>Ga0308417_1000004_pt1 | contig 309658 bp, 259 predicted proteins | sample HotsprSampleOS65_FD_203528 | JGI IMG/M metagenome (GOLD analysis project Ga0308417, IMG submission 203528) | Hot spring phototrophic mat microbial communities from Octopus Spring, Yellowstone National Park, Wyoming, United States - 20090730_OS65 ... | reverse complement strand
TACACCTGGACAATTAGCACCGTATTTACCTGTCAAAGAACAGCCTATTCAAGCCCCGCAGAAGGCTAACCCTTTGGCACGCCCTCCAACTACTTAGAACAGAGACTTGACATTACACCCCGAGTCTTTATTGGAATGAAAGGCCAGGCTGAGCCTATTAACAACCCGGTCCTGGCCTATTCGCTTTAAATTGTTGGCATATGTTCACCATGTGGTTGAACTACAGACCTTTCTTGACAATGTAGTCAATAAGGTCGGCCACTCGGCATGAATAACCCCATTCGTTGTCGTACCAGGACAACACCTTTGCCATGTTGCCGCCCAGTACCATTGTTGAAGCCGAGTCTACGATGGAGGATAGCTCATTGCCCTTGAAGTCAACGGATACCAGTGGCTCATCACATACGCCGAGAATACCCTTCATAGGACCATTTGCGGCCTCTTTCAGTGCGTCATTTATCTCTTGCTCTGTGGCGTTCTTTTCGAGGTCCATTACTAGGTCTACCAACGAGACTGTTGAGGTAGGAACACGCAAGGCTATACCATGCATCTTGCCCTTGAGCTCAGGAATGACTAGCGAGATGGCTTTCGCTGCGCCAGTTGTGGTGGGGATGATGCTAAGCGCTGCAGCCCTTGCTCTCCGTAGATCCTTATGCGCTTGATCCTGAATCCTTTGGTCATTAGTGTACGCATGGACCGTAGTCATGAAGCCCTTAGCAATTCCAAACTTGTCCTGGATAACTTTGGCAACAGGAGCAAGACAGTTGGTTGTACAGGATGCATTCGAAATGATCACATGGCTCGAAGGATCATACATATTTTCGTTTACACCGAGCACGATAGTAACATCTTCGTTCTTAGCAGGTGCGGTAATAATCACCTTTTTTACGCTGTCGTGAACGTGGGCCTTCGCTTTGGTTGCATCGGTGAATATACCAGTGGATTCAATGACGATCTGAACATCCTGCTCTGCCCAAGGGATGTTCGCCGGATCTTTCTCAGCGTAGACCACGATCTTCTTCCCATTGACGACGATGTCCTTTTCCTCAAATCCAACTTCACCGTTAAACGGACCATAGTTGGAGTCCCACTTGAATAAGTGAGCGTTAGTTTGCGCATCGACGAGATCGTTGAGCGCTACTACTTCGATGTCATTCGGGTATTTCTCCAGAATAGCCCGAAGCGTAAGGCGACCAATTCGCCCAAAACCGTTGATACCTACTCGAACTGCCACTGCTCAAACCTCCTTTTTGTTTTTGACAGTCTTCCTCTCGCTTAGCCTATCTGCCTTCTCTTGAAACCAAAGAACCTATGGCTGATCGTCATTTTGCTAGCTACTTTTATCCTATCCTCTAGCCGTTCTAAGTCATAGGTTAGAGATGGGTGACATGGCAAAGCCCAAGGAAAGCTTGCTTTTGCTTGACTTCGTCAGCAGACGGCAACGCATTGTATTGTAGACTTAGGGGACTTGCCCTGTCAAGCGCTACCTAGGTAGGAACGACTTTTCAAACGCCAGCCGGAGTATGGCCTGAGCAAGTTTTTGCGGATCGTGGCGCACTACATCCGTTTGGCTAATAAAACTCCCCGTAATTGGTTTGTACCCCATTTCTCGTATTACATCTACATCAGGGAATACGAGCTCTGCACCTTGCTCTTGGTACTTCTCTAACAGCCTAACCGAGGGGACTTCCTTATTCACAAACACGTAATTAAATATCCGCTTTCCAGCATGCTGTTCGACTGCTCTCACATGATCTGATGCCTTATAACCGTCGGTTTCACCTGGCTGGGTCATAACGTTGCATACGTAAATTTTTATGGCTCTAGATGCGGCAATTGCGTCTACCATGCCTTGTACTAGGAGGTTTGGTATGACACTAGTATAGACACTTCCTGGACCAATTATGACGACATTTGCGAGCATGATAGCGTCCAGTACTTCTTGGAGAGGCTTGATATCAGGCGGCACTAGGGTGATGCGCCGAATTGGTTGCGTAGACTTAGCAATATTCGTCTCGCCATCAACAATCGTTCCATCGGCAAGTTCAGCTCTCAACCTCACATTCTCTATGGTTGATGGCAGGACTCTGCCACGGGTTGCCAAAACCTTGCTACTTTCCTTAACTGCGCGTTCAAAGTCTCCTGTAATGGCTGTCATTGCGGCGATTAGCAAATTGCCAAATGAATGCCCTGAGAGGCCTTCACCAGCGTCATCGAATCGATGCTGAAACAACTCGGTCATTAACGTCTCTTCGTCTGCCAGTGCAACGATGCAGTTCCTTATATCTCCAGGAGGCAACATACCTAGCTGGCGCTGAAGCATTCCCGAGCTTCCACCGTCGTCAGTGACAGTTACGATGGCAACAATGTTACTTGTGTGTTCTTTTAAACCTCTGAGCATGGTCGAAAGGCCGGTTCCGCCGCCAATAACGACGATTCGATATCCCTGACTCAAATATCTACGCTGATAAATGATGTCTGCAAGGCGGTCTTTTTGCATAGGGCTGATCACACTTGTGATTGAGCCGATTACCTGTCGGAAACTCACGAAGATCAACACCAGGCCGCCAATAATGAGGGTTAGCGAAAGAGGGATGTTTATTCGAGGGTCGGAAATGTCCAAGCGGGTGGTGATGTAAACGTGCCGGGCGATTTTGTCCAACACATCATAAATCCTGAGGTTTACGAGCAGCCAAGCTCCGGCCAGTACGAGAGAGACGCCAACAGGTGTCAAGATCAACCATCTCTTGACCCGCATGCCGGGATATAGCCACTTTATCATACTCTTTAGTCGGTTCATATCAGACTCTTGATAGTGTTAGTCTTTTGTAACATCTCTATGCTCAATAATTGTCCGATAACCCATGGTTTTCAGGACATTCCCAAGTTTGTTCGCGATTACTACAGAACGATGCCGTCCCCCTGTACATCCAATTGCGATATTCAGATATGCCTTGCCTTCCTTTTCATAATGAGGCAAGGAGAACGTCACTAGGTCTTGAAGTCTCTTGAGGAATTCTGCGGTTATCTCGTCTTGCATGACATATTCTTCGACAGGCTGATCGCGTCCATCGAACGGTCTCATCTCCGGCACATAGTGAGGATTGATTAGAAATCTTACGTCGAACACTAAGTCCGCGTCCAGAGGTATTCCATACTTAAAACCAAATGAGATGACGGTGATAATCATCCCTGGATCTGCATAGTTGCCTCCGAAATAGGTTACGATCTCCGTTTTCAGTCTTGTAGGGTCGAGGTTAGATGTATCTATTACCTTGTCAGCAAGTTCCTTGAGATCGACGAGCATCTTGCGCTCCGTAGCAATACTTTCCAATATCCCATGGCACTTGTCGAAAAGGGGGTGTCGTCTCCGTGTTTCCTTGAAACGCTGAATAAGGACTTCATCGGATGCATCCAAGAACAGAATTTGTGCCCGCGTGTAGCCGTTTGTAAGAGTTGGAAAGGCTTCGATTAAATCAGAAAACGTCTCACCTGATCTTACGTCCACTACGGCAGCGACATTTTCGTGCCCTCTGCCGCTCTCCTCGCAGAGTCTACGCAGTTCCGGAAGGAGACTCGGTAGTAGATTGTCAACGCAAAAATAACCCATGTCTTCAAAAGCTCTAATTGCCAGAGTCTTACCGGCTCCAGACATTCCTGTTACTACAACTAGTTGCATAAGTCAGTCATACCCTCACTTTGCTATCTTCTGCGTCAGTTCCGACCTTTCTACGACAGGGGACCCGCATATCTCCAGGCTCGCAATTCGCTAATTTTCTTTTGGACCTATTAGGCTGTTTGCCAGGCCGGAAATGACACCCATTACAACAGAGCCGAACAATGCTGCTAGAAAGCCGTGTACTTTGAAGCCTGGTATACCTATTACGCCTACCAGCCAGAACATCAGCGCATTTATGACGAACGTCAACAATCCTAGCGTCAAGCAGTTCAATGGAAGCGTAAGCGCGACGAGAAGTGGTCTTATCAAAGCATTCACCACCGCGAGTAGGGCAACTGCCAGCAGGGCGCTTAGAGCACCTTTGACAACAATGTCAATGCCCAAGGCATTACCCAATAGGGCTGTTAAGTAGAGCGCTACTGCACTTATTAACCATCTAGCAAGTAAACTCTTCATGTCTCACCGTCCGTGTTCGACTTTTGCTAATCCTACATTCTTCGCTGTTTTTGTTTCCAGGAGAAAGAAGTCTTACCCATGCAGTATTTGACCTTCAATGCTTAACAAGCGTTGCTTCCAATCTAGGCCATCAGAGAATCCACCCAACGACCCATCTGAGCAAATAACCCTATGACAAGGGATAATAAGAGGAACTCTGTTTCTACCTAGTGCACGCCCGACCGCTCTGGCTCCAGTAGGTAAGCCAATCCGGCGAGCAATATTACCATAACTGGTCGTGTTTCCATACCCGACTTCGCGCGCAGCCGCCCAAACGGCTTTGTCGAAATCACTAGCCCCCTCAAGTTCGACAAGGCATTCAAAATCGACAGGAATTCTACGAAAATAAGCCAGAACCTGTTCAGCAACGTCCGAAAAGTCAAGATTGGTTTCTACCGCTTCGTGCATTGCTCCTGCCAAAAGTGCTGCTTTTGCATCATCTCGACTTGGTTTCGGAAGTACAAGACGAGTCAGTCGTCCTTCGAAACCTCTGATACCCATCCACCCTAATTCGTTTTCGAACAAAAAATACGCTTCCTTCATGACTGCCTTATTATACCAACAGTGATCATAACCTTCTACGCATTAAATACCGCGTCAAGTGCATCGGATCGCCTGAGCTTATGTCTACCTGGTCAGCTTTTCTAATTGTAAACAGATGGTCAGCCCCGATCATCTCTTGGCGAGGTCAGGAGTATGAAGTCATTAACTAGAAGGTTTGCTAAACCGAGTCACGATGCGGCTCAATCTCTTTACTCAATGCAGCCTGAATTGCCTCTGCAACAGGCCTCGTAATACCCGGAACCGAAAGCAGTTCTTGTAACGAAGCCTTTCTTATGCCCGCAACAGACCCGAACTTTCGAATCAGTGCTTTCCGTCGTGCATCCCCTACCCCACGTACGTTCTCAAGGATCGATCTTTTCTGCCTTTTCTCTCGCAGTTTTTCGTGGTAGGAGTGAGCAAATCTATGAGCTTCGTCCCGTATCCTTTGGAGAATATGCAGTGCCTCCGAATCCGCAGGCAAAACAACCGGTTTGTCGGTCTCAGGCAGATAGATTTCTTCGAACCGCTTTGCAAGAGAAATGACGCGAATTGGACTTATCGGTACATCTTTTGTGGTGGACGGGCTAATATTCGATGCCCGGTTTCTTTGAAAACTCTCGATTGCATCAAGCGCGGCGCTCAGTTGCCCCTTGCCACCATCAACAACGATCAAGTCTGGAGAGCGTGCGAACTTCTTGTCTTCGATGCGTGACATGCGCCGTGTCAGGACTTCGTGGATCATTGCACAATCGTTCGGTTGTTCAGGTATGCGGATCTTAAAGCGTCTATATTGACTCTTTGCGGGCTGTCCGTTTTCAAAGACAACCATCGAACCGACTGCATCTTGTCCTTGAATGTTGGAGATGTCATATGCCTCTATCCTTTTGGGGATCTCCGTCATTGCTAAGACGTCTGCGAGTGCTTGCAGGGATTTAAGAGTTCTTCCAGTATCCTGCAACTTAATTTCATATTCTTGCCTGATTGTTAGGATGGCGTTTTCTATAGCCATACTCACAAGTCGCTGTTTTTCGCCACGTTTCGGGCGAATCAATCTGACCTTCGCCCCCTTCAAGAGTGACAACCAATCTTCTAAAACGTCTACTTCGTCCAATTCATGCGAAATAAGGATTTCGGGAGGTATATACCCGGCGTTCTTGTAGAATTGTTTAATAAACTCGACAAGCACTTGGCCAGGCAATTCGTCATTTATCCCCTCCATGAAGAAGTTCTCTTTTCCGATGATACGTCCCTGTCTAACAAAGAGGATTTGCACACAAGCAGTATCCTCATGCAAGCTAACCGCGAGTATGTCTTCGTCTGCCAGTCTAGTCCTGATGGCTTGTTGATACTCTCCTACCTTTTGTAGAGCTTGGATCTGGTCTCTGATGCGTGCTGCCCGTTCGAACTCCAGCGCTTCAGACGCGTCTATCATTTCTCCATTCAATCGCTTGATGATGGAGTCAATCTTACCTTCTAGAAACAAGCAAGCATTTTTTACAAGCTGTGCGTATTCATCAGTGCTAATTCGCCCCGAACACGGCGATTCACATTGACTCATATCAAAGTTCAGACAAGGACGATCCTGTTCCGCACCCGTAAGTCTCTTGCTACAGCCGCGCAGGCGGAATACCTTACGGATGAGTCGAAGGCTTTCTCTAACAGTTGCAGAATCAGCGAATGGACCAAAGTAGCGGTTTCCGTCTTCTTTTACACGACGGACAACTACTGCTCTTGGAAAGTCTTCAGAAGTTGTGAGGCATATGTAAGGGTAATGCTTGTCATCTCGCAGTCGTACGTTGTAACGGGGACGGTATTGCTTGATAAGATTACACTCCAGCATAAGCGCTTCGAGTTCGCTAGTGGTTACTAACCAGTCGATGTCGTGAACCTTCGAAACAAGCATAAGTGTCTTGGAACCAGATATATGTCCCTTATGAAAGTAAGAACGCACTCTGTTACGAAGCGATGATGCCTTTCCTACATAGATGACCCTACCGCCCTCGTCTTTCATCACATATACGCCGGGCATGTCAGGGAGCTGGCGTAGTTTGTCTCTTAGTGGCATTTCATTCATAGGCAGATATTTCGGATGACTAAGTTGCACACAGCGCGGGCGACAATAATGTGTTCCGCTGACACAAAGACACGATTAAGACTTTCCACATATCGAACTCTGCGTGCAGTTTTCCTCCATTTCTTTTCTTAGATTCAGCACTCGTCTCAGAAATCGCCCTGTATGTGACGCCTCAACCTGAGCTATCTCTTCAGGTGTTCCAACGGCAACAATTTCGCCGCCTGCATCTCCACCCTCTGGACCAAGATCAATAATATAATCCGCTGTCTTTATGACATCAAGATTATGCTCGATCACAATTACAGTGTTTCCGGCTTCTGTAAGCCTATTCAGTACATCAAGGAGTTTGCGGATGTCCGCAAAATGAAGGCCTGTCGTTGGCTCATCAAGTATATACAGTGTTCGGCCGGTTGCGCGTTTAGAAAGCTCTGTAGCGAGTTTCACGCGCTGGGCTTCGCCTCCGGAAAGGGTAGTCGCAGGTTGCCCAAGTTTTATATAATCCAGACCCACGTCGTGTATAGTCTGAAGTCGTTTCGTAATCGCCGGAATATTCTTGAAAAACTCCAATGCTTGAGCAACTGTCATGTCAAGGACATCTGCTATGTTTTTTCCTTTGTATTTGATTTCCAATGTCTCGCGGTTGTACCGTTTCCCTTTGCAGACTTCGCAAGGCACATACACATCTGGTAGAAAATGCATTTCAATCTTGATGATACCGTCACCACGACAGGCTTCACAACGTCCGCCTTTTACGTTGAAACTAAATCGCCCAGGTTTATAACCCCGTACGCGAGCGTCTGGTGTGCTTGCAAAAAGATCCCGGATAATATCGAATATACCAGTGTACGTCGCGGGATTAGATCTCGGAGTTCGCCCTATGGGCGACTGGTCAACATCCACCACTTTGTCGATGTAATCCATGCCAGAAATCTCAGTGTGCTCGCCCCAGACACAGTGTGTGCCGTGTAGATGGTACATCAACCTTGGATATAAGGTTTCCTGAACGAGCGTGCTTTTCCCAGATCCGGAAACCCCTGTGACACAAATAAACACACCGACAGGGAATTTGACGTCGATATTTTTCAAGTTGTGCTGGCGTGCTCCCCTGATTTCGATATAATTCCCATGAGGTCTTCGACGTTTGCTGGGCACTGGAATGCATTCTTGACCGCTGAGGTATTTTCCCGTCAAGGAATCTGGCGATCCTACTATATCATCAACCGTACCGCATGCTACCACCATACCGCCGTGTTCGCCTGCCCCTGGCCCTATGTCGATTATGTGATCAGCAGCACGGATTGTTTCCTCGTCGTGCTCGACGACGATTATCGTGTTACCGAGGTCACGCAAAGTGAGAAGAGTGTCGATAAGTTTGCGATTGTCACGTTGATGTAGACCAATACTGGGTTCATCTAGGATATATATTACCCCCATCAAACCAGACCCTATTTGGGTGGCAAGGCGAATTCTCTGAGCTTCGCCACCAGCCAAAGTATTTGCTTGTCGGTCTAGAGTGAGATAATCCAATCCTACGTTTATCAGGAATCCAAGGCGTGTCTTTATTTCCTTGATTACCTGATGAGCAATGGCCATATCTCTTTCGCTAAGGCGAAGCCTATCAAAGTATTCGAACGCTTGTCGCACAGACATAGCGCTCACTTCGGCTATGTTCTTACCGTCGACCGTAACGGCTAAACTCTCTGGCCGGAGCCGAAGACCTTTGCACGCATGGCACTTCCGGGTAGACATGAACTTTTCGATCTCATCGCGAACCAACTGGGACGAAGTCTCCTCGTATCGTTCTTTAAGAATGTCGATGATGCCCGGAAAGGATGTTTCAAAGTGCCTTAGTCTCCCCCAGCGGTTTCTAAAAGTAACAACTATACTGCCGTCAGTGCCATATAGGAGTGCATTTCTTTGCGGCTCCGTAAGATCTTTGATTGGTGTATCCATGCGGAAACCGTATTTTTCTGCAACTCCATTCAGTAGACCACGGATATACTCTCCTTGTGTTTTCGCAAATGGTACGATAGCGCCATCTTCAATTGAAAGATTCCAATCCGGAATTATCAGCGCTGGGTCAAGCTCGGTGTATGTTCCAAGCCCATGGCATTCTGGACATGCTCCATAGGGACTGTTGAATGAAAAATTGCGTGGAGCCATTTCTTCTAAGCTTATGCCGCATTCAGAACATGCGAAATGTTCTGAGAAAAGCATAGTAGGTTGAGGATTAGGAATCGTCAGTTGTGCGCTCTTTTCATTCTCGGCTTGTTTTGATTTACCATTGTTTCTTGCACCGTCGAGAACGTCAATGCCTACTACTCCCTTGCCCAACCTAAGTGCAGCTTCCAGGGAATCAGCTAGACGCTTTTCGATACCTTGTTTTACGACCAGTCGATCTACGACGACGTCTATCCAATGCTGCTTGTACCGGTCCAACTGAATGCTGTCCGTGACCTCGTAGTTTTCGCCGTCAACACGGACCCGGATATAGCCCTCCTTACGTATATCCTCGAAAACTTGTCTGTACTCCCCCTTGCGACCGCGGATTACTGGCGACAGGACTTGTATTCTGGTTCCCTCTGGTAGCGCCATGACAGCGTCGACTATTTGCTCGATAGTCTGCTGAGATATTTCGCGGCCGCATTGAGGACAATGCGGTTTTCCGATTCTTGCGTAAAGGAGGCGCAAGTAATCATAGATTTCGGTAACCGTACCGACGGTGGAGCGGGGATTTCTTGTTGTGGATTTCTGGTCGATAGAAACAGCAGGCGAAAGACCCTCGATGTAGTCTACATCGGGTTTGTCCATCTGCCCTAGAAACTGCCTGGCGTATGCGCTCAGAGATTCGACATAGCGTCGCTGCCCCTCTGCATACAACGTATCGAATGCCAGGGACGACTTGCCCGAGCCCGAGATGCCGGTTATTACAACGAGTTTGTCCCTCGGTATCTCTAGGTCGATGTTTTTCAAATTGTGCTGTCTTGCACCACGGATAACAATAGTATTTCTAGACATATTACATTCAACGCCGTGATATCAGGACCTTCGGTATGCGTATGGTCTAGGAGTTCGGAAGTCAATAATGAGGAGAATGACTAGAACTTGCGCGATTGAACTATGGTCCCGCGTAGGATGTGAAGCGCAACGGCGTATGATAAGTTTATCAGGAAAACATAGCGTGGTCAATCGAAATTTGTGTCTCGAGCCTGCCAGATTAGGTAAGTTCTATTACTTTCAATGGGGGTAGAAACGAGTCTGTATGTAACTGTATGTAAAGATATACCGACGTAGGTTCTTAACATTTCTTTAGGACAGTAAGTGTTGGGACGGCAGCGAAAACCGCCGTCCCAGCAGACAGACTAGTGTGTGCTGGGCCTAACCCTCTGCGATGGCTCCGTTCGGGCAAGCCTCTGCACATGTTCCGCAGTCAGTGCATTTTTCCGGATCAATGACGTACTTCGGGTCTCCTTCGGAGATGGCCTCGAAGGGACACTCATTGATGCACGATCCGCACATTGTGCACTCATCGGTGATTGTGTAAGCCATGTAATGTTACCCCTTTCTATCAGTGATTGCACTTCTAGCGCTGGTCAAAATTGCAGCTTTAGAAACGCCGAAGAGCAATTAGGTGAAGTACCGCAGAACTCCTGTTTATTCAACACTTGTAAGCCTACATGATTACCAATGTTCTCGGCAAGTGTTGACCACTTATATTTCGTGCCTAGTATTCCTCACCTTGGCTAACATTTCTATTAAGTAAGTAAGAGAGCGGCAGGGTTTGGAACTAACCAAGTACGGGTAGACAAATCATGATTAGTGGTAAGATCTTCCAAATCTTTTCGAACACATAGTGAGAATTACTCAAAGAGTTCTGCTGCCGATGCTGTAAGGAGGTTTGTTACGATAATGACCGTTCAAGACGAAGTGCTTGCTGCCAGAATCGAGAGTTCTCTTGCTGCTGATAAGAGAACAGCCGGCTTGCCGATACACGTGCGAGTATCTCATGGCGATGCGTTCGTAAAGGGTAGAGTGGAGTATCGAGAGCAAGTAGAGGTTGTTAAGTTCATAGTCAGCGGTATACCTGGCGTTCGTCATGTTGATACTAGCGAAGTCGAAGTAGCGGAGGAGGACAAATGAGTGAATATGGCCATTTCTCAGAGGACGGAAGGGAATACATTATCACTCGCCCCGACACTCCCCGTCCATGGATCAACTATTTGTCTAACGATAAGTACTGTGCTTTGTGTTCACACACGGGAGGCGGATATTCGTTCTACGAGACCTCTGGTTACAATAGAATAACCAAGGAGTATCCACCATTTGTGGTGTTCAACGACAGGCCAGGCCGCTTTGTTTACCTAAGAGATGCTGAGACAGGTGATTATTGGAATATTAACTGGCAGCCCGTTGGAAAACCGAATACGGAATGGAAGTCGCAGCATGGCTTAGGTTACACACGGGTTACGTCAGTATACGACGAAATAGAGGGGCGGATTACGTACTTAGTGCCACGCAGGGACAATCTTGAGATATGGATGGTGGAGGTCCAGAACATCGGGGCTAGGCCCAGAAAACTGTCCGCATTTTCGTTTGTCGAGTGGTCGTTGGGTAATTATGCGTTTAATCTCATCGAGGCAGCTTTTGCTCAGTTGTTCAATGAGGTATCATACGAAGACAACGTCTTGTTTGCGACTATGCGTTTCTGGAATGTATTACCCTCTGGTGCTGAGAACCCCAATCTTGCGTGGGGTAAGTATGCGTTTTTGACATCAAACATAGATCCTGACGCCTTTGACAGCATCGAAGAGGAGTTCATTGGCCTTTACCGGGGGTGGCACAATCCTCTGGCAGTTGAAAGAGGGAGGTGCTCGAACAGTATTGGAGACGGACGGGACATTGTTGGTGTGTTGCAGCATGATTTTGAATTAGCTCCAGGTGAGGAAAAGCGATTTCTGATACTTCTGGGGATAGTGTTCAACAAGGAAGATGCGTATCAGATTAGAGAGCGATACATGCATTGGGAAGAAGCCAGTCGAGCTTTGTACGAGATCGGTCGATATTGGAACGATTATCTTTCGAGGACAGTATGTCACACGCCGGATCGCGATTTTTCTCTGTCTTTTAACATTTGGAATAAGTACCAGGCATGGATTACATCGAGATGGTCTCGTATGGATTCCTACTACATTGGCGGCGCCTCCATCATAGGCTTTCGAGATAGTTGGCAGGATATGCTGGGTATCTTGCCGAACGATGTAGCGTGGGCAAAGCAAAGGATTGTTTATCTGCTAGAACACCAATATCCGGATGGAAGTACTGTTCATAACTGGGATCCAATCTCGAATTCTGGCCCAAAGACTGGGCATAGTGACGACCCGCTTTGGTTAGTGCTTGGGGTAATCGAGTATATCAAAGAAACCGGAGACGTACAATTTCTTGACGAGGCGGTGCCATACTTGGAGGGAGGTGCAGAAACTGTTCGCCAACATATGGTGCACGCCCTAGACTACACACTTTCGCGAATGAGTCCCAGAAATATACCGCTTATTGGGTCTGCCGATTGGAACGACGGGCTGGATCAAGTCGGCCGCCAAGGTAGAGGCGAAAGCACGATGGTGGCAGAACACCTGGTTTGGATGCTAAGAGAAGCCAGTGAACTGTTGCGACGGACCGGCCGCTCGGATCTGGCTGACAGGTACGAAGCAGCACGTGAGGTTATTATCGACGCAGTGAATACTTATCTTTGGGACGGAGAATGGTATGTTCGCGGCACACGAGATGACGGGCAAGTTTTCGGTAGTTCTAAGAACGAAGAAGGTAAGATATACCTGAATGCACAGAGCTGGGCAGTCATAAGTGGGTTGGCTCGTGATGGAAGGGATATAATATGCATGGATTCGGTCACGAAGCATCTTGATACTGAGTATGGTCCCGCTTTGTTTCTGCCTGCATACTCTGCTCCGAACCCTAAGATCGGGATTATTACCCGATTTGCACCTGGGACAAAGGAAAATGGCACGATTTTTAACCATCCAGTGTGTTGGGCTATTATGGCTGAGTGTATATTGGGCAGAGGCGACAGAGCCTATGATATATGGAAGCGTACTTCTTTTGTCACGCGCGGTGAACAGCCGGATGTATATAAAGCAGAGCCTTATGTATACGCTGAGTATGTACACGGGCCGGATTCAGTAACATTTGGTCAAGGCGAGTTTACATGGATGACCGGAACTGCTGCGTGGATGTGGAAAGTCTGCCTGGAATGGATTCTGGGCGTGCGACCTGAACTAGATGGCCTTCTTGTTGATCCATGTATTCCGAGCCAGTGGGATGAATTTTCGGTTAAGCGTACATTTAGAAACGCCGTATATCGTATTACCGTCAAAAATCCCGAGCACGTATGTAAGGGTGTGAAAAAGGTAATTATCGATGGCAAAGAGCATCCACATAAATTGCTTCCTCCATTCCAAGATGGGAGGGAGCACGAAGTGCATGTGACCATGGGAAAAGAGTAATACGGTGGCACGTTCGAGGTGGGAGGTAATGTTCAAGGACTACGAGGATCTTATACGGCAAATGGAGATCGAAATGCAGAGGTGTTCTGCAGAAGCCATGCGTCGTCTTCTAGAGCTTCCGTCCAATTCACACGAGTTTTGGTTGCCCAAGACGGATGTGTACGAGACTCAAAACGAACTTGTCATAAGAGCGGAAATTGCAGGGGTCGCACAGGAATCACTTAATGTGTCTCTTTCCGGTGACCAGAGAACATTGAGTATTCGAGGTGCACGAACCGAAAAGCACATTGATGACAGAAAGAAGATTCGCTATTACCAATTGGAAGTCTACTTCGGCTCTTTCGAACGTGATATTCCATTGCCACATGACGTCTCTATCGACGCGGACCGCATTAGTGCTACTTATCGTGAAGGGTTTTTAGTTGTAACAATACCGAAGGTGGGAAAGGTCGAGATAAGGCGAAGTGTGCCCATAAGCGAGCCAGACGAAGAAGAATAGCCATTTGGATTTTTGGATTTGTGAAGTCGTCTATGTTCAGTGAGCTGCGACATTTGTCTGTCACTGTAGCTAACAGAACATTAGGATGGGGGCGCGTATGTTGTTAGGTGACTATTCCGAAGCGGATGCAGAGCGCGACAGAGTCACGAATCGAATTCTAGAGGCAAATTCAGATGAAGGCCGAATGGCCATTCCCGAAGAACTTAGTCTACTTCCCTTGCGTGACACAGTCATATTTCCCATGGTGGTCAGTCCGCTGGCCGCTGGGAGAGAAAGCTCGATCAAGCTAATAGACGATGCCGTAACGTCAGGAAATCGTGTAATCGGTGTCGCCGCGATGCGGGATCCTTCTATTGAACACCCGTCATTGGAGGATATTTATCCCATAGGCACCGCGGTGATCATACATACGATGATGCGTCTGCCGGATGTTCTTAGGTTGATTGTGCAGGGTATCCAACGCTTACGTATTGTTGAGGCGATACAAACTGAGCCTTATCTTCGAGTCAGAGTTGAGGTATTGCAGGAGAAAACGGATTATACACCCGAGGAGTTGATGGAGATTGAGGCTCTTCGACGCAATGTCGGAAACGTCTTTAAAAAGGTTGTGTCTCTGTCACCAAGCATTCCTGATGAGCTGCAGGCGATACCCGACACAATTACACGCCCGGGTCTACTTGCTGACTCTATAGCTTCTAACCTGCCAATCCCAACGGCAGAAAAGCAAGAGTTACTGGAAATGCTTGATGTGCGTGAACGCCTCAAACATCTGCTAAGCATTCTCACACGTGAAGCCGAAGTACTAGAATTGGGTAGTCGCATCCAATCTGAAATACAGAGTGAAATGACCAAGACCCAGAGAGAGTACTATCTTCGAGAGCAACTGAAGGCCATTCAGCGCGAACTGGGCGAAGCGGATGAGCGAACCGCGGAAATAGAAGAGTTGAAGCAGAAAATCGCCGAAGCCCGAATGCCTGACGAAGCTGAAAAGGCAGCAAATCGGGAGCTAGAAAGATTACAACGCATGCCTCCTGCCGCTCCAGAGTACTCAGTATCCCGCACTTACATAGACTGGTTAGTCGGGTTGCCCTGGAGTGTTAGCACCCAGGACAATTTGGATATTCCTCATGTGAAGCGTATCCTTGATGAAGATCACTACGGTTTGGATAAGGTTAAAGAACGGATTCTAGAATATCTTTCTGTGCGAAAATTCCGTGCATCCGAGGAAGTCAGGCAGCCGATATTGTGCTTTGTGGGGCCACCTGGTGTTGGTAAAACATCCTTGGGCATGTCAATAGCCAGGGCGCTAGGCCGGAAGTTCGTGCGCATGTCTCTAGGCGGTATCAGGGACGAAGCCGAGATTCGCGGCCACAGGCGCACCTACGTGGGAGCCTTGCCCGGACAAATAATTCAGGGTATCCGGCGGGCCGGTTCGAACAATCCGGTCTTTATGATGGATGAGATAGACAAGGTGGGAGCAGACTTTCGAGGTGACCCATCCGCCGCGCTGCTGGAGGTACTGGATCCGGAGCAGAATACGGCATTTCGTGATCACTATATCGAGGTACCATTTGATCTGTCGAAGACATTGTTTATAACAACGGCGAATCTGCTAGACCCTATTCTTCCTCCTCTCAAGGATAGAATGGAAATTTTAGAGCTTGCAGGCTATACCGAAGAAGAAAAACTCATGATTGCCAAGCGGCATCTGATTCCGAAACAATTAGCTGAGCACGGACTTCGGCTAGAGGATAATATTACCTTCAGCGACGAAGCGCTTCTCATGCTTATCAGAGGCTATACCAGAGAAGCAGGCGTGAGAAACTTGGAACGTGAGATTGCAGCTGTCTGCCGCAAAGTAACTCGGCAGTTCGCTGAGGGCCGCACAGAGCCAGTTCATGTTGTGCCGGAGGTTTTAACGAGTTTCCTGGGTGTTCCTAGGTTCCAGTTTGAAGAAGTAGTTCAGCGCACGCAGGTACCCGGTGTTGCCGTTGGCCTGGCCTGGACACCTGCGGGAGGAGATGTCATATTTGTCGAAGCAACTCGCATGCCAGGCAGACGTGAGTTGATGCTTACTGGCATGCTTGGAGATGTGATGAAGGAATCAGCTCAGGCTGCGTTGTCGTATGTGCGTTCGCATGCAGACGAACTTGGTATTGATCCCCAACTCTTTTCGCGAAGTGATATACATCTCCATGTGCCCGCTGGTGCAATTCCCAAAGATGGTCCATCTGCAGGAATCACCATAGCCACAGCGCTAGCATCACTTATGACTGGCCGACTGGTGCGACCTGAAGTAGCGATGACAGGTGAGATAACTCTTACTGGTCGTGTTTTGCCGGTAGGTGGTATCAAAGAAAAGGTCTTAGCAGCACGCAGAGCTGGAATTAAGACAGTTGTACTACCGGTTGACAATCGAAAAGATGTCGAAGAAGACGTTCCGGAGGACGTGAGAAAGGAAATAGAATTTGTGTTTGTAAGGAATATCAGTGAAGTTTTCAAGCACGCATTGGAGGAAGTTCTTCATACGCAGAAAGCCGCAAGCTAGCGCCTCAAAACGCATACCTGTAAGTGAGTTTCTATAACCAAGTGGTAGGATTGTTCGAGGGCAAGGATTTCACCTTGCCCTTTACTCGTTATACAGGTATGGAAAACGAGTGCCATGGTTTGCAGATAGCTTTCCAGGAATTGTGAAAGCCGCAGAGAGAGTTCGAGTCAGAACTCACCAGGTGTTTGGGTATACTACTGTGGAAGCGGTATCGGTGTAATTGTCCATACAGCAGATATTTGTGAAGCAGGAGCACCAATGTTGTAGATTCAAGATGGGTAGGAGGCAACCATATGGTTAACTCGCATGACGAAGCGATTGTTGGTCAGGTAACTGCAGCTCTTGCTGAGAGCCCTGATGTACATTCGACGGAAATCCGAGTACACGCGGCGTCACGCTGGGTGCGCTTGACAGGCGTTGTGGCCACATTAAAGGAGCGACACGTCGCTGAGGAAATTGCACGGCGGGTGCCTGGAGTTGTAGGGGTGGAAAACGATCTGTCAATCAGCTCGGACAAATCAATTACTGATCAACAAATCGAACAGATCATCAGCGATTGTTATGCCGCGGCTGGACTCTCCGAGGTCGGAGTAAAGGTTGATGCAGGAACCGCGGTACTCATGGGAATCGTTCCTACTCTTGCCAAAAAGAAGCTGGCTGTTGACGTAGCACGCTCTATTAAGGGTGTGCGAGAAGTCATCAGTCAGTTAGAAATTGCGGCAGGTGAGCCGATTGATGATCTAGGCCTGGCAGACGATGTAGCAGAGGCTTTGTCAGACGACCCACGGATTGACTTGATCGACTTGCGTGTTTGGGCTAAAGACGGACATGTTCATATAGACGGAGACGTACCCGCGGGATGGCAGCGAGGGTTGGCGACGACTGTCGCCGAAAATGTCCCCGGTGTCAAAGGAGTGGAGAACCATCTAACAATAGGTGGAAACCCGGTTTGGTGAGTATACATAAGCTCGAAGGCGTGTCGCACAGGTTGGTTTATCTCTTAGAGTGTTGTGCCAAGATAGAGAAACGTCAACGCACCTCATAACCGCAAGCTGTCCTTGCACCACACGAACATTTCGCGGTTTTGAAATGTGCATAAAGTCGGAAAGAATCAATTGAAATGCTACTTCAAAATATCAAAACTGAAAGGAGGTAGTCAGCATGCCAAACGGCGGTGATGTGTGTCCGACATGTGGGTGTCGGGTTGGTCCATGGCACGGCGGCACACAAATGGGTCAATGGCAAGGTCCACAATGGGCTGGACCTGCATGGGGCGGCTCGGGATGGTGCGGTCCCGCATGGGGTGCAGGTCCTGGCTGGACGGCTGCTGGCTGGGGCGCAGGGTATGCTCCTCCATATGCAGGGCCATACGCACCCAGACATGCGCCAACTTATTACGGTGCACTTCCGACCGACTCCGAGATAGAAGAAATGATTTATGATGCCTTGGATGCTGATCCGTTAATACCCTTCGATGCAAACATAGAAGTAACTGTCGAAGCAGGAACAGTATATCTGCGAGGAGAGGTACCTAGTAAGCGGATTAAGCATGCTGCCGGTGACGATGCCTGGTGGATCCCAGGCGTGGTTGATGTCCATAACGAGATCAAAGTAGTACCTCGCCGCCCTCGAAGCTCAGAAGCTGGCGAGGCGAGAGAACAGGGATAGCTGGGTATCAAAGCATACGCGCTAGAGTGAGGGAAAGGCCTCGATTCCGGAGGCTTACCTCACTCTCCGTCTTTTATTTGCACCTGAACATGTGATTCATGGAACATTTGGGCTCAAGGAACACTGTGGTATGCAAGAACCGCAAATACTTTCCATAAAGCTTACCTAGTTACCCGAGAGGCTTTATTCGAACCATCACTTGAATTCCATCGCAGAACTCCAGCAGGAAATCATAATCGTCCGCAGAATTGTAGATTGAGTGCTATCATGGCGCATAGGGGTATGGTTTCACTCAGCGTTATTGTAGGCTCATGGCGTATAGACTTATTGACTCGTTTGATGTAAAAGTGTACACTACTACAGCTATTGAATTTCGAGTGCCGATATGGAGTGAAGCGAACGGCCTCAGCAAATCGAACGCTATTCTCTGGTGCCTTTCTTCCAGCGCTTCTCTCGTCGATGTTGTAGGAAGACAGGGGAGCAGACAGGACCGGTTTCGACTGGACTTTACTGGCCAGTGACTTACACTATAGAAGGGGTTGCAAGAAGTGATTGTCGTCCAAAAGTATGGTGGTAGTTCAGTTGCTACAACCGAGAAGATTTGTAGTGTAGCCAAGCGGATAAAGAAGACTGCCCAGGATAACAACCAAGTTGTCGTGGTAGTGTCAGCCATGGGTGACACTACGGATGAGTTAATCGCAATGGCTAAAGCGATCAGCAGCCTGCCAGACGAACGCGAGTTAGACAAACTGCTTGCTACTGGGGAGCAAGCTAGTAGCGCATTGCTGACTATGGCTCTTCATGAAATTGGTGTTCCGGCAGTGTCACTCACCGGTGGTCAAGCTGGTATCATAACGGAAAAAGTTCCAGGCAAGGCCCGCATTCTTAAGGTGGAACCAGAGCGAATACGTGCTGAACTTTCTGAAGGAAAGGTCGTGGTTGTCGCTGGCTTCCAAGGAATAACAGATAACGCTACCTGGGCAGATATAACTACACTAGGGCGTGGTGGTTCAGACACGACAGCCGTAGCGTTGGCTGCTGCGCTAAAGGCAGACCGGTGCGAGATTTACACTGATGTAGATGGAGTCTTTACTGCTGATCCTAGAATCGTGCTTAACGCTAGAAAGCTCGACAAGATTTCGTACGAAGAGATGCTGGAGCTTGCTCAGCAAGGGGCACGAGTTATGCATTCCAGAGCCGTAGAACTAGGAGAGATTTACGGCGTAGACATTCTTGTTGCACACTGCACGAGGGAGGTACCAGGAACATTGATTACCAGAGAGGACGAGTCGAGCATGGAGAATCGTAACCCAGTCCGCGGCATCGCCCACGAGACTGATATTGCCAAGATCACGATAGTAGGCGTTCCTGATCGTCCAGGCATCGCCTACCAGATATTTCATGCATTGGCAGAGGCTAATATCAACGTGGATGTGATCGTCCAAAACGTGAGTAGTCAGGGTATTACTGATCTCTCATTCACTGTCAACTTGGCAGACTTGGCAAAAGCGCAAAAAGCACTGGAGCCTGTTGTTCGGAACGTGGGAGCCAGAGATGTAACGAGTTCGGTTGATCTTGCCAAGGTGTCCATAGTAGGGACTGGTATAAGGAGCCATCCGGGTTATGCTGACCGCATGTTCGGTGCATTGGCAAAAGAAGGGATCAACATAGTCTCCATTACGACCAGTGAAATTCGTATAACTTGCCTGATAGATAAAGCAGATGTTCAGAAAGCTGTACAGGCTTTACATGACGCCTTCGAGCTAGAAAAACCTGAAGGTGAAGTGTGGAGTCCAATCGCATAGGGTATCTGCTGTTTGTTAGGACGTGAAGAGGTAAGAACAGCCCCGACTTGCGTGAGAGTAAGACTAACGAGGGTCGGGGCTTTTTTCTGTTATGCCATAGTCTATCTCGGTTGAAGTCCTTGGGTCACAGTTTCTACTATTAGAGCAGTCCCTCTCGACTGCTTGCGAACGCATTGTGGTTGTGGATACTTTCCTCTGCTTCACATTCGACTTCGAACCATCTGAGTCGAGTGTCTTTGCGCAAGACAATCACACAATCGCGAACGACGTCTTCCACAAATTTCGGGTTTCTAAAGGCATGCTCGGTCACATACTTCTCATCTTCGCGTTTCAGGAGAGGGTAAATTTCACAGCTACCTTGCTTTTCGAGAGTTCGTACCAGTTCTTCGATCCAGACGAATTTTCCATGGGCAAAACGAACACGGGCGCTGATTATCGCACGCTGACCATGTGCCCCGATATCCGATATTTCTTTGCTGCAAGGACAGACAGTTGTGACCGGCACATCTACGCAAAGACAGAAATCGAATCCTTGCTCATCGAGAGTGCCGCTGAAGGTAGAACGATAACCTATCATACTTCGCAACCCAGAGACTGGCGCTGCTTTTTCGATGAAATACTTGAAGACAATATCCACATTGGCAATCTTCGCGTGCAGCGCGGTACGAGTCTGATTAAGAATCGATTTAACTTCTGGACCCGATACCGGCTTATTTCGCCATTCCTCGAGGATTTCTATTAAACGACTCATATGCGTTCCCTTAAAGTAATGTGGCAAATCTGCTGTCAAGGTGACCGCAGCCAATACCGTCTGATGCCCGTTCTCCATTGCCTTAATGAGAAATGGTAATTCGACACCCTTAACCCCTACCCTTTGCAAGGGAACGCGGCGCCGGTCTGCTAAGTTTTGCACGTCTGCTAGCTTCTTTGTTTCTCTGTTCACATCAAGCTCCTCAATAGGTGGGCGACCGAATTCAGGTTACAGCTATCAGATTTCTCACGCGATGGTGGTCGACAAAATATTGATTATCGTCTCAGGAGTTGCCTCCCCTTGCATCTCTAAGAGGTTCTGTCTAATTTCTGGCGACGGAGGATATTTGCCAACTTCGCTGTAGAAGGCGTTTCTCTGCGCAGCATCGCTACCAAAAATGGCACTTGACCATTCGCTGAGATAGCCAAGATTGGCGTATCTAGCCAATACGGTGTGACCATAGATACACCGTGCGCCATGCAAGAAATCGTCGATGTATGGCCGAAGGTCAGTTGCTGTGAAATCGTCTACGAACGGAAGGCCGGCTTTGTTCATCTCTGTACCAACAGATATGGGCATGTGAAATCTCCTTCCGGCTTCCACTACTTCCGTCAGCTTTCTAATCTTCAGTGCTTTCTCATCCGAATCCTTTATGTTCCAGTTTCGCTCGGGAATGATGTTGATTGCTACTACACCCTTTGATCGAAGGAGCTCTAGGAAGGCTACTGTGTCTTCCTCACCGGGATTGGTTCCGTCCAACCAGGCAATCATTGGTAAGGCACCCATCGCACGAATCATATCGACTGCTTCCTCAATTGTCGGAAAGCTTCCACTGTCTGGTGGCACGTACCCTACCCCACCAAACTTCATCAGTTTGGACCGCATCGTCTCATGAAATCGTGGAGTATCGGGGAGAACAAGACCTATTTCATTTTCTGGAATACCAAGTTTCTTTGCCCAGAATTCCTTAATTTTCGTTTCGTCCCCTTGGAAGATCGTTCTTGCCTTTCGGTCGTAGGCTGTCAACAAGTGGCGCTCCGTTGCATTTCCAGCAGGCGTCAGAGTCAGGACATCCTCTTCGTAGTCTAGTTGAACTGGTGCAAGGTACGCATTTACACGTTCCATCAAACTGATATTACGTGTACGCGCTGTCTCAGCCATTCTCCTGAATATTGCCTCGGCATGGCTTGCTTCAGGTGGGTATCTGTAGCACCCAGCCGCCATAAAGTAAGCTATCCCTGGCTCGTCAGGACTGCTCATCACTTTGTCGGCAAGTTCACGGATGAACACCCGTGATTCCATCCCAACCACTGTCTTTAACCCGAGCAACTCACCGGCACTGAGAAACTCTTCCATACCGTCAAGCACATCGAAGTCAACAATACCAGCTACTTCGAGACCGTACTTCAGCGCCTCCCATGCGATGCGACTTGGTGACCAATTGTTGGCATTGAAGGAAAAGAATGTATGGTAGTGAAGATTTACCTCTGGCTTAGGATTGGGAAGTCGAATGTCGCCAGAATTAACTCTAGCCGCTAACGTCTCGAGGCTACGTCTTCGGACGTCTGGGTCAAAACTGTCAAGTCTTTCTTCCAGGGTTAGTTGGTCTTCATGCGGGAACAAAACGGCGTACTCCCTTCTCTAAATATGCTTACTGTTCAACGGAAACAGAATACATCCAGCGGAAGGGTCCGGTCAAGACTTGACAGGGATAAGTTCAAATGAAGCGAGCTCGGAGCGGATTTCTTCGAGGCGCCCATGGGTAAGCTTGCCCTCTTCGGTAAACACGGAACTGAAGTCGTCAAGAGGGATTGCGTCAAAGATTGAGATAGATCCCGTATCGTTGCAGTCTTCACCATAATCTCGGCAAGACTGGATTTCCAAGAACTCGGGCCAATCCGGAGGCACAATTTTGTAGGTTTGAGCGATGGCGTATGCGGGCATCCCTGCAGCTCTGGCCGTCGTGACTGCTAAGCGAGTGCCTGTCTTGTTGATAAGTTTGTCTTGGAAGATAGCGTCACACCCGACCACTACCGCATCCGATTCCTCGACTGCATAGGGAATATCGGCGTCTGCAACAGTTCGGGCATTGACGCCCCTAGATGCAAGCTCTGCTACTAGCTTCAATCCTTCGTTCTTCGGTCCAGATTCGGCGACCATAACCTCAGACTGAGCGTTGTGCCAGGTGAGAATCGCGTCACGTACCGCTTCACTATAACTCAGTGTGAAAAGCTTGCGTGCATATGTTAAGCCCTTTGCCGCACTTGCAGCCGACAAAGCAGTTGCATCATATATGGCGTTCAAAAGTTCAGTGACTAATTCGTCGAAATCGAACTCGCCTGCCTCTCGGTTGATTGCCAAGAGCAGTCGCGACGCCAAATTTGGGAAAACACCCATGGAAGGTCGACAGGCGGCAAACGCTCGTATAGCGTTAGTGAGATCGCGAGAGCCCATATGTTCCCATTGTGATTGTACTAATCCACCAAGCGCGGCCAATCCTCGTCGGGCCAACTCCGTGGCGCCGTGCTCTGTATCCCTCGCTATCTTTGAAAGACTGTACCAGAATACGCGATCCCCGAAGGGTGGCCAGACCCTTCTGAGCGCTTCCTCCAGACCCGGAACAGTGTTTAGGTTACTCAGATCATCGAGCGAATACCAGGCCCATTCTTCTGCTTCCCAATTCGTGTTTATTCGAGTTGAGTCCTCCAGTTCAAAGAGGAAAGGAAAAACAAGCCACCGACGCTGCTCTACTTCGTCGTGCACGGTCAAAGGAATTCCAATGCCTGCGAGGCGAACGTTTTCTTCCGCAACCCCAGCCTCTTCGGATAGCTCCTGATATGCTTGATTGAGGGGCAGACGCTCGATGTAGCCGCTGAATGCGGCCCATAGCCCTTGATACGTTCCGACCGCCGAACTCCGCCTTATCAGTACTATTTTGTTATCGGTATACAGGAAAGCGGTTACCACTGGCGTTAAAGGCAGTGATGTCGTCATTTTTCGCTCCTGTTATGTTAGCACTGTTCTGCTCTGTGTATTGATACCCAGTTACAGCTCTTTTACCCATCTCATATTCGACACTAGATAGATGCAAGACCTTCCACGAGTAGCGCAGAGTTAAACGTATTCTTCCCTACACAACCTCAAGGATGGGTGATCGGTGGCACACACCAATTACGTTGTTTGGTAGCGCGTGGCCTAAGGGACAAAAGCGTAGTAATGATTTGTGAGTTGTTTCAAGTTGTTGAATTTCGTCTATATAGTGTCGTTTACAGTGATGACCGCCACACCACGAAACAGGCAAGACCGGCAACGAGGCTCTTTATTCGGTTCATCTCAGCCTCAGATATCACCGGTCGTGAGAGTTGTGTTTATAAATAACACAGTGGTTTCTGCTGAGCACTTGTTACGGGATGCGAACATCCCCATCGGAATTACTCTGTCAGTTACTATGATCAGTGAAGCTATCGGACGGATTGAGTCTGCGCATGGCGACGCGGATAGGCTGCATCCAGCAGTGGGGCAAAGCTTCTAAAACTACACTGCCCGGGCTGCCACGTACAGCCGGCGTCCGGTAAAGTCAGATTCGACAAGCTCCTTGTTATCCCACATACCAAGAACGGCAAAACTGTGCTGGGATAGGTAATCTTCTAGCTCCAATGGAAAGAAAAGCCTGTACTGAGCGTCGTCGATGATTGGCTGGGGCTCTCCGTTTACTACCCACGTTCTTATTCGTCGGAAGCTTTGTGTGCGTCTGTCCAGGATGTGGCGTGAGATGGCGGTGGCGTGAAAATCTCCTTCGCTTACGTGGGTTTCCATGCGTTCGTTGAAGGCTTCGGAGCTTAGAAATCGAGATGCGTTTAGGATATCGAGTATCAACAGTCCGCGGGTTTGTAAGTGCTTTCGAAAGTTAGCTAGGCTTGCGTGAACATCCGCGTTGGACAGATTATAAGTGAAAGTAGAGCCTACACATATGACAATATCGAAGCTTTTGCCTAAGTCAAAAGTTCGCATATTACCGTAGAAGATTTGGAGTTCAGGATGTCGTGTTTGTGCATATTCTAACATTGGCTCGGATATGTCAATACCTGTTCCTTTGTGTCCCGCTTGAGCCAGTTCAGCAAGGACACGTCCGGTTCCGCAGCCAACATCGAGTATTTCCAACGGTAGGGAAACATCACTGCTGAATTTCTGGATGATCGTAGCACAAGCCCGGGCCGTCTCCATAAAGGCCTCTGGGCAGATACACTCATAGAGCCATGGTTTCCGCAGCAAGAGATTATCAAGTTTGTCGGAAGTCAATTCTCAACCCCTCTAATTCGCACAAATGTTGATGCGTGACACGCAGCCCTTTCTGAAAAACCGACAAGAATCACGGTTTTACACCACGAACACTCGTTCGAATTCTGTATAACCCGGTTCGGGCAGTTACGTAAAGAGTCTTCCCATCGCGATCGCCCCAGGCACAGTTCGCTGGTATTTCTGGGAATTTGAGAGTCCCGAGATGCTCGCCATTCTTATTGAAAACCCACACACCGCCAGGTCCAGCAACCCACAAATTGCCAAGAGAATCCACCTTTAGTCCATCAGGCGCACCTTTCTTATCAGTTTTGAGTTCAGCAAAGATACGACCGTTTGCAAGGGTACCATCTGGCAAAACTTGGAAAGCGCGTATATGCATTCGCTCTGAAGAGTCAGTGATGTAGAGCACTTTCTCGTCTGGAGAGAACGCCAATCCATTCGGCATAGCAAAATCCTTCGCAAGTAGAGTAAGCTTCCCTTCTGGGGAAACGCGGTACACTCCTTGGAACTCAAGTTCACGGTCTTCAACCTCTACACCATATGGAGGGTCGGTGAAATATATGCTTCCATCAGATTTGACGACAACGTCGTTGGGGCTATTCAATCTCTTATTACCGTAATGAGATGCCAAGACTGTCAGCTTGCCGTCCTTTTCCAATCGAGTCACTCGCCGGTTACCGTGCTCACAGATAATAAGCCGGCCATGATTGTCAAATGTAAGACCGTTCGAATTCCCGCTAGGATTCCTGAAAACAGCTGTTTTCTGTCCAGGCTTCAACTTGTAGATGGTGTCGGCTGGAATATCGCTAAATAGCAAGTATCCATCTTTGTGCCATACTGGACCCTCTGTGAATCGAAAGTCTGCCGCAATCAGTTCGATACATGAGTCAAGGGGGATTAGAGTTCGCAGTCCTGACGGAATCACTGTGCTGTATTCATTATTTGTCGTGCAATGCAAGAAACTGGCCAGAATGAGCGCGATGAAAACCGGGATTAGCAAGGTTCTGTGCATATTGCTTTGCCCTCTCAAAATTTATAATACTTGAGAATCAGGTCTCGGGTTTTCTTAATCCCTTCAATTTCATCTCCCGAACCCTCGTACTCGATGGATATCGCGCCCTTATATCCAGCGCTCTTAAGCATCTTGAGAATGCGGCCATAGTCTACAGTTGTTTCTTCGCCACGAGCATCAAATTCAAGAGATTTCGCGTGCGTATGGTATGCATAGGGTGCCAACTTGGCATTCTCTTCGTACATTGACTGCGCCGGCCAGTTCTTGAAATCTAGGCAAGCGCCCACATACTTCGGGTCGGTAGACTTTATTATCCTGATGATATTGTCAGCCGTTCCAGAGACTCCACCGTGATTTTCGATGGTCATCTTGAGGTTGAGTCTCTTGGCCAGTGGAAGGAGTTTATTGAAAGCTTCGATTGCCCTATCCACTCCTACGGTTGCATCTTCCTCCGCCTTACCTGTACTTCCGAGATTGAATCTGATCACTCGGGCACCTAAATAAGCTGCTGCCCGCATTTTTTGTGTATTCTCTTCCATTTGGCGTTTCCGCGCAGCTTCGTCGGCCGTCACTAGATTGCCTTCGCAGATGAGAGCTACGATGGTAATTCCATTCTTTTTAGCTGACTGTTTGATCTTTTCGAGATATGCCTCGTCGTAGGACTTCATCCAGATGTCATTGAGTGCAATACCTTTGATGCCGAGCTGCTTCATCAAATCCATGACGGTAATGAAATCAATCTTGCCTTCGTTCAGATGTGTTCTCAGACTATAAGTTTCGCAGGCGAGAATTACCCCGGATTCCTTCGCCCACACGCACGTTGCACACATGCTTAACAATGCAAGCGTTGTGAACAGGATGTTTTTCGTATTCATTGGTGTACCTCCTACCTTGTCAACTCAAGCCACAGCGCTCGATAGTATCGGAAGACCCGTTCTGGATCGGCGCTTTCTGGGATCTCTGCGAGGGTGAATCGATTATACGACTGCTTAAGTAGAGTGAATAATTCACGCCATGGGTATGCCGGATTCCATAGTTCGTTGATATGCACTGACTTGATCTTTTTTCGCAGTAGTTCGAGATTCTCCCTTATAGATCCGTTCTTTACATCAGTTGGATTCGAGTTCCAGCACACGCCTACAGACGGATGATCACAAATATCGATGATCTTTCGAATTCGTGAAGGCTGTTGAGTTTCGGGACCGTGAACCTCGAGCCAAATTTCTACGCCATGCTCTGCCGCAAAATCCCCACAATCGCGCAACGCCAGACCTATTTGTTCGAGAGTCTGCTCTTCCGGAATGCCCTTTCCAAGTTGCAGTCCGTTTGGACGTACCTTCACGCCGGTTGCGCCCACGTCTTCTGCCAAAAGAACAAAGGCTTTGCAGGTTTCGATGTTTCGTTCTACCACTGCACGATCGTCTGAATGGTATTCGCAAACTGTCCCTAGTCCCCACAGGGTAATGCCCGCATCTTCAAACCGTTTTCGTACTTCTTTGCGTTCAGCCTTTGACAAAGAGGGTTCAACGCCATGCGCGTGGGTTGTGCGTAGTTCTACTCCTTCAATACCAATAGCTTTGCACTTTTCTACGATTGTGGGCACATCCCATTTGTTAGCGATGTTGTATGTAACCAGTCCCAGCTTCATTTGGTTTCCCTTTGTCTCTTGTGGTTTTGACGATAATTCTGTTATCGAGGATTGTCCGAGCATTATACTTCCTAGGGCAACGCCTAGTTTTAGACAATCGCGTCTACTATAACGTGACATGCTACGCACCAATCCGAGAAATGCCATAGAGAATTAAGAGGATTATAAGTGAAAACAACAGTGCTAGTACGAATCCTCCGATGGTGACGAGCTTTGGATGTTTCAGCTCCCACGGGTGTCCTTCGGAATGCCCGACATAGACTACATCCACACCGGTTTCTATCAACTCCTGTTCACGACCGACTGGGGTCTTTAGGAGCATGTAGAAGCGGTCCAGGGCTTTGCGGTCCGGTTTGAACTTGAAAGTCATGCCTAATAGCATCGCGAACACAGCAGCGCCGAAGGAAGTACTCAATGCCAATGCAGTATCGCTTGGCCCCAAGACCGGACCAAGCCCAATTTTTCTAGGTACTATTAACGCCCATGCGATTCCTGCTGCTACTGTCCACACAAATGCAGGAAATTTCTTCCCACCTGCTTCGGCCATGATACTACCGACAATGAGAGCCAGAATTCCAGCCGGTAGGTACGAAGCGGCCAATTTAGGTAACATCGCTTTGTCGGAGTACATTCCCAACCAGTGACAACCAGGGAGCAGCGCTGCCTTCAGCGCACCTCCAGCGGGCCCAAGCAGCCCCCAGATGATGGCCATCACTAAGAAAGACAGCCAAGCACCGGTCATGTTTGCCCTTCGCCAGAGAACACCAAACCACATGAACACTCCGGTAAGTGTGGCAAGCCCCCAGAAAATGGTAAGCGCTTGGGCTACACCCGACACGTACAGCGCGAACACAAATCCAATGGCAACCGGAAGCAGTCCTATCCATCGAGCAAGGCTTAAGACATGTGCATCACTGGCGGCAGGGTTTAGGTGCTCCTTATAAACATTTCTAGCAAGCAGAGCGGATGAAGCCACCATGAAGGCACTCAAAGTGGACATCTGTGCAGCCAAAATTGCTGCCAGCATCAGTCCAGTGAATCCCGGAGGTAGAAGCGTCCGGATTGCCACACCGAACGCAGCTTCCCTGTGATGTTCATCGAGAGAAGGGATGACACCCTTGACCGTCATGGCAAGGACTATAATTCCCGTGAGAGCCCACCCCATAGCACAGAATCTCTTGATGAAATTGCCATTAGTATACCCATTACAGCGTACAAGAGAGCCATGTTTTTCCTAAAACGTGCATTGAAGAAGTCGGCCGTAGTGATGAATCTTGATCTTCTGAAAAGACCAGCCATCAACCAGTAGAACGACGTAACAAACAAATAAACAAAAGTATACCATATGCCAGATAACCCTCGTTGGTAAGCTGCACCCGTGACTCCAACTGGGTCATCTGCGTGCGTGCCGGTCCCTAGGGCATGCATTACCATAAGCCACTTGCTAAACTTTCTGCCGCCCGCAAAGTAATCGCCTGAGGTCCTAATCTTCACTGCTTGGTAGATGCCCAAGCAGCCTATACCAACTAGATAAATGAGGACGACTATGAGATCTATACGTGTGAAGTTATCCACCTTTGCCTCCAGAATCTGCTAACTCGGCTTATATAGGTTACAACGTAACAAGTATGTAATCACACTGATGAGTATATATTTTAGAATCCTCGGCCTGTAGTAGCTACTTCCAGTGTTTGGGTGCTTAGTTGATATATATCGGCTACACGGCTCTCTTCGGTTGTTCCTTGATGGATATACAGTCGGTACCAGAAAGTAATTTCCTTTCCAGAGGGTATGGTGTAGCTTCCATCCATAGACTTGTTCCCAGTAAAGTCGCGCAGCCCAAATGGATTCGCCGCAAACAAACCGTACGTTCTGACATGCCAGTAGGTCGGGGATCTAAAGCTCAAGGGCATGTCCATGATTGCCACTCCTACGGTATCACCGTCTATCGATCCATAGTAATCACACCATTCGGCCTGTCTTCCCCATGACGCTGCATCTTTGTCACCACGAGAATTTTGTATGTGACCTTTTCCTTTATCGACAGTCATGGAATCAGCTAAGCGTATCCCAAACATCCCTTCTTTCGTGTCGCCGAATGTCACCGGTCCATCGGAAGCTCGAATTGTTATCTTGAAATCCATAATTTGTCCGTCGGCCGCGCGGTACACACAGATGTCTCTGGTATCCTCGCAGACTTTCTTGCCATCTGGACCAATCCAGTCATTTACTGCAACAATCCTACCGTACAGCGGTCCGCTAACTAACCTTTCGAACTTTCGATGTACAATTTTCCCACTGCTAGGCGATTCGCCCCAAAAGTCAATGCCGTTAACATTACCATGGGTGAACCATAGAGACCGATGATGAACATGATCTGTGCTTTCATTGCCTACTCGCCTCATGGGATAGTTGCGAGTGATGCCTTTGCCAGTTGGACCAATTATCGGATAGCAATACGGCTTTGCGCTTCCGGCAAAAACGTACCGGGTGAACAACTTGCCGCCAACATAGACATCCACTGCATCTTTCGTCTCAGTGACCTCTACGCCTCTGGGATCTGTTTCTGGTTTTCGGTAAGCTGTACTTCGCACCAGAGTATAACGTGTCTCGGTTCCCTTGCGGATCATCCATGTGACGTAGACCGTGTCGTCAGCATGCTCGATCTGGCTTGGAACAATCTTCCCCTCGGCTGTTTTTACAAGTATCGTCTCCGAGGGAGCCTGGGCTGGGATTGAGACAGTAACAGGGATAGTGAGGGTCAGCGCATCGCTCTTGGAAGGAAGAAAGACTGCGAGGATGGTTGCTATGATTGGCGTAACGATCACTTTGGCGATAGAAATGTTCATAGCGGATCTCTTGTCCTACCTTTCTGTTTTAAGACACGGATTCGATCTCCTTTGAATAAGATAGAAATGCGTTTCTTAGAAGTACCTTATCAGGTCTCGTATTGCATCCACCGTCTTGAGTAACGCCAGAAATGTCATGAAGATTATGATAGCTGACATAATAACAAGCACTAGGGGCTTGAGAGGCACCTTGGGCGCATCGGGTTTCCGTGATTCCTTCGCAAACAAGATAACAAAACCCACATAGGCAATAGGAATAAAGATCAGACAGAGCGCGGAAGCGGCTACTGGCAACCAGCCCTTGATAGGAAATGCTACACCCAGGGCACCAATTGCCGGAATCAGCGTACCTACTCTCCACACAAGCGACCCAACGGGCTGACCGGTCATTTCGCCAATTATGAATCCACATGTGAGCATATGTAAAGTGATTGTGCTCAGTGGCATGGCCAAGATTCCAAGATTAAACAAGATGGGTCCCAAAGAGTTTCCAAAGACAGGAGTAAATACCGAAGCCATTGCGGTAATCTTCGCCTTATCAAGGGCTACTCCATCAGCATACAGGGTTGCGGCTGACGCGATTATCATCATACCGGTAGCAATCACAAACGGAAGAAACATACCGTATACGAGATCTCGAATTGCATATCGAGTATCCGATCTCCCCCACCCTTTTGACCGCACACTGTAAGGATAAAGAAACGTCATGTTGATGCCTACAGCGGCCCCAAGGAGTCCTAAGATAATCGTAGAACTACCCTCAGGTCTACCAAAGCTGACTAACCCTCTTCCTACCTCGTCCCAGGGGACTTTGGATGCCGCTATAACAATACCTAGACACACAATAACCATCCATACCAGGGCCTTCATAACGGCTTCGTATACTCTTACGCCTCCCTTACGAGAATACGTCCAGGTTACTATGATGGAAACAGCCAGTATGCACCCCGCCACTAGAACTTGTGCAGGTAGAGTCTCTTCAAAACCTAATAGCTCTTGTGTCGCGGCAAATGCCAAACCATACTGTGGAAAATGCCAGATGACCGAAGCGAAAAGGCTTCCAACTGCCCATGCCACTGCCATTGCAGGATGAAGTTCTTGTTTGAATCTGTGATATGGAGGAACGTTGCTTTGCAGAGTGAAGTAGGCAGCTCCGGAAAGGACTACCACGCCCATGAGTATGGCAAGAGGTTGCACCCACAGGAGGTCATATCCATAGGTCGCGCCGGCCCATAAGGAACCCACAGCGGTTCCACTACCCAGCGTATACGCGCTGAGCAGCCATCCTGGGCCGGAGGTGCGAGAACCTTCTACGCCTGGAGAATGATGTCTTGCTATATTCGGCTTCGGATAAGCCTTATCTGACACAGCAACCGATCTCTTTCTCGCACAAAATGGTCTCTTGTTGCGGTCTTTAGATCTTAAACATATCCGGTTTGTAGTCCAGTTTCTTACACTTTGCCATTGCTTCATCCGCTAGAAGACATGTTACTGCAGATCTCAAGCCTTCTTCTGCATTGCAAGCTGGCTCCTTGCCTTCACGAACGCAGTTAATGAACGATTCGACTTCAAGGAGGTAATCGTCCTTGTTTGCCCGGTCAGCAGCAAGTTGCTCTCCTTCTGCTATTCCCTGTCTTAGCTTTGCAGTTGCATCAGCATCCAACAAAATTGCCTGTTTGCCACCTATAGTCTCTTTGTGTGCCGCACCTTGCCAAACAAGTTCCTCAGCATTTGGTTCCCGGAAGAGTTGAGCCTTTTCCATGTTTATCACAAGCGTGCCTTTGTCGCCCATAAACTGCTCATAATTGCCATCATACTGGTTTGTTGTCAGTGATTGGTAAAACACCCTGACAGGACCGGGGTATTCAAACACTACGTTTACATTGTCATAGACTTCTCTGCCATCTTTCCAGTAATCTATACCTCCCATGCCCATCACAGAGGTTGGATTCTCACCAAGGAACCAATTGACAACATGCATCTGATGACTCGCGAGTTCGGCCATAAGACCTTGGGAGTATTCTTTGTACAGCCGCCAGTTCAGCAAACGTTCGTATTTGCTGTCCGGAACAGCACGCCTCCAGCTACCGGTACGATTCCAGACCGCCCTAATATGCGTGATCTTGCCGAGAACGCCTTCATGCACCAGCTTGAAAGCATGATTATACAATGGGCTACAGCTACGCTGGTGGCCGATCTGAAGTATTTTCTTGGTATCTCTAGCAGTCCTCGCCATTGCCTTGGCATCTTCTATAGAGTACGCCATCATTTTCTCACAAAAGACATGCTTACCAGCTTGCATTGCAGCAATGGCCATTGGAGCATGGAGATACAAGGGTGTTGCAATAAAGATTGCCTGAATGTCTTTTCTTTCCAACATCCAGCGGTAGTCTTCATACCCTCTAGCACCGCGAGCGATTTCTAGACCCTTCTTCAGATGAGGGGGATAGATATCACAGATGCCAACCATCTTGACATCCGGTAAACGCATCACTTTTCCAAGAAGCATAGAACCTTGTGAACCCGTTCCGATGAATCCACATACCACGGGTTCCAGTTTCTGCTGAGCCTGTGCCGGAGAGAGGGCACCTATCGATGCCATTGTAATTGTTGCTGCTGACCCCTTAATAAAGAGTCTACGACTGATCTTTGAGTCCGTGTTGTTCATCCAAATACCTACTGCGGTACCTGATCATTTGGTTAGATGTGCAGCAAAAGAGAAACTCATATAGGTTCGAAGTCACACAGTCTTCCCAAGCATATGATCCTCGGTATATCACTTGTATTACCATTAACCACTGACAGTGCGGATACCTCTGGATGTTTGGTGCAATAATCTCTGATTCCTTCCAAACCGAGAACGAAGAATGCTGAGGAAAGAGCATCTGCCACTGTGGGGTCTTAAGTGATCGCGACTGTTGCCAGCATTCCTTCAACTGGCAAGCCGGTTCTGGGATCTATGATATGGCTGTACCGATGACCGTGGATTTCCACATAACGTTCATGACTACCGGAGACGGACAAAGCCTCATCCCTCAAGCGCACAAAGCCAAGTCGCTTTGAGTGCCGACTTGGATCTGAGATACCGACACACCATGCATCTTCTTCCGGAGGACAACCCAGTGCATATACTGTGCTGTTTCCCGCGCTTAATAGTGCACTCGTCACACCTTTGTCACGCAGAAGCTCAGCAATCCTACGTATGGCGTATCCCTTCCCGATTGCCCCCAGATCCAATTGAATACCTTTGCGTTCAAACCTAACCGTCGTTTCATCTTCATCCAGTACAACGTTATGCATACCAGTGTGAGCCAGCACTTTTCGAATTTCATCCTGAGTGGGCACAGAATCCTGTGACGAGTTCCAGAGCCGAGTCAGCGCCCTTGTCGTGATATCGAAGGCGCCTTGAGTATCAATAGTCAAACAATACGCCATGCGCAGTAACGCGAAAAGCCGGGGCTCGACTCGCACCGCTCCTGGAAATGCCATCTTGTTAATGTAGGAGATCTCGCTGGTTGAGTTGAAAACGCTCATTTGACGTTCGAGCTCATCAAGTTCCTCTATAGCTTCTGAAACTGCATCGCGAAGATAGGAAGGATCTTGGCCGGTGACAAGGAAGTCGAAATTGCACCCCATCGCTGAATGTCTTATTCTGAGAACGCTGTCACTTGTCATCCTGTTCCCAACCTGTATGATGCTGCCAATCAAGGGAGATCACCTATGTGTTCGACTAGTATTCTCTTATCCCTTCTAGCATATTGGTTGCGTTGCTATCTGCAGTTTCATTATCGCCGCCATCCCTCATCGCGTCAGGGAAATCAGGTATGCTCTTCAAGAACGTTTCCGCTATTGACATGGAATGAATTAGTTTGCGTGCAGAAATCTACAATCCTCCCTATACCGCAGCGATTGGAGCCAGGGAACGTTTACCTCCTCCCTGTTGGCCAGTAATGTTCGATGCGCTCTCTGGCTCCAACACTCGGTATTCTTCTATTTAATTGGTCAGCATGGAAATTCTCTTCTAATGCCAACTACGTTTCAACCTCTTCAGTTGTGGGTATGGAAAACCCGGGGATGGATTCAGCGGACTGCTGTACGTCGTTAGAAAGGATGTGAGGTTTATGTCAGCAAGAAGAGGATTTGCTTCAATGGATCCACAGAGACAGCGTGAGATCGCAAGCAAAGGTGGCAAGGCTGCACATGAGAAGGGTACCGCACACGAGTGGAACAGCTTAGAGGCCCGAGAGGCTGGTCGAAAGGGAGGCCAGATAAGCCAAGGAGGTGGCCGAAAGAGGACGCATGGCTACTAGACCAGTGCTGGTGTAAAAGAAGCAGTTCGATCTATCGAAGGAATACCGCTTATCTGTTGCAGACTTTATTTCGAACAGCAACGCTTTTGGCAAATCTCACAGGCGGAAAGACATAGATTGCTGTAACAGCGTGGACACACAAGCACGTTCAAGAAGGTATAACTTGCGCCACAATGTGGACAGACGATCTGTTGTTGGGTAGTGAATTGTTGTGTTGAGACCTTCTGATTCAGTTTCATGTTAGCGAATTATCACTTGTGAGGTGATACCTCCAAGGAGGCATGCCAGACACCACGCGCCTACCCATATGAGCAGCGCTTGGCGATAGCCTCGCTCTTTGAACAAGATTGCCACTGATGCAATGCACGGTACAAATAAGGTAATGGTTACCATTGCAACGAGTGTCTGTGGTGGGGTGAGCATCATGCTAGCGAAACCCGCAGCCCCGAAGTCTCGTCGAATCATGCCTAAAATAAAAGCGCCTGCTGCCTTTGCAGGCAGTTGCAACCAATTGACCGTGAGAGGAACCAAGGCCCGTTCCCACGCGGCTAGCAGTCCGCTGACCTGCATGATCGATACCAGCAATGAGCCGGCGAAGAACCATACATAGGCCTCTTTCATAAAAGCCTTAGTTCTTGCAAAGGTCTTACGTATGGTGTTATCGAGACGCGGGAACCTCACGGGTGGCAGGTCTGCTAGTAACGGTGATGATTCTCCGGGTAGTAATTTGTTCAGTACTGTGCCCACAATAACAAGGCAGAAACCGATTATTGCAATGTAAGCTAGCATGTAGGAGAAGTTTATCCTGCCAAACAAAAGTGTGATTACCCCGAGTTGTGCAGAGCATGGAATTGTGAAGTTTAAAATGGAGGTTGCTATCGTACGTTCTCTTTGCGACCCGAGAATTCGTGTTGTAATGGTACCCATTGTTACACAACCAAATCCCAAAATTATTGGGATGATTGCGCGACCGTTCAGCCCAATTCTTGTTAGCAGTCTGTCTGTCATTACTGCTAGCCTAGGTAGATACCCACTGTCCTCTAAAATAGATAATCCAATGTAAAAACCGATGACCAAGGGAAGCAATAGTCCGAAGAGGTACGTAACTGTCATGGTCAAAACACCAAACTGACCAGCCAAGATTGTGTAGATAACAGAGCTTCTGGGCAATAACTGATGGAAAATGTTCCTGACAAATGGCTCCCAGTATGCTTGCATTGCCCCTTCGGTGCATCCGACGACCTTTTGCGCGATCAGTACCCCCACGAGTTCGTACATCAGAAACATAACGCCCACGAACATTCCCGTGCCAAGAAGCGGGTTAAGTGCCAAATCTCCAATCTTGTTGGCAATTCGACGACCTGCTTTAATCTCCCTGACTACATGTGCAACTACGTCATTAACACGCTCCCGCCTACGCAAGTATATCTCTTCGCGTGTCGTCCCCGGTAGAACACCATGCCTAGCAGAGACAACCTCATCGCCCTCTAACACGAGTAGCGCCTCAGCGCGTGAGCCTACGCATCTTAAGACTTCTGATAGGGGCTCGTTTAGCAAAGGGTCTCCGTGACCCGGGCGCGCCGAGGATATTGCTTTTTCGACTTCTGCCAAGCCAAGGCCACTTATAGCTATGGTGGGCACGACAGGTACCCCTAAGAGGTCAGAAAGCAAGTCAACGTCTATCTCTAGACCCTCACGTTTGGCTTCATCCATCATATTTAGGGCAATAACCATTGGGATGCCCATGTCGCATAGCTGAAGCGTCAGGAAAAGATCCCTTTCGAGATGGGCCGCATCAATAATGTTGATCACGACGTCGGCGCCCAAGATTATGTCACGCGCCACTCGTTCCTCATCGTTGAATGACGATACACCGTAAATCCCGGGTGTGTCGACCACAATACCGAGCTTCGACACACCGTTGGTAGTCTCTACTGTTGTACCGGGATAGTTTGAGACTTCAGCATAGAGACCGGTGAGGTATCCGAAAAACACTGACTTTCCGACGTTTGGATTGCCTGCCAGAGCGATAACTTTCTGTGCAGCCGAATCTGCTATTCTGTGCCTGTGTCTCAATTTGTGAGTTCGCCTGTATCCTGAGTGTGGAAAAGGTTTGCCTTCAGACATGTTTCTACTCTATTACGATTGACCTTGCCAACTTGCGCCCAATAGCTATCTCGTGTCTATGGCATTTCAATACGACCGGGCCATAAGGAATGTTTAACTTGCATATGACGCGAGTACCCTCAGTAATGCCCATTCTGATAAGGCTTATCTTTGCCGGTCCATCAGGGATTTTCTTGATGCCAACTACGGTACCTGTGGCCACCTCATCTAGAGTCATAAGAACCTCTCAATTTCGAAGTAAAAAACAAAGCAAGTCGCCTGTAGCTAGTTAAGAAGCTTATGCGCTTCCTATCTCTTCACGTGGTCTAGTTGTCTTCACTAGATTTGCACTCTTTACAGAGGCCGGTTATCTCGAGTTTGTGTGATATAGGTTTGAAATCTAGTTCAGAGCAGATTCGTTCTTGAATTTGTTCTAACTCAGAATCCTCAAACTCAACTATTCGGCCACATCTAATACAGATCAGGTGATCGTGATGATTGTGGCCGAAAGTATGCTCATAGTGACTGTGTTTCTCGCCAGAGGGAACCTCTCGCAACAGACCACTTGCGGTAAGCAATGGAAGCGTGCGGTAGACGCTCGCGCGGGAGACACGAGTACCCCTTTGCCGAAGGCCTAGCAAGATATCGTCAACCTCGAAGTGCCCGTGCCTCCTGAAAACTTCCGCTAGAACCAACTGCCGCTGTCGGGTGAACTTCAGACCTAAGGATACCAAGTATTGAATGAATTTCCGCTCTTCAGGCCTTTGCAAGTAACTCTCCTAATTGCAATTGAGACGCTGTTTCAACTATATCACCTCCTCAGGCCGGTGTCAACCTTTTATGGCAATACTTTTCATTGCGACGGCAGCTTCAGCGGTTCAACGCAGAAATTTAACGCACGCTTAATAATGCTTTAACGTCTCCTTCAGGTGCGTTCAATATAATAATAATTGCTAGGTGGGCAGTTGACTTGGTATTGTGTGAAATTTCACATATCGAATGGAAAGGGGTTGCTCCACGACCCTAAAGTGTGGTAAATTAGATAGTAGATCATTTTGTATCACGAGATAGCTTAGCCCAGAATGATCGCCGTGGGTGGTAGTCTCGGCGGCAAGGGTGATACGTGTTAGTGTTTTTGTGACAGAGCTTGTGAAGATTTTCACAAAGCATGCAGTTAAGCGTCGTGGGAGAAAGTCGTAGCGAGTAAAGGTAGATAACAACGAAATGAGTATGCAACATACTGAAAGGGGAAGCGAGACCGCTAACGGAATGAAAAGGGTTAACGATAGTCTCACCGTTGAGGAAGTGAGACAGATACTCCGAGCGGAAGTTCTTTGTTGTGAAGATCGACTTGCAGAGGAGGTTTATTCTGCCTGTGGATGCGACTTGATGAGCGATGTCCTCGCTTTTACAAAACCAGGTTCGCTCTTACTTACAGGTCTTACCAACCCCCAGGTGGTCCGCACTGCGGAAATACTTGACCTTAAAGCGGTAGTTTTTGTGCGTGACAAGAAGCCTGATGCTAGTACGATAGCATTAGCTGAAAAGAGCGGTATTCCCCTTCTCTGTTCATCGTATCCGCTGTACGAAAGTTGTGGGTTACTATATGCGAAAGGCCTACGGGGTTGCATGGATAACGGACAATAATGTTGGGTTCATTTCGATATGACTGAGAAGCCGAAAGTTGAGAGTAGTGTGCCAACCTTTACGTTTCCAGTGTACGGGGGGGACTTTAACTCTGCTGGTAATGTGTCTACTAGGGTGAAGCGTATACTTGAACAGATCGGCGTGAATCCTGAGATTGTACGGAGAGCAGCAATTGCAACATACGAAGCTGAAATGAATGTGGTGATCCACGCTAGGGTTGGGCAGATTGCACTTACTGCTAGCCCGTCTCTAATCAAGATCGTTTGCTCTGATGAGGGGCCAGGTATACCGGATATCCACCTAGCTATGCAGCCTGGCTATTCGACAGCGAGCGATGCTATTCGAGAAATGGGTTTTGGTGCTGGTATGGGATTACCAAACATGGAACGATGTGCGGACATATTGGAGATACACTCTGACGTCGGCGTTGGAACGACTGTAGAGATGGTTTTTAACAACAAGTGATCGCTTTGTTTGTTACAGGAATGCGAGTTCCTGTTCCAACAAATGTCCCAACGAACGGTGTTGGACAATGATAGAGGAAGCGGAAAAGCGATATTTCCACTCGGTTAGACTAATCGAGGAAAAATGTAAGGGCTGTGTGAACTGTATTAAGCACTGCCCTACGGAGGCTATTCGGGTTCGCGACGGCAAGGCGCAGATTCACGAAATCAAATGTGTGGATTGTGGAGAATGCATTCGTCATTGTCCAAACCAGGCAAAGACTGCCGTAGCAGATAGCCTAGATAAGCTATCCGAGTTCAGATACACGGTTGCACTCCCGGCGCCGGCACTCTACGGACAATTCCCGGGTGGAGTGACGCCAGAAAGAGTACTCGCTGGTCTCTTGAGCTTGGGGTTTGACGACGTATATGAAGTTGCATATGCAGCCGAGATGGTGTCGGGTCGCATCCGTGAAGTCCTAGCCGATCCCCTTCGCCCGAAGCCTCTGCTTTCATCCTCTTGCCCTGTTATTGTTCGGCTGATACAAGTTAGATTCCCAGAATTTATCGATAACATAGTTCCAGTAGTTTCCCCTATGCGGATGGCTGCCTGCATGGCACGTAAGGAAAAAGCCAAGGAGACGGGTATTCCGGAAAGCGAGATAGGGTTGTTCTTCATTTCACCATGTCCTGGTAAGGTCAGCGATATATTAGATCCTGTGGGCTTCTTGGGCCCATATATTGACGGAGCGATTCCTATTGCGGAGGTTTATCCCAAGCTTCACAATTTCGTCTATAGTGCGTCCAGCGACGAAGTTGGGCGGATGTTGCGAAAGTCATCTGGAATAGGTGTTGGCTGGGGACGTTGTGGTGGCGAAATTATCGCTGTCGGTGCAAAAAGACACATTTCTGTTGATGGCATACATCATGTCATCCAGATCTTGGAAGAAATGTCGCACGGCAGACTCCTGGACATGGATTACATTGAAATGCTTGCTTGCGTGGGTGGGTGTGTTGGCGGGGTCCTTACGGTAGATAATCCTTTCATCACCCGACGTAGAGTTCGTGATCTCGCTTTGTCGAATGCCAATTTGGATTCAGATGAGCAGGTGGCACAGAGACAAGCTAGCCTACTTAAAAATGTCGACCGAAAATTGCTTGGCTTTGAGACCCGAATAGAACCGCGCCCCACTTTACCACTAGCGCCAGACATGTCAGTGGCGATCCAAAAGCTGGAACAACTCGAGGTTATACTGGAGACATTGCCTGGTCTAGATTGTGGCTCTTGTGGCGCCCCGAACTGCCGTGCACTAGCCGAGGATATAGTTCGAGGATTAGCGAGTAACACCGACTGTATTTTCATACTAAGGGAGCGTGTACATCAACTGGCGGATGAATTGCTTGCACTAGCAGAAAAGGTTCCGCCGGCGATGGGCTTAGGAAAGAAGGACATTACAACTGATGCTATTGTCGAAAATAGTGAATGACCTTCAATTAATATCAAGAACTGACTCTGCTAATGATCGAGAGATTACGGGCGGGTACTGCTCAGATTTACTGAGCGATGTACTTGCCCATGCGACCGCTGGCGATGTCTGGGTAACAAACCAGAAGCACCAGAACTGCATTGCCGTAGCTTCTCTTCTTGAATTAGGCGCTGTGGTGATTGCAGGGGGAGTAGATCCTGACGAAAGTACAATTGAGAAGGCTGTCGCTGAGGGGATTCCGCTTTTCACAACCGATGCGACAGTGTTTGATGTCGTGGGTAGACTATACCAACTGGGCATACGGAGCAAACGCCGTAGTACCCAGTGATTCCGGTCATAGCTAGTCCGTGACTTTTTGTCTCGGTGCAGCAAGGATTTAGATAGAACGAGGGTTCGATGCCTGTTTACAAGGTTGACTTCCACGTTCACACGGTCTTGTCGCCGTGTGCGGAGGTTGAGATGATCCCTCCGTTGATAGTATCGCGAGCTCTTGAAGTTGGCCTTGACATGATTGGCATCACAGATCATAACTCAGCCGAGAACGTGGCCGCAGTTATGGAGGCGTCGGAAGGGTCGCCGCTGAAGGTGGTCCCAGGAATTGAGTGTGAATCGGCAGAGGGTGTTCACTTGATTTGTCTCTTTGACACAGTTGAGGATGCCCTTACCATGCAGGAATTCATATATTCAGCGTTGCCAAGTCAGTTAAATAAACCAGATACGTTTGGTGCACAGTTCGTAGTAGATGCTACCGGGGAGTTTGTAAGATACAACGATCGCCTGTTGCTAGTGCCGACAACCTTGACAATTGAACAAGTGAGTGTAATAGCTGAAGCGATGAACGGGTTTGTAATGCCTGCCCATGTTGACCGGTCCGCATATGGCATTTATAGCATACTTGGTTTCTTGCCTACTAAACCTTGCTTCAGGGCGGTCGAAATCTCAAGGCATCTCAGCCAGGATGAAGCTAAAGCGACGTATCCAGATCTCATTTCCAAGTTTGTATTTCAGTGTTCGGATGCACATCGACTCGAAGACCTGGGCTCTGCATTTACGCATTTGGAGTTGGAGCACCGCACATTAGCAGATGTCAAGCATGCGGTAAGAAAGGCAGTGGAGGCTTGCGGACAATAAGTCGATGCGAGAGATATCCCTACACATCCTTGACATAGTGCAGAATTCGATTGCTGCCGGTGCATCCCGGATAGCGATTAGTGTCACTGCGAGTACGGCAGATGACATGCTTATGTTTTGCATAACAGACAATGGCAAAGGCATGCCGCCAGATCTAGTTGGCAAGGTCACAGATCCATTTGTCACAACTCGAACGACCAGGAGGATTGGTCTCGGTATACCTCTGCTGATGGCTGCTGCCAACCAGTGCGGTGGGGAAGTGAATATCCAATCTGAGGTAGGAAAAGGTACCAGAGTATGCGCTACATTTGTATTGAGCCATATCGATAGGGCACCCTTCGGTGATATCGCAAGTACGCTTGTTAACTTGATAGCTGGGAACCCGGGGATCACCTTTGTCTACGAGCATTCGGTTGATGGCAGTACTTTCAGACTGGACACGGATGAAATCAACGCCAAGCTTGACGGCGTACCTATTTACAACGCCGACGTGATCCGGTGGCTCAGAGATTACATCAACCAGTCATTGGATCAAGTCGGAAGGATAAGTTAGAGTATCGACGGGATTGACCGCGAACCACAGCCAACCGCCAGTGAGTGGTTCGTATGGTGATAGAAGGAGGATGATTTATGAAAACTTTGGAGGATTTGAAGAGAATTCGAGAACGAGCACAGAAAGCAATTCAGGTTCGAGAGAGCCAGCACAAGTGCAAGATTATTGTAGCCATGGGAACCTGTGGAATTGCATCTGGGGCCAGAGAAGTAATGTCGGCAATCTTAGATGAGCTAGAAAAACGCGGAATAAACGATGTAGCTGTCACGCAGAGTGGGTGCAAGGGCCTTTGCGAGCAAGAGCCCACTGTTGACGTGCTCTTGCCCGGACAGCCCACTGTAACATATGGCTATGTTACTCCGGAGAAAGCTCGAGCAATAGTTGCCCGGCATATCGTTAACGGCCAAATTGCAGGAGAATGGGTAATCACTACGAGCAACTAGTCGATTCTTGTAAGTGCAGTAGTGCCAAGCCATCGTAATTTGAAGACTAATATCATTCTTAGTATATATTCGTTAGGGGGTTCTAGCTGTTGGCAGAGAATACATGCGAATGTGAGAAAAGAGTACAGGAAGCCCAGGCGGAAGAAGCCGAGTGTTATCGAAAATTGGATGAAATCATTGAAAAGTATAAAGGGGAAAGAGGCGTCCTAATTCAGGTTCTTCACCAAGCACAGGAAATCTTTGGTTGGCTACCGGAGCGTGTGCAAATAAGGATAGCTGATGGGTTGGGCATTCCTCTTTCGGAAGTACATGGAGTAGTCACGTTCTATTCGTTCTTCAATACAGTGCCACGAGGAGAGCACGTAATTCGCGTCTGCATGGGAACCGCTTGCTATGTGCGCGGTGGAAAGCAGATCTTGGAGAAACTCCAGAAAGAGCTGGACATAGCAACTGGTGGAACTACTGCAGACCGGAAATTCTCGCTAGAGATCAACCGATGCGTTGGAGCTTGTGGATTAGCTCCTGTGTTGACTGTAGGCACTGACATTTATAGGCGTGTAAAACTAGATAAAGTGCCCGAAATTATCGCCCGCTATAAGGGCAACTCACGATAGAATCAAGAGTTATAACGAGCTTTTGACTCTAGATGGATCCAAGACAAAGGGGTAAGACAGAAAATGGAGAAGCTTTATAGGTCTCATCTCCTGGTATGCGGAGGGGCGGGATGTGTCTCATCCGGCTGCCTTGATGTGGCCGAGGCATTGAGGAGAGAGATTGATAGAAACGCTCTGCAAGACGAAGTGAAGATCGTGCTAACGGGGTGCATGGGTTCATGTGACATAGGCCCTGTAGCAATGGTTGCTCCAGACGGAACATTCTATCAAAAACTGAAACCGCAAGATGCTACCAAGATAGTGGAAGAGCATTTACTCAAAGGTAGAGTAGTCAAGGAGTTGCTCCGTCGAAATGGTCACAGCGACGACGTTTATCTGACATCGGAAGATATGCCCTTCTTCAAGCTTCAGAGAAAGCTGGTCCTGAGAAACTGCGGGATAATCGATCCAGGAAACATAGATGAATACATCGCTCGTGATGGATACTCCGCTCTGGCCAAGGTCTTGACCGAAATGCAGCCCCAGGAAGTCATAGACGAAATAAAGAAAAGCGGGCTGCGCGGTAGGGGCGGTGGCGGATTCCCGACGGGGGTCAAGTGGCAGTTCACCAAAGATGCAAAAAGTGATCAGAAATTCGTCGTCTGCAACGCTGACGAAGGTGATCCCGGTGCGTTTATGGATAGGAGTCTTCTGGAAGGCGATCCCCACTCAGTAATCGAGGGTATGATCATCGCAGGTTATGCGATCGGTGCAGATACAGGTTACATCTATGTTCGCGCTGAGTACCCTTTGGCAATAGAGCGGTTGACCACAGCCCTGAAGCAAGCGAAAGAGTATGGTATTCTGGGCAATAACGTGCTTCAAACGGGTCACAGTTTCAGTCTCGACATTAGGATTGGAGCAGGTGCGTTCGTCTGTGGTGAGGAAACGGCTTTAATGGCTTCTATCGAGGGTAAGCGCGGTGAACCTAGGCCACGGCCGCCATACCCTGCTATATCCGGCCTGTGGAAGTCCCCTACACTTTTGAACAACGTAGAAACCTATGCGAACGTTCCGGTCATCCTGGGCATGGGCGCCGAGGAGTATGCAAAGATTGGTACGGAGAAGAGCAAGGGCACAAAGATTTTTGCCCTTGCTGGAGCAATCAATAATACAGGTCTTGTTGAAGTGCCGATGGGTACGTCCCTAGGAACCATCATCTATGACATCGGTGGAGGTATTCGGGGTGGCAGAAAGTTCAAGGCTGCACAGGCAGGTGGCCCTTCTGGTGGATGTATTCCTAAAGAACACCTGAATGTGCCGATGGACTACGATTCCTTGGTGCAGCTGGGAGCGATGATGGGCTCAGGTGGCCTTATCATCATGGACGAGAACACTTGTATGGTAGACCTCGCAAGGTACTTCCTTGACTTTATCCAGGATGAATCCTGCGGGAAATGTACTCCTTGTCGAGTAGGCACAAAGCGTATGCTGGAGATTCTCGATAGGATCGCCCATGGTGAAGGCAAAGAAGGTGACATTGAGCTGCTGATAGACCTCGGAGAACGTATTAAAGATTCGGCGCTCTGTGGATTGGGTCAGACGGCTCCGAATCCAATACTGTCTACCATTCGTTACTTCCGAGACGAGTATGAAGCGCATATTAGAGATAAGAAGTGCCCGGCATGCGTGTGTAGTTCGCTATTTGAAGCCCCATGTGCCCACGCCTGCCCTGCAGGTACCAGCGTACCCAAGTATATAGCACTTATTTCACAGCGGCGATTCAGTGATGCTTTGAGAATTATACGTGACCACAACCCATTCCCCGCAGTCTGTGGCCGGGTATGTAACGCGCCATGTGAAAGCAAGTGTCGAAGAAGTCAAGTTGATGAGCCTCTAGCCATTCGCAATCTCAAGCGATTCGTGGCAGATGTGGAGCTGAAAGAATGGAAATTGCCTCCCGTTCGTACTCGTGGTGAAGGGACTGGCAAGAAGGTCGCAATTGTTGGCGGTGGCCCAGCTGGTCTTACCGCTGCTTACCACTTGGCTAGAATGGGGCATGAGCCGACCGTATATGAAGCCCTTCCTGAGGCGGGTGGAATGCTTATGTGGGGTATTCCAGAGTACCGTCTACCCAAAGATGTTCTTCGGCTTGAGATAAAAGCGATAGAGGAACTAGGCGTGACAATAAAGACCGGTACCAAGGTCGGTCGCGATATCACAATGGAACAGATCAAGGCGGATTTCGACGCTGTGTTCTTGGCTACTGGTGCTGATAAGAGTTGGAAACTCGAGATCCCTGGAGAAGAACTCAAAGGAGTCTATGACTCGATTACTTTTCTCCGAGACGTTCAGTTAGGCAATCAAGAAAGCGTTGGTAAGAACGTGGCGGTTGTTGGTGGCGGAAATGCGGCGATCGATGCAGCTCGAACAGCGAAGCGACTAGGAGCCGAAACCGTCACGATCGTTTATCGGAGACTCCGGGAAGATATGCCAGCGGATCCGCACGAGATTGCTGAGGCGGAAAGGGAAGGTATCGATATTCGGTATCTAATCACGCCGACTGAGATCGTTGGCGAAAATGGAAAAGTCAAGGCTCTTCGGTGCCAGCTCTTGCAACTTGCGGAGTTTGACAAGTCAGGACGAAGAAGTCCAAAACCGATCGAAGGCGGCTATGTCGATCTTCCTGTAGATGCTGTCATTTCTGCAATCAGTCAAGAACCAGACTTAGATTACCTAGGTGACGACTCAGTGCAAATCTCCCGTGGGAAGATACTGGTCGATCGTCGGTCTGCTATGACCTCATGCGATGGCATTTTCGCTGGAGGAGATGTTGTTACCGGACCGGCGACAGTGATTGAGGCAATCGGTGCTGGAGTGAAAGCTGCACAAGAAATCGACAGGTATCTTGGTGGTACTGGGCAAATCCCGTCCGACATCGAGGATATCGCGATACCGCCAGCGCCTGACGACGTCGAAGACATCAAAGAAACACCCAGGGCAAAAATGCGGACTTTACCGATAGGTGAACGCAATAGATGCGCCGAGGTTGAACTCGGCTTTACAAGAGACGAAGCTATCGCAGAGGCGAACAGGTGTCTGCGATGCGATGCAACTAGTTAGCGAGGTAGCTAAATGACAAACATAGAGATAACGATAGATGGTAAGCAAATCAGTGTAGCGCCAGGCACCACCATCCTTGAGGCTGCAAGGTCTGCGGGTATTCAGATACCTACGCTGTGCTACTTGGAAGGAGTACACGCAATTGGTGCATGCAGAGTGTGTCTAGTGGAGGTAGAAGGTGCTAGGTCACTTCAGACATCCTGCACTACCCCAGTGAGCCAGGGTATGGTCGTCAAGACGAATACTGCAAGGGTGCGAAGCGCAAGAAAGACTGTTGTAGAGCTGATGTTATCAGCACACAATCAAGAGTGCACTTCTTGCTCTCGGAACCTCAACTGTGAACTCCAGCAAGTAGCTAAACAGCTTGGCATCCAAACATCGCGATTCGAGGGAGCAAAGCCGAAAGTAATCGTAGATACCAGCAGTCTGGGCATAGTGCGAGACAGTAGCAAATGTATCCTTTGCCGTCGCTGTGTAACCGTTTGTCATGAAGTACAGGGGGTTGGCGCACTTTTCCCTGTCGAAAGAGGCTTTGAATCCGCAATTGTCCCTGCACTAGAGAAGGATCTGAATGATGTCGCTTGTGTGATGTGTGGACAATGCGTGACCGTGTGCCCAGTGAATGCGTTGTCCGAAAAGTGTTCGATATCGGACGTGTGGAAGGCACTCGCTGATCCAAACAAGCACGTGATTGTGCAGACCGCCCCTGCAGTTCGAGCAGCAATCGGCGAAGAATTCGGTCTACCACCAGGAACAAGAGTCACCGGAAAAATGGTTGCTGCTCTTCGCGCGATGGGCTTCGACCGTGTATTCGATACAAACTTTACAGCTGACCTCACGATAATGGAAGAAGGTCATGAACTTCTACATCGCCTTACAAACGGTGGCACACTACCGATGATCACATCTTGCTCCCCCGGGTGGATCAAGTTCATAGAGCATTTCTATCCTCATCTGCTTCCACATCTCTCAACGTGCAAGAGTCCGCAACAGATGTTTGGGGCACTGGCGAAAACATATTACGCCGAGAAGACAGGCATCGACCCCAAAGATATCTACTGTGTTTCCGTTATGCCTTGTACTGCGAAGAAGTTCGAATGCGGGCGACGGGAAATGTCTGCCCATCCTGGGATACCGGACGTAGACGCGGTTCTCACGACTCGAGAAGCAGCCAAGATGATTCGTGAGATAGGTCTCGATTTCGCTAACCTAGAGAATGAGCAATTTGACGCCCCGCTCGGAATTTCTACGGGTGCCGCCATGATCTTTGGTGCAACTGGCGGCGTGATGGAGGCAGCCATTAGAACAGTCTATGAGGTGGTCACAAAAGAAACCTTAGACGACGTCAACTTCACGAGCGTACGTGGCCTTGATGGTATCAAGGAAGCAACTATCAAGGTTGGTGAAATTGAGGTGAAGGTGGCGGTTGCAAGTGGTTTGGGCAACGCTAGGAAATTGATGGACAAAGTGAGCTCTGGCGAAGTTGATTACCACTTTATTGAGATTATGTGCTGTCCAGGTGGTTGTCTAGGTGGTGGCGGACAGCCAATTCCGACTACGGACGAAATACGGAAAGCACGCATGAAGGCCATATACGAAGAAGACGAGGCATTACCATTGCGTAAATCTCATGAGAATCCAGCTGTCGTCGCGCTGTATCAGGAGTTTCTTGGTGAACCGCTGAGTCACAAGTCTCATGAATTACTGCACACCCATTACACGCCGAGGCCAAAATACCCGTTGATTGAGTCGGAAACCTCGGAGGTCAAACTTGGCAAGTAGAAAATGTCTTATCGATTGTTGAACGCGTATTGAAATCGCGCAAACCGGACCGCAAATTGATAATTCGACCATTGAGCTCAAAAATCGTAGGAAAGCTAACCTGATTAGGAGGTGCGCAACTGTGGGATCATGCAACTCAAAAGATTGTTGCGATCTGCTGGAAGATGTGAAGAGAATAGTCGATCAATATGGACACGATCGGCACAATCTTATTCCCATTCTTCATGATCTGCAACGAACACTGGGTCATGTTTCGCCTGAGGTGATTGAGACTGTCGCAGAAGAACTTGGTGTGCCGGCGTCTGAGATCTATGGCGTAACAACGTTCTATACCCTATTTTATACAAGGCCACAGGGTAGGTATATCATTAGGCTCTGCGATAGTCCCCCTTGTCATATCGAAGGCAGTAAGAACATCAGAGATGTGCTCACGAAAGAACTTGGAATCGAACCCGGGCAAACCACAAAGGATGGGACGTTCTCCTTTGAGATTGTGAGTTGCATGGGGTTGTGCGGAGTTGCGCCAGCCATTATGGTTAATGATGACGTGTATGGCAATTTGACTCCTGAGGCGATTCCTGAGATCATACGCAAGTATAGGGAGGCTAAGTAAGATGCCCTTGTATAGAGCACACGTATTAGTTGACACTGGCACTCCTGCAGTACTCAAAGGTGCCCTGGCCCTCAAGGAGACTCTTGTCAAGGAGATTGAACGCAGGGGGCTTGATAAAGAAATCAAGGTTGTTGAGACCGGAGATCTTGGACTTCACGCGGCAGGTACGGCCATGGTTGTCTATCCTGAAGGGACTACCTACGCCAACGTTTCTCCAGAAGATATTCCTCTGATTGTGGAAGAGCATTTGCTGAAAGGACGACCGGTCGAGAGACTCATTTATCAAGGCGAGTCAGCTGCTGTAGTGGGATCTTCAGCTCATCCGCGGTCGAACGAGATGCGAGTTGTTTTGAAGAATGTAGGGCTTATCGACCCAACGAGTATCGAGGAATACATTGCCTATGGCGGATACGAGGGATTAGTCAAGGCTCTGACAACTATGTCTCCCCAGCAAGTAGTTGAGGAGGTCAAGAACTCGGAGCTTAGGGGACGTGGCGGAGCCGGATTCCCGACTGGTTTAAAGTGGGAGTTGACAGCTAAGGCAAATGGCAAAGACAAAGTGATTGTATGCAATGCGGATGAAGGCGAGCCCGGCAATTTCAAGGATAGGCTCATACTTGAAGGAGATCCACATCAAACAATCGAGGGTATGGTCATTGCTGGCTACGCAGTTGGCGCAAAGCGGGGCATAATCTACATCCGTGGCGAGTATCACCAATCTGTCCAGCATACCGAGCACGCTATTAATTCTGCGCGCGAAATGGGATTCCTCGGGAAAAACATCCTGGATACTGGTTTTAGCTTCGACATAGAGGTATTCAAGGGTGCAGGTGCTTACATCTGCGGAGAGGAGACTGCCTTGCTGGAATCGTTGGAGGGCAAGCGAGGAGAGTCCCGGCTAAAACCTCCGTTTCCACCGACATACGGCTTAGATGGATGTCCGACTGTAGTCAACAACGTAGAGACATTAGCCAATGTCCCTCATATTATCGCAAAAGGTGCTGACTGGTATAAGACATTAGGTACAGAAAAGAGCAAGGGTACAAAGATATTCTCACCTTGCGGCGATGTCCTGTATCCTGGTGTTTATGAAGTACCATTCGGCGTAACGTTGAGAGAGATAATCTACAACATGGCGGGTGGCATCAAGAGCGGGAAAAAGCTCAAAGGCATCCTGATGGGAGGCCCGTCTGGCATCATTGTCGGCGAGGACGCACTTGACCGCAGACTTTGTGCTGAGGATCTACCGCCTGGCGCTGGGGCGCTTATTGTTTTTGACGAAGACAAGTGTATAGTGGACCTGATGCAGAACATTGCTCAGTTCTTCCATCATGAGTCATGCGGGCAATGTGTTCCGTGTCGCGAAGGAACTAAGCGAATGCTTGAGATCTTTACCTGGATGACTGCCGGTGCAGGCAGCGAAGGCGACCTAGATATCTTGGAATCCTTGGGCGAGACTATGGCTCTAGCATCGAAATGTGGTCTGGGGCAATTCGCTGCAATCGCCTTCCGCACTAGCCTTCCGCTATTCAAAGAAGAATACCGGGCGCATATCGTGGAGAGAAGGTGTCCAGCCGGAGTTTGCGCACTAGATATCAGCGAGGGGTGTGAAGCATGTCAGAACTCACTTTAACTATCGACGGTAGAACGATTAAGGCTAGAGAAGGTGATACTATTCTGGACGCGGCGACGAGGGCAGGTATACATATTCCCACCCTTTGCTACCACTCTGACCTTTCTCCCGAAGGGCTTTGCCGTGTCTGTGTTGTGGAGGTGAAGGGGCAAAGGACACTTTGTCCATCCTGTGCCTACCCCGTTACTGACGGAATGGAGGTGAACACGCATACACCCAAGGTGCGGCTAGCACGCAAGATGATAGTTGAGTTGCTGCTGGCCAATCATCCTCAGGATTGTCTAACTTGTTCGAAGAACCAAAAATGTGAGCTTCAAAAGCTGGCACGTGATATGGGTATTGAACAGGTGCGTTTTAGAGGCGAGAGAAGGGAATTTGTCGAGGACTCAACAAGTCCAGCGATTGTGCGTGACTCGGAGAAGTGTATTCTCTGCAAGCGATGTGTCAGTGTCTGCAATGATATTCAGTCTGTCGGCGGTTTGTCCCCAGCCTATCGGGGATGGGATACTGTAATTGCTCCTGCGTTTGAAACTCCATTAGGAGAAATAGTGTGTGTCTACTGTGGACAGTGCATCAATCGGTGTCCGACAGGTGCTCTGCGTGAAAAGAGCCACATTGCAGAGGTATGGGCTGCAATAAACGATCCGAGCAAGCATGTTGTTGTACAGACAGCCCCCGCAGTCCGGGCCTCAATTGGTGAGGAGTTCGGGATGCCTCCCGGAAGTCGAGTGACTGGACGAATGGTTACTGCCCTGCGGATGCTTGGTTTTGACAAAGTTTTCGACACCGATTTCACTGCGGACCTAACCATCATTGAGGAAGGAAACGAGCTTATCAAACGTGTTAAAGAGGGTGGGGTCCTTCCCCAGATAACCTCGTGTTCGCCCGGATGGATAAAATTTATCGAGCATTTCTACCCAGAATTGCTTCCCCACCTATCCACATGCAAGAGTCCGCAGCAGATGTTCGGGGCACTCGCCAAAACATACTATGCGGAGAAGGCAGGTATAGATCCCAAGAGTATTGTGGTCGTCTCAATCATGCCTTGTACTGCGAAGAAGTTTGAGTGTCAGCGTCCAGAGATGGAAGACAGCGGGTATCAAGACGTTGACTACGTGCTTACCACCCGTGAGGCAGCTGCAATGATGAAGGAGGCGGGTATAGATCTTCCTAGCTTGCCAAACAGCGAGTACGATTTGCCTCTGGGCATGTCTACTGGTGCAGGAGCAATATTCGGTAACACCGGTGGAGTCATGGAAGCAGCTATTCGCACAGCATATGCAGTACTCACAGGGAGTGAACTTGAAGATGTGAACATCGAAGCAGTTCGTGGTATGGAAGGAGTCCGTAAAGCCGAGGTTCCAGTAAACGATGTCTTGAACCTGAAGGCGGTGGTATCACATGGTCTTGGAAACGCTCGCCAGGTACTCGAAGGCATTAAGAACGGAGAGTTCAAGGACTACCATTTCATAGAGATTATGTGTTGTCCCGGTGGATGTATTGGCGGCGGTGGCCAGCCGTACCCAACCTCAGAAGAGATTCGCAAGGCGAGAATTTCAGCCATCTACGAAGAAGATGAAGCGATGGCTCTGCGAAAATCCCACGACAACCCAGCGGTGAAGATGCTATACGAAGAGTTCCTGGGCGAACCACTCGGGCACAAGTCGCATGAACTTTTGCATACGCACTACACTCCCAGAGGCCGAAGAGTGAAGTTGCAGTCTGACCGAGTGGGCGCAGAGAAACACTAACGCGTCGTATGTGATTTCGTAACAGGGGGTGTCTTTCATGTCGCCCCCTGTTTCTGGTCTAAAGCCCGTTTGTCAATCAAAGGCAACACTAGTGGCATTACTGTTTAGGCCAATCGTGGTCCCGCACGCTTCCGGTTTCAACAATACACCGCATGCAGTAGCTCATCTGTGTGACTGCCATACCTCGGATAATTCAGAAATGACGGATCAACGTACAGTTCGGAGGCTCTAAACCAATATGAGCAACGCTTGACAAGTACAAGCCTTAGGTTTCTGGGAAACCAGTGGTAGTCGTCTCTCAGTCTATTCTTTCATTAGCAAGGCTGCATGCAAAGAAAAGTTCAAGAGCACTGCTCGCGCAGTAGTGCTGCCATATTCAGCAAACACTAAGCCCCTTCACACACACGTCCTAGAAACCGAGTTCAGATACTTCGTCGATAAGACACGCCATGACTCGACTCAGGAATTCAAAAGTAGTACAATATGAGTAGTTGGCAAGCCGCATGTCGGTGGCAAGGAGATAGCTTATGACCGAAAATGATGAGAAATACGCCCCCTTTATTGACGAGCAGAGAATACACACACTTTTGCAAGCAGGAAAGTCGGCTGACAAGTCCCTAGCACTAGAGGTAATTGCAAAAGCACGGGAATGCCATGGTCTCGAACTCAGTGAGGTTGCCATATTGTTGCAAGCACAAGATGAAGAAGTCTTGTCTGCTATGTATGAGGCTGCCCTCTATGTGAAAAACCACGTGTATGGGAGACGAATGGTCTTCTTTGCACCACTCTATGTCAGCAACGTTTGTGCTAACAACTGCCTTTATTGTGCGTTTCGCAGGGACAATCAGGAGCTTCAACGCAGGGTACTAACTGTTGAAGAGATCCAACATGAAGTGCAGATTCTTTTGCAAGATGGGCATAAGCGTATTCTCCTAGTAGCCGGCGAACATCCTCAGCTATCCGGCATTGACTATATCGAGCAGGCGGTTGCTACGATATACGACACGCGTGTGGGGCAAGCGAATATACGGCGGGTAAATGTAAACTGTGCGCCGCTAAGTGTGGGAGACTTCCGTAGGCTGAAGGCATGCCACATAGGCACATATCAATGCTTTCAAGAAACTTATCATCTGGAAACATACAAACTGATGCATCCTTCAGGTCCGAAGGCCGACTATCTGTGGCGGTTGCACGCGCCCAGCCGCGCGATGGAAGCTGGTATAGACGACGTCGGCATTGGTGCATTGTTCGGACTGACAGATTATCGGTTCGAGGTAATGGGCGTACTGATGCATTCTGAATATCTGGACAAGACGTATGGAGTGGGACCGCACACGATCAGTATTCCCCGGCTTGAGCCAGCCCTCAATGCTCCAGCGGCTAACAATCCTCCGCATGCGATCAGTGAAAACGACATGCGTCGGATAGTCGCTTGCTTCCGGTTGGCGGTACCCTACACGGGGATAATCTTGTCAACAAGAGAGCGTCCAGAATTTCGAAATGAGTTGGTTTCGCTTGGCATTTCACAGTTGAGCGCTGGCTCGAGGACTGCTCCTGGTGGTTACCAGGAAGCAAAGACACACGAACCAGAAGCGGAGCAGTTCTTTATTGGCGACACCCGAAGTCTTGGCGAAGTCATACTGGAACTCTGCAAAGGTGATTTCATACCGAGCTTTTGTACAGCCTGCTACAGGAAAGGACGCACCGGCCATAATTTCATGGGTCTAGCCAAAGAAGCCGAGATACATCACATGTGCGCGCCGAACGCGATCCTTTCGTTTAAAGAATATCTGTTAGATTACGCCGATCCAAAGACTAAGACAGCAGGCGAAAGAGTGATCGCCAAAGAGGTACAAACGCTTGACGCTAATACGCGCGACAAAGTTCAGCGCCTCCTAAAGGATATGGAAGACGGTGCGCGCGACGTCTATATATAATGCCAAATAGCTGTGAAACAGACAGGAGACAGCCGTGAACTTGGATACTCTTCTCGCCAAGTGTACAGAAACCGGTGACCTTACTCTGGATGAGATTGCATATCTTCTTTCACTCCAAGAAGAGAAAGAAGTTGCAATGCTTCTCCAAGCCGCGGATTTCGTGCGCGCGAAAGAATGTGGGGATGACGTCTATATTCGCGGACTGATAGAGTTTTCCAACGTTTGTTCCCGGAACTGCTGCTATTGTGGACTCAGAAGGGACAACCGGCAAATCCGACGGTACAGGATGTCCCCGGAAGAGATAGTTGATGTCTCAGTTAAGGTTCTTCAGAAGGGGATCGGCACAGTCGTTCTACAATCGGGAGAGGACCCATGGTATACAGCAGAGATTATGGCGGATATCATTCGCAGAATAAAGTCCAAGGCTTCAAATGCTGCGATTACTTTGTGTATCGGCGAGCGCACGTATGACGAGTATAGGATAATGAGGGAAGCGGGTGCAGATCGTTACCTTCTCCGGCATGAGACTGCGAATCCTGACCTTTACCGCGAATTGCATCCGGACATGTCATTCCAGAATCGTATCCGCTGCTTAAGAGATCTGAAATCGTTGGGGTATCAGGTTGGGGCAGGTAGTATGGTTGGGCTACCGAGTCAAACCGTAGAAGATATGGCACGAGATGTCGTTTTCCTGCGGGAGCTGGACGTAGATATGGTTGGTATCGGTCCTTTTATCCCCCACCCCAATACTCCACTGGGTAACGAACAAGGCGGTAGTCTTGAGATGACGCTGAAGATGGTCGCGGCTGTTCGAATCGCTACACGAAATACTCTTATCCCTGCGACAACCGCTATTGGATCTATCGATCCCGATGGACGGGAGAAAGCACTGATGGCCGGTGCAAACGTGGTAATGCCAAACTTCACACCGCTTCAATATCGAGTGAACTATGAAATCTATCCTAATAAGCGATGTATTACTGAAGACCCTGGGCTCTGCTATAACTGCATACAGAAACGCATCACGTCCATAGGACGAACTATCGGCAAAGGTCCTGGGCATTCCTTTAAGATGGCAATTTTACAGGAAGACTAACGTCAGATTTGTCATCGAGTATCTCCAAGTTGACATATCGCTTATTCCGCACCCAGAAGCTCCTTTAGCTGCAAGGCGTTTTGCACTGCGAACCCTTTGTAATCGTTGTTGAAATATATATATACGTCAACGTTCTTGAGGAATTCTTGTACTTTATTAGCCCACCACTCTAACTGCGCTGGGCTGTAATTTGACTCAGTCTCGTAACCCCCGTTATGCATTCGTATGTACGCAAATGGTGCGGTGACTTGCAGCACACAGGGAAGGTCAGGTGCACTCATGATACAATAGCCTACTGTATATTCTCGAAGCAAATCGAACACCTCATCAATGAGCCAGCTTTCGTCGCGAAACTCCATCACGTGCCTTATATCCTGGGGGAGTAAAGGTAAGAACTCGCGCAACCGAGATAGGTTCACATTCCACCGAGGGGGTAACTGGTAGAGGATAGGTCCAAGCTTTTTTCCCAGACCGCGAGCGTGTTCAATAATGCGAGCAAGAGGTTCATTAGGATTCTTGAGTTTCTTCTGATGAGTGAGGTACTGGCTAGCTTTAACGGCAAATACGAAATCTTTAGGAACTTCCTGTTGCCACTCCTCAAACTGCTCCCTTTCTGGCAATCGATAGAACGAGTAATTGATTTCCACAGTCTTAAAGACGCGGCTATAATAGGCTAGCAACTCCCAGCTGTTTAGTTTCGGAGGATAAAAGACGTGCTTCCAGTGGGCATAGTTCCAGCCGGATGTTCCAATATAGCAGTTACCCATGACGATGCTCCCTCGGTCGTGCATTCATCGAATTGTTGGGTCAATTGCTCTTGGTGCATCGATTTCTAAGAAGACATGACAGCGCGACTGCCATGTATCTTGATATTCCACGTGTATCAATAATCAATTTTTCGGAGAACATCTCACGTAGTTCGTGCTAAGTGCGGTCCACTATATTAGCGTACAGCGGGCTGGCAGTGAGTGTGACTGTGGACCGCACTATTTCGTCCTGGTCGATCTTTCCACGGGCCAAAATCTTACCATGTGGATCAACTATCATACTCGAGCCAATTGCTACCTTTCCAGCTGCTAACCCGCACTTATTGGCCCAGAGCACATGGCTGCGAGCAATAGTAGCGAGTTTGGACAAGCGCTTCGACCAGTTGACAACTTCGTTATGAATTTCCTCACGAGAATCAGCTGTGACAATAGACGGGGAAATGATCAGCTGAGCTCCCTGGGCGACCAGCGCATGAATGCATTGCTTATCAAGCACCTCCAAGCCTGTCAATATGCCGATTCTTCCGATACTCGTCTCAATGACCGTTGGCTTTTCGCCGGGAGTAAACCCTGCTTGAGCATCGGTCTCTGATAGCCTAAACTTTCTGTGAGAGCCAGCTATTTTTCCGTCCGGACGCAGGAGAATAGTAGTATTGTAGAAGTGCTCGCCCTCGCGTTCGGCGATGTTGAAACATACGTAGCTGTTACGCACAACTGCACATTGTGCAAGAATTGCGGTGACAGGCCCATACAGAGTTGTACTACGCTCGCGTACGTACTCTGCTGCCCAATTCTCCACGAAGGAGGATTCCGGCAGGAGAACCAGATCGGAAAAGTGCATGGCGTCATCGGTAATATGAATGGTCTTGTCCTGGTCGTCTACCAGGTTTCCCTTATCACAGGAGTATTGAGCTGCAGCAATGCGAATAGGTAGCATCTCGAAACTCGCGTAGGTGGTCAAATGATTTTGTTTACCCATTAAGTTATGGACACTATAGTGTCCAGCCTAAACCCGTGGGTACCCTGCTAACGATCCGCGTACTATTCCCAGGCTACACAAGCGATAGGTCCAGACCAGCGTATCAGGGATTTGTTACCCTTGCTGGAAATCTCCACGTTGCTTGGATAAACAACTCTGGGCGTACCTGTAATAGCCTCCCCGTAAATCTCGACAGTGTTTCGGACTTGGTCCGGATCTGAGTGATTCCATAATGTAACAAGATTCCCGCCGTCGGTGCCCCTTATCAAACGAGCTTCAATGGCATCGGTATCAATGGCAAAGCCCACTGTATCCCTGAATTCACCATATTTGAAGTATGACGGTTCGCGTTTTCGGACGTGCACGAGGTCTCGAAGTAAGTTTGACATTTGTTCGTCGTCTAGTGTGCCGACCATGAAGTCGAATGGCTTACACTGCGCGAGCGCGTGGCAAGCCTGGGGAATCGTATTGCTTATATGTGTTATGAGATACTCAGGGTAAGTATACTTGAACTGTTCTGGAAAGGAATCGCCTATATTCCATGGCGGCGCTGAGTATTGTCCCTGGTTTATGTCGTAGTACTGCCCAAAGCGTTCATTCATCCCCTCTACCCAAACCCAGAATTCAGGGTTGATTTCGGTATACATTGCGCGCAATTCAGTCAGAAACTTCTCAATGCCCGGAAGCCAATTGTTCGACGGCTTGCTGTGACCGTGCTTAGTCGAATAACACAAATACGAATGGTTGCAGCTTACTTGATCTATCTGAACTGCGTGCGCCCGGAAGTCTTCGACTATGCGCCTCAGTTGCTCTTGGAAGTATGACTGGTATTCAGCACAGGACGGACAGGCGATGTAGAACACCACGCTGGTTCCATACTGCTCAGTTGGCGGGTTTCCGTCTTCACCAATGATAATGCAATCGGAACCGATGGTTTTAAAGAAGCGACTGTCGGGATCGACAAGGCGACCGTTGGTATACAACTGGACGCGCCCTCCCATTGCTTTCACCTGATCCAGCGCATCGCGAAGTTCCTCCGCATCTCCGAGCTCGGGATTGATATCGTAGTCGGGATACATTGTGTCAAACGCACGGCCGGCCCAGCCGTAGACATGAATAACTGAGATCCCTACTGAAGCGGCCCGACTGTACAAGGCGGGAATATCAGTGAACCGATATGCAGGCGGTTTCCCTTCGGATTTCAAGCCCACCTGCATCCAGCCATGGAAGTTTTCCTGTAGCCAAGGGTTTCTTCTTGGCGGGCGGAACACTGAACTCATATGAGACCGATACAGATCTGCACCGACGTGCCAATCTCCGCGTAAGTGCGCGATGCCATTTGGCGGGGTAGACCAGCGTCTCTTATTCAGGAAAGGATACCACCTATTCGTCAGACAGATGGTATCGTTGGATATCACGGAGCACCAGACTTCGAACGTCTCGTCCCCGGTGTGATAAGCCGACAGATAGTGTAGATCCCTTCCGTCCCCAATCATGGTATATTGCATAGCGAGGTCCGCCGGGTAACGCCGAAACACTTCGCCATTATGCTTATCGCGCAAAAAGTTTATCGGGTCGAAGTTACGGCTGCCCCATGGAGTAGCAAGATATAGCGCATGTTTGGCAGTGATTCCTGTTGCGGGAAGACGTGGGAAATCAAAGCTAACAAGTTGAAGTCCTGTATCATTAGTGACTTCTGCTCGCAAGAGTACCTCCTGGACGGTAGCTTGTAGGAAGACGCGGACCAAAGCCCTCCCGTATTGTGCAGATGTCCAAGAATATGTGATGATGCGTTCCATATGTGTATTGGACTCCTCGACAACCTGGGTATTCCGCTCATACACCGCTATCTCGTGTCCACGGTCGTCTCGAAATCTTAGTACGAACAAGCTCCAATCGTCCGGAAATCGATGGGACATCCCTTGATCGTTGTATTCTATAGCAGTAAGTCGCCCATTCCGCAGTATGAAATTCATTTCAAAACTCCCAGGACTAGCCTGACATCGGCTGGTTAATATGTGACATTATAACACACTCTAGAGGAATGAGAACTGTCTTTTGGTGAGGTTCAGTTCATGCGAAGTGAGGAATGAATCGTCGGATATAAACCAGTGAGGAAAATTCTGCGAACAGGTTTGTTTATGTATGGGTAAGGGTATCTGTAAGATGTACCCGAAAGTGCCCCCGGTACGTCGTTTTGCCAGGCTGGACCACAAGCCTTGCAGTTTGAACCTGGCTGGAAACGGCTCAGGAACTGACTGCGAGGCTGTCCTTAGGGAACCCTAACCTTCGTATGGTGGTAACACCATACGGGGTGGTAAGGAGACCGACGGGCACGTCGTGACACGAAAGCGCCGCCACCTGCCTGCGCGATGGCATCAAGAGGTAAGGAGCGTCGTGTAAGTTAAACGGCGACAGTGCTAAGGCCTGGCATTTTTTTGTGACTCTTGTTCACATGTACAGCCTCGCCTAGTGAAAGCTGTATAGATAGACCCTCTACCGATGGCTGGTGAGTTATCCCCGTAATAGAGTGGTGGTACAGACAGTAGCTCGACGTTGACCTTCGTACCAGAAGTAAGCTCACCACGCTCGTGATTTGACACTTGCACCCCTTCCCGTGAGACTCCAAACAGATCAATTAAGTGTACGGGGTATACCGTGGTTAAAAGGAGAATCTCCGCCTTGTGGTGAACATACCACCAAGTTTTGTGCATAAAAGACTACAGTGGAATATTAATCAAAATCCTTTGTGAATTAAGCGCGGCTTGGGGTTGTCAGGTTGAGAAACTAGATATGCGGTTGAGCTTGCTTGTTTTCTTTTCTATTCTGAACGTTGGGAGGCTACTTCTTATGGGTACCGAAGCTTTGTGTGCGCCGTCCGTGAAAGCCAAAGCTTATGTTTTCGAAATAGGTAAGTATAGATACGATCTAGATACGAAACTCCTGGTGTTGACGCTCGAAGGAATCGTCAATCGGGACGCTCCGAGGCTTTTCGTGGATGCCGAGGGACTCTGTGATTGGGCACCCGCAGACAAGAAATGGATGAGTGTTTACTCCGAGCGGAAGGGCACACGATTCGAAAAGGTCGAGACCTTAGAGGACCTCATAAACGCGTTTCGTTCCCATATTAACGGGTTGGTTGTCTACGATCCAGAGCTTGATGCGACCAGATACATCGCTGTTACAATTGCCGCACTCAACAACTATCTTCCTGTATCACCGAACCAGATTACCGGCGTCATTGCCAGTCTACCCATAAGAGAGGACCTTAGAGGCAAATGGAAAGACTCGGAATCCGCATATACATGGGCCGTAAAGGAACTGTTGCCGAAATGCAGCAAGACTATGGCCCTTAATGCTGGCCAGTCACATGATGATGTGCAGATGGGAACAGACCTAGCCGTAATCCTGGCACTGGATTACGCTGTCGCTAAGAAGGCATTTGTATTCAACCTGTCCCCGGCCATGGAAGATGGAACTTATGGATGGGATAAGATTCCAATTCCCGGCTTTCCAGAAGATGCAAAGATGATGGACACAATACTAAGTAAGTACAAATCTCCTTGCCAGGTTTGGGGATGGGCAGAACCGGAATGGACATTTACAAGTAGGTTATCGAAACACGGGCATTTCCTCATGTGTGGAACGGCAGGCAACTTGTCTTTCCACGGAATTGTCCCTGCTGAGCAGAAAACATGGAAACAGCCTGAATCTAAATTCTTAGCAGAATCCAATCTGGGAAATGAATACTATATTGCGTTCATGACAAACGAAAGTGATACGGCCCGAGTTCTCACATCCTTCTTTTTCGGAGGATAGCTGAATCCTGACAGAGGAAAGATCGTGGTCAGTTGAGGAGTTAATCCTACACTACTGCACGATTTTCCAGTTTTCGCCGAATATTACTTTTCATCTGCCACGAAGAACGATTATTTCTATGCTGGCTGCTCAGGAACAGGTTATGCCTTTATTGATCAGTTACCCAACGTAGCTGATTTTGCAAAACACGGTAAGCCGTTTTTCGATCAGTTTGATATCCATGTAGTTGATGCTTGGGATGAACACAAGTATGTGCCGAAGAATTACGATACATACGCAAAGGAGGCGGGCGTGCGTCTGTTCATTTCATTGCCCAGGGGCGGAACTCGGATAGAAATGCTGCCGTCCGGGGTGCCGGTAGTGGTCCAGGATGAACGCCTTCATTACAAGACTGGGAATGCCGAGAAGAATGTTCCTGATATAAAAGCTCTGTCAGAAGAAATTACTGCTCCATTCGTAATTCCCTGCTACGGAGGCTTAAACGAGACCACGCCTCGGAATTACATGAAGATTATGGAGCAACTGCCTGCAGAGACTTTTCTGGCTGTCTCATTAGGAGACGTGGCAGTTATCGCACGGAAGATAGGACAGAAATCTAAATAGGACGCAGGTATAGCAACAAACACGCTTGGGAGAACTTGTTATCTAGAGAAAGGATGGAATACCATCTGCCTGCCTGCGTATGAAACGGTTTCTGTGTAGCCTACTTCTACGAGCAGGCGTTCTGCGCGATCATATGCGCGAATCAGGTCCTCTGGCTTGTGAGCATCTGCAGAGATTAGAACAGGGATTCCTCGTTGGAGACAACCTCTAACAATGCCTTGACTAGGATACCCCTCTCTGCACGGTTTATACCAGCCGGATGTGTTCAACTCAAAAGACATCCCGGCATCAGCTATTGCATCCAAAGCTGCTGAGATTTCCTTTGATATGTCAATTGTTGGCCATACGTCGAACTTCTTTACCAGGTCGATATGTCCAGCTATATCGAACATTCGGCTTTGTGCCATCTCCTTCAAACGCACCCAATATCGGCGGATTATGTCATTCTTTTCTGCTTCTGTCAAAGGCAACCAATCTTCAGCCACATCGTCTATAGGAAACCCGTCCAACCGATGGACGGATCCAATGACGTAATCGAAAGGGTATGAAGCAAGGATTCTCCTAAGTTCCTCTGCTGTCTCGGGAAAATAGTCAGCTTCCAGACCTAGTCTAACAATCGTACTATCTCCTGCATGACCTGCCGCCCTTTGAACTGATTCCACGTAAGCATCAAGAGCATCGAGAGGCATACTCCAGGACTCTAACTTACCCCCAGGTGAAAGCACGTAGTGATCAGAGGGGCCAAACTCATCAAGTCTCATGGTTCTAGCCGCGTGTACAAAGTCTTCAATCTCGCCTTCTCCGTCGCTCCAACGAGAATGACAATGATACGAAACAAGCACTATACTCCTCCATCGCTTTCACATGGTTCCCGTTCAACCACCGGTCGAAGATCTTCTGATTTCAATTGTAGTGAATCAGCGGTGAATTGATGGAATTCTATCATATTTCCATCTGGGTCGCTAATCCAGAATTGCCACGAGTTATCAGCACCTAACATTGGTTCGCCATGAGTTTTGATTCCTGCGGCGACAATTTGATTGTACATTTCATTGATATCGTCGACCTCGAAGCAGACATGGGCGTAGCCTGAACCTGTTGAAGGTGTTAATGGTTGGCTTGCGTCTGGAAAGAGCTCCACGAATTGGCGTCGACCAACTCTGAGATAGACCAGCCAAGGTGTCCCGTTTGCTTGACTAATTCTAAAATGCTCAGTGATGTCGGGAATCTTCAGATAGAACTCCAAAGCACGGTCCAGATTGGTTACCCGTATTGCTACATGTGATATCCGTGTCAACATCTGATATTGCTCCTGTGTCTTGACTTTGAGTACGGTCTGTTTCCGTTATGTCAGACAGCAAAACTAGCATAGACTACCAGGCAAACAGTCCAGTGTTCGATTTAGTTGCAATGTCATCAATCGGTTTGTCGAGTTTTAACAGAATGGTCTTGATCTCATAGGGACGAAAGCTAAGGTATGCCCTTCCATCAACCGCTGTAATCGGGTTGACTTCATCTTCGAGTATGTTTCCTTCCGCCACACGACATTTCACCACATTCGAATCAATAACAAAATTAGCACGGCACTGGCGTCCGAGTGTCTCGTATGCTCTAAGCACAAAGCCATCACCATCTTCGGTTACCTTTACGGACGAAAGCACTATTCCCTGTCCGTCGAGCGTTACTGGACTTTCATAAACGATGAAGTCCTCATGCGGCTCGGCTTGCCAAGCAATAAGTGGATGTGTAAATTCATCAGATATCGATGGAATAAGTGATTCTTCAAAAGTGCTGGTGTGGGGCACCACCCTAAGTGTGGTACGGATTACGCCGGCGTCTGTACAAGGATCATGGTCCCCTGTGGCGCATCGAACAAGTGACACACGAATTGCGTTATCTCTAAATGAATGCCCAGGTCTGTCTATGTTGAGCACTGCCACACCTCCGTCATCGCCACTCAGATCAGCCCATCCGATTACAGGGACCTCTTTCTCGTCCCCAGTAGCGATTTCCGACCCAAAGGGTATGCCATACCGCCTAAATAGCTTTCCGGTCAGATTGGGTTCTATACAGAACCGTGTCAACACCTCCTTCTCGTGCCAGTCAATTTCAAATCGGAACTCCACGAAATTCTGGTTCACGTATAGAGAAACATCCGTGATAAAGCGAGAGTTGTTCCAGCGATGCTCCATCCTTAAAGTTGCACGTACGGGCCTGTTTTCTGTGATGATAGGACCCGACACGTATTCGGCGCCTTCAAAATAGTCAGTAATGCCCAGCTGCCAGGCTTTCATAGTGCTTCCATAATCCAACTCATATTCGGTTTCAGGCCACAACTCAATACGGACTGAACTGTTGCCCGGTCTGACCCATTCACGTCCATCGCCCTTCGTCTTGATTGACTGAACGATACCTGGGCCGCCGACCTGCACTTGCAGGAACTCATTCTCTAATGTGTCGTTTCTTGCAGAGACATATTGGTCAACCGTCTCATTTTCAACCATACGGACAGACTTCAGCCCGATCGGTGGCACATTGTTGATTGGGAAAATCATTGTTCCACGAACATAGCGCTGGTACTGGCGTTGAGCAATTATTTGATATGGCATCCGACTGCCTTGACTGTCTTCTAACACCCCGGATTCCGGTATCAAATCGGCGCCGGACACTTCCCGGGACACCGGCATCTCGACGTCGGCGATTGCTATTCCACCGGACACGTGAGGTCTGGGGTTTGCCACCAGAAACGCACGGATAGAGTTGGACTTGGGGCAACACCTGTCAAGGAGCAACTGAGCTTTTCGCCGCAGTATTGCAGTATCTAGAAATAGCTCATGATAGAGCGCGTTGCAATCCAGGTGTGCTTCATGCGTGCCAGTGCCGGGCAGTATGTCATGAAACTGCAAGAAACAGAGCCGTCGCCAGCAGGCCGCGATTTGGCTGCGCGGATATCCATAGCGAAGAAGTGCACAAATAGTCCACAAGAGCTCGACTTCTCTGAGTTCACGCTCGGAGCGTCTACACTGTTCTTTCTGCTCTATATGTGTGGTATAACAACCCTGGTATGTATAGTTCAAAGGTCTTTCAATTGTTCGCAGGGATGTCCCTTCCCTAAGAACAGCTTCAAAGAAGGCAGATGGCGTATCATATCTTAGTTCACATGCTTCTTTTGCAAATGGCCGGACATATGGGGTTACCCCACCAGCATCCGAGTTGCAGTGCGACCCAAAGAGATGATGAACTCCGATAGCTAGGTTTCGATTCACTTTTTCTTGAAGTTCTGACATACCGTCAGGCAATACATAATATTGACTGAGTGACGGAAGACCGATGCCCTTGTTTATAAAACGAAGGGCGGGAATGGTTGTGCCGTCAATGCCCTTCCATAGGAAAGGATGCTCGGGCAAGTTTATGTATTTCTGCCTAGGACGTTTGAAAATCATGTGTTTGATACCTGCCAGACGCATTAACTGTGGCAGGCTTCTAGCATGACCAAAACTATCTGAGTTCACTAGGGTTGTAGATCGAGTACCAAACCGGGTCTCGATAAATCTCTGACCGTATAGAAACTGCCGTGCGAGAGATTCCCCGGCTGGTAGGTTGTGGTCGGGTTCCACGACTTGACCGCTGTCAACTTCGATACGCCCCTGCCTCACAAGTGCTCTGAAACGCTCGAACAGAGGAGGATCCAGCAGTTCGACAACTCGCAGAGTGAAGACTTGAGTATGCGAATATCGAGCGTCAGGATGTTGTTCAAGCAACTCTACATGCCATCGGATAGTCTCTAAGCACATCTCGAGCGTATCAGGGAGCCTCCAATACCACGTCAAGTCTAGGTGGTTCAGGTGAACCATATGAATAACGATATGTTCGCCCTCTGGAAGCTCCAAAGAATCCACAGCTGCTTTGTGTATTGCAGAGAATTTTACGCCTTCCGCTTCATAGCCATGATGATGTGGCATAGAGCAATCTCCTTGCTAGGCATATTTCGATTGTAGACCGTAAAGATTGTTGAAGGAAACTGTTGCTTGTGTAATGCGTAATTCTAACACAGTCCTCACAGGTGGTAAAGCATGTACATACAGCCAGCAATACTAATTGCGAACCAAGTGGTTTGCACTAGTCATAGCTCGAAGTAATAGTCGCCACCTGGTATACATGTTGCCGATTCGCCGATGCGTTCATCTCGTAGCGGTATCGGGTTCCCAAGAACAGGTAACAATACCTGTTTTCACAAAGATCCTTGACGTCATTCCATCACTGGGGTAGAATAGTAAGCGATGATTTTACTGCACATGTGGCTGCTGGGCTGGAAACTTGAATTGCAGAGGAGGCTCTGATGAACTATAGACGTATCGGAAGAATATCCGTGTTTCTGTGGTCGTGCTTGCTTCTCCTAATGCCTTTAGCATTGCACGCAGCGAATCCTCCCATATGCCCACACGTAATCAATTGGAACAGCGAGATTCAGACCTGGGCTCAGGGCGCACCTTGGATAAAGGTGATTTTCTCCAATGACATTGTTCCAGCCAAATCCACGGGTGCAAAAGTTTTCTACCGACCTTATGATGCCGACCCATACAACCATGATGACGGGTGTCTGCCTTCTAGTCAAACTGGCTCTCAATATGCCGACCTAGTTTGGGCGAAGATTTCGGGGCTTGCACAAAAACCCGATGCGGTTGGCTACAGAAACGAGTTCAATTGGGATGCGGCGCCAGGCAGCGCCACTAGACGAACATGTACAGAGTTCATCAACTTTAAAAATCGGCTACGGTCGCTAGGATACAATGGGAAAATCATCTTTGGCTCCTTTGCTGTAGGCTGGGTAGATTCCTGGGTTTGGGACGAACCTGAAGTGAAAGCTGCCGTCCAAGCTGCGGATGGTATCGAGACTCATGAGTACTTTGACCTTACTGTCAGCTGTTGTGCACCATGGTTAGCATTTCGGCATCGAGACATTGCGATTGCGCAGCATTCTTATCTTCGTGGCAAAGAATGGTATATCGGAGAGTTTGGAAGTGATCAACTTTGTAGTGCATGCCCCAACTGCGGGGACCCTCTATGCAGACGAGGTTGGCGAGACCGCGGAAAACTAACTGAACAGCAGTACATAGATCAAATGGTTGCTTACCGTGCTGGATGTGCCGACGAAGTTGTAGCGGTCTTCGTGTTTCAGCAAGGAGCTATCGGTGGGGCGTGGAGTGACTTTGAAACCATGGGTACCTCTGTTGCCACCTACATGAAATCCACTTGGCAATCACCAACAGGCTCAATCTCTGGTGTCGTAAGAACACTTACCGGAGCCAACATTGCGGACGCTACTATAACGGTTTCACCGGGAGGCTACACAACGCAAACAAATTCAGCTGGTACATACGTGATCAGTGGTATTCCAGTCGGCACTTATAGTGTGAGCGCATACAAGGCCGGATATGAATACGAGATACAGACAGGCAAGACTGTCTCGGCTGGCCAGACTACCACTGTTAACTTTTACTTGGCGCAATTAACACCTATTAGCTCAGCTAAGGCTTTAGCTGATGGGACAAATGTGTTCGTAACAGGAATTGTGACCGCCCAGTTCCCTGTGGGGCAACCTTCTAATGAGTTTTATATCCAAAACTCATCAAGATCTGCGGGGATTCGTGTTATATCTAGTTCGCCTGTCTCTCTGTCTGACGAAGTTCAAGTAGAAGGTTCGATGGCAACATCAGGCGGAGAACGCGTAGTCAACGGGACGGCAGTTATCGTATTACGGTCTGGTATAACGGCTCCAAAGCCGCTGGCCATGAACAATCGAAAAGTTGGCGGTGGTGCGTATGGTCGTCAAGGGGCTGTGCTCAACAATAGTATTACTAATGAATATTCAACGGGTTTGAATAACATTGGCTTACTCGTACGCTCGTGGGGCCGGGTGCAGTATGTAGAACCAGGCGGTACATACTTCTACATGGATGACGGCTCCGGACTCAAAGATGGATCAGGAAACTGTGGAATCCGTGTCGCAATAGCTGGATTGCCCGCACCATCAACGGGTTCTTTTGTCCTAGTGACCGGAGTTTCTGGTACTACGGTGATTAATGGAAAGATAGTTCGCTTGCTAAGACCCAGACATGTGAGTGATCTTTCATATTCTTCGACTATTAACTACCTCAGCAATTCCGGCTTTGAGACTGGAAACTTGAGTGGTTGGAGCGCGTATGGGAATTCGTTTGCGGTCCAGTCTGGAACGTGGTTCGGAGGAATCACAGCCCATTCCGGAAACTACTTTGCCGGTCTAGCCGTGGATGGAGGTACTGCGAACGGCGGTCTCTACCAGCGCGTAGCTGTACCAGCAGGATACGCTTATCAAGCTTCAGTTTGGAGTCGTGTTTATCACCTTTATAATTCGGCAGACTCAGCGCAGAACAGGGTAGGAATTGACCAGAATGGGGGCACAAATCCAACAAGTACGTCCATACAATGGTCATCTGTAGATACCCAAGCAACCGAGGGTTACAGTGAGTGGAGACTGCTAACAACTCCAGTCATCACATGTACAGGCGGATTTGTCACAATCTTTCTGGATGCAAAACAAGCGAATCCGGTAGGTTGGCACATCAATTGCTTCGACGACGCACGCGTTTTTCGAGCACAATGATCTAGTGAAACAGGGCCATTTCCCTATTTCCATCTCACTACTGTTCCGCCCACTAGTTCTGTCAGAACCTTTTCAGATCCCTTCAGGCGGACTAGGGCGTACTGAGCATCCGTCTCGAGTAGTGAGGAAGACGATCCACAGCCAACGAACACCCAATCCACTAATTCATCGTGTACTATCTTCACCAATCCGTCTACCATCGAGCAATTAACCGTCCGGCCTTTCCTATACGGACACAAAACCGTTATGAATCGCGTCTCCCTTCCAAACTTCCTGGCAATGACAAGCGACGCTGTCCTTGAACCAGTCTCGGCTGGACACGCACCGATAGTAACAAGGCAAGGCTCCGACCCAAGTGAAAATAACAACACTCCTTGCCCGTCTGATTCGCAACGTAGACTCCAATCCCCAGATGCGTCAAACTGAGACTTCTCCGATACGTATCGATATCCAAGTGGCTTCGTGACCGCTCTGTCACTGTCTAGCACAGTTTTTCCGTCGAATCGAAGAAAGAAGTCGTATGTATGTTCCGTCTGACTCTTCAGAGTATCGATAATGATAAAATTCTCTCCCACTCTGATTACGCTTCGAATGTGCAATACTCCGGGATATGCCTCTTCAGTCTCGGCCTCAGCGACTTCCAGAGTCTGGCCTTTACCGAAACAGGTCAATCTTCCTTGCTTCGTGAGTTCCTGGGATTTGTTATCCACGACTACAGTGTTATGCGCCGGAGTACTAACAAACCATTCCATGATCTTAGATCCGTAGCCGGGTGTACCGTAGTCGGCACAGCAAACCTTTCCGTTCGCAAACAAAGTAATTCCCATCTTGTCTCGTTGGCCATGGCCTAGATATGGCCCATAGTCAAACGTAAGCATGGCGCCACCGGGAGACCGAAGTATCGCAATGCCCAATACTGGAAAATTGATTGACTTAAGCACGGGCGCCTCTAGATCTTTCTTAAGCGGGATACCCTGGAGAAGTGCCTACATCCCCTGGCGAGAAGCGACCCCTCGTCGATATCCTTCCATCGAAATCCATCCGAATGCTGAATCCCCATACCTTGCGTATGCCAGTTCATAGAGGTCAAGGGGCATGAAGGAGCGGTACCAACCGTCATTAATCGCGGGAAGCTGCATGTTTGGATACATGTATTGAATAGGTGCAGAGAACATGACACGGAGACCCTTGCCCGATCTAGCTTCCCAATTGTACAGATCTACGCCATTGTGATATGCAGCCTCCGCCAAGTATGTAAAAGCAGTAAGGGGATAGAAATGGTAACCATGTACTGATTCTGGCCAGAGCCCGTCGTCACCCAGTTCTTGGGTTCTCTGCTCCTTGAACCGGTTGATAGCATATTCTATTAGGTCTTTGTCGCCAATTGCATATCCGATGACTCCAATCGCAGACAAATGCCAGGACTCCCAGTTCCCGTGCGTGCGTACTGCAACCAATCCTTGAGCAATAGGTTCAGAAGTCGACACTCGACTTTCTGCTTTTCTCTCTCGGAAAGAACGCCGGAGTCGTAGATGAGATCATAGGCATGCGCAAGCATAATCCCCCACACTGCTTCACAAAGGGATTGGTACATCATTCCACCTTCCAATAGGCTTGTGTGTGGCCCGGGGTATGCCTCAGCATACTTAAGAAGAATTTCTGCAGATTTCCGTGCAAATCTCTTGTCACCATCGATGGCGTAAACCAGTGCCAGGTTTCTTGCTCCGTATGCCAGGTCATTATGCATCCACCAGCGAACGGCAGCGTCGAATTTCTCTCCTTTGTACTCCTTTCCGCAAGCCGGGCACTTGTACTCAGTCTCTGGATGCGGGCGTCGGTCCTTAGGTAGCGCTAGCCTGGTTCCACATTCGCAGTAGAAATGGTGCATGTGTCCGCTTCTGGGTGGAATTTGGATAGTCTGGGTCAGCCATTTCTCGGCGCTCGGTCTCATGCCAATGATCTGTCCGTTTGGGTTTTGCTTCTGACACCGATACGGATTGCGCTTCCACGCAACGGTTTCAATCTCCCTCCTTAGTCGCGTTAGTTCTGCTCGGTTCAGCAAAACACAAGGTCGGCTGGTCAACGGATCTGCCTCCACGCTGGTCAACGCTACGAGCAAAATTGCAGATACCACAAATCTCGAAATTACCACTTTAACACCTGCTGCCCACACGTCGTGGCCTGAGAATAACCGCGTAAAGCGCCTTCTCCCTAGGTAGTGACCTCTACTGCACGCCGCCAATCTCCTGATCGGAAGAATTGATCACTGTCCGATAAGTATTCTACTCGACTACGAACTCTGCATCGTCAACATAGAAATAGTGCTGCTTCTCACCTTTTACCGTTGAATGAGCATAGGCGAAGACTGTTACAACTGGACTCTTGGCAACGGCTGTTATCTCCTGCTTCTCGCAAGAATCCAACTTTGTAGAACCGCTGCTCCAGATGACATTTGGCGATTTTGGATCCTTCCCACCGGTTGGATCTATCCCCACCTTCCGCACGATGTTCCCAGAACCATCTGCGCTCGCTGCGTACGTCCATATCCCAAAAGTGCAAGTCTTGCCAACGCGAGCGGAAGCTTGCGTCACCACTGCATCGTCCAGACCGTCACCCCACTGACCATGTGCGACTATACATTGAGCATGCTTGCCACCATGAGCAATTTTGGGACCCTCCGTGAGCCGCGCACTATCCCAGCAGATGTTAGGTCCTATGCATTCCCAGTGCCTCGCAATTTCCACAATAAAGCCATCCTCAAAACCGGAGTTTGCCAGTCCACGGGCCGGCAATGTTGTAAACTCGTAATCCAGAGTCTTCGCCTCTGGAAAGCCAGGAGCACTGCATTTGATGACGTAATGATAAGTCTGATTTGGCTTCAGAGTATTAAGAACGACAGAATGCTGCTTTCCCGCTTTGAATTCCAGAACATTTCGAGTGTATTTCCCTTCCGCGGTTCCAAGAAGCACTTGCCCTTTCGCATCGGTATCCGTCACCCAGCTCAATCTTACGGATCTTGTGTTCAGATGCTCGAGTCTTATGTCTGAAATCACGATGTGTCCCGGCCTTGGCAATCGCTGATAAGCATAGAACGCCGGGCGTGGTCGTAGGTTCACGTCGCATAGTCCGAATCCGCGTGTTGTGGCCTCGAAGTCTGCTACGCATAGGTAGTTCGTTTCAGTGACGTATCTGAATTCCGGATCAAGAATCAGCGTACTCATATATTCAGTGAGATTCTTTGCTTGTTCCTCGAACGACATCCCGCCGGTGTGCCAGCCGTACTCAGTCAGCCACATCTCAACCCCGGGGTCGCCATGCTCAGCCGCAATCTTCTGAATCGCGCGAAGTTTCTCTTTCATTGAAGCGGTATCGCCGTAGGGATGATCGCCGAACGCATCCCACTTTAGGTCCCCGTATGTCTTTCTGGTCCTGGCCTCGTAGTATCCTTTAGCTTCAATTGGACTATATCCTCCCGCATCATCCAACCCGCCAAGGCTGACAACGCAGGTCGGATCACCTGCCTTCAGTCCCTCATACGCCGCTTTGTAGATAGGCAGGTACTTATCTATCTGGTGGAACGGCGGTGCCTCCCAACCAAAGCCATTCTGCTCGTTCCATATCTCATAATGCCGCACGAACCCCTTGTATCTCTTTGCCAGTTCAGTACAAAACCGTTTCCAATCTGGAATCGCGCTTTCCATTGGCGGAAGATGGCTCGGCTTCCCGTCTGCGCGTGCCCATCCTGGCGTATTGACCACCAGCAGATACGGACGAATCTGGGGGTATTTTCTGCAATACTTCAGTGTACTCTCTACCTGCGACCAATCATATTTCCCTTTCTCTGGCTCCAACTCGCGCCAACTCGCTGCCATACGACAACTAGTCGCGCCGGCCTCAGCGATCCTTCTCCACACCATATCCTCATACCCGGGAGGATTATCCAACACCCAGCCACCTGCCGGATGTCCAACGCCATACAGACCATATCTATCGTATACCCTCTCCGCCGAAATAGTGCTCGTCACCCAAAGCATTGTAAGCACCATGATCCACCAAATCCTCTGCACTAGAGTAACCGTCCTTTCTACCAAACGATATCGATTCACATGGTAGCGCAATGACTGATTTTATGCAAGAAAACTAATCGCTCTGCGTCCCACTAAATGTCGTCCCCACACTGAAATCTCTTTCGGCCAGCAAGAATCCGTTTTGGAGCATGATAATCCGCCCTCCTCTGTAAAGTCTGCCCGGAGAAATCGCACATCGAAGAATGCATCCGATCTACCGGACAATCGGACGATACGCAACTCTCAGCAGTACCCCACCTGGGTTAGCACAACCTATCCTATAGTCATTCTCCTGCTAACTCCTCGCATAATGCATCGGAAAGATGCGGTTGAATCTAGATACGAAATTTCGGTTTCTCTTTTGAAGACCTCTTCTACCCCGTGAGATCAGGCGATATGTTTCCATCGAGCAGCCGGTCGAGGCACGTTAGATAAATGCATTACGGGCCAAAATGTAGTATTATGTATCTGATTACGCACTGAGAGGTTCACCATGGCTAAAAAAAGAAACAACGAAAGAGAACTACGGGACGTCGAACAACTCTCGCGATCCAAGAGCCCGAAAGTCACACCTACGGCATATCTGGTATCCTTTTGGAGTGTAATTGCCGGATTGGTTGCGCAACTGATCATGGCGGTATTCGCATACCGAATTCTGCCCGCCACAATACCATCAGGTTGGGCCGGATCAGCTGCGCCGTACAATCCTATACCTTCATATGTCGTTTTCTTACTCTTTCCAGGAGCACAAATCGTACTCCTCCTCCTCACCATCTTTTCACCGAAAGATGCACAAGGACGCCCGATAATGGAGCATGGTAAATCGACCAGTATCGTGCTGCTAAGTATATTATTCACGGCATTGCAGGCGTCTGCGTTTCACATTCCTAAGTACGGAAGCTAGTATCCTCATATCCCAAGGCCGTGCTTGGTTGTGAGGGATCATGATCCATAGATCCTCTCATTGATTTGCTATCGTTTCTTCACGCTAATACATGGAAGGGAGTTACCAATGACCGGACGAGAAAAGATCGAGGCAGCGTTTTCTACTGAGGGAACTATACGTATTCCCGTCGTCATCCCATATGAGGACATATACATCCGTGACCACTGGGAACAGCTCACATCCGCACCATGGTGGCACGCCTTCGTGCCCGATATCGAACTCCAGATGGCATGGCGGAAAGAAGTCATTGAATCCACACGATACGAATGGTTTACACTTCCCCAATTGTGTTCCAAAGCTGAAAGGGAGCATGTACGTCTGTTGGAACGGCCGGACGGGGTATTTCAACTCGATTTGAAGACAGGTAAGGAATGGCGTCTGGAGAAACCTCGGGTAAGTGGTTGGTCGTCTGCGTCCATTGAGTCCTGTCACCCTAAAAAGCTGCCTGCAACGCGGGATGAGATAGACAGTATGCTTCCGCCTGCGACTCCCTTCGACGTTCAGACCTTCATGGATTCCGGCAGATGCGATTTGGCCAAACGCATGTTGATAGACTTTCAAGATCTATTTCCCATCTGCCACGTCAATTCTCCACTTTGGTCTTGTTATGGTATTTGGGGCTTCGAAGGTATGATGGAAATGATTCTCGTGGACCCTGAACTCGTGAGTTATGCGTGTGGGCGTCATCTTGAATATAGTCTGAGAGGTGTTCGGGAGGCGGCGGCTCTCGGAGCAATGGGAATTTGGATAGAAGAGTGTCTGACGGACATGATCAGTCCGGGCGCATTCGAATCCCTGAGCGTGCCGTTCGTCAGGCGACTTGTTGAGGAGATTCGCCGACTTGGTATGAAGAGCATCCATTATTTCTGCGGAAATCCCGCTGGGAAATTAGACCTTCTCTTATCCGTAGGTTCAGATGCGCTGGCGTTCGAGGAAGGGAAGAAAGGCTTTGATATCAACATCGACGAGATTGCCGACTATGTTAACTCGCGCTGTGTTCTTCTCGGTAATCTGGATGCGATTGGCGTTTTGCAGGATGGAAGTTCTGACGAGCTACGGGCAGAGATTCGTCGTCAGCTTTTGGCGGCAAAGATCAACGGAGGCAGGTTCATCATGAGCCTAGGCAGCCCCGTCACGCCTGACACGCCGGTCGAGAAGGTTCGACTTTACTGTGACCTGGTACGAGAAACCTGCGACGAGTTATATGGTTAAGAAAATCGTCCGAACCGCTTGGTCTTAGGTGAAAGCATCGCAACTCCCCCTGTATCTACGGTGCGCGAGTGGTGCCCGCCATTGCAGTCATACGCGTGATAGATCTCTCCACGCGATCAACCTCGGTTGTTGTCATTAACCATCGGGGTATGCGCCCGATCGATTGTGACATGAGACGGAGGAAGGATTGCTGGTCATGGCAAACAGTAATTACTGTATAATCACTAACATCACGAGATAACCCATGAATCAACGAGCGGTAAGACTATTTACTTATATTCTCATTTTTCTGCTAGCGCTTCCATGTCTCGGAGCACAGTCGCCAAGGAATGTGATTCTTATGATTGGTGACGGAATGGGAGTAGCGCAAATCAGCCTGGCAAGGTTGAGCCTTGGCTCGTCTAGCCAGCCTCTATTCATGGACACATTGCCCTATGCCGCGCTTGTGCAAACCCAATCGGCCAATGCTGTGGTAACAGACTCTGCAGCTGCGGGGACAGCGCTGGCGACTGGATACAAAACGAACAATGGTATGATCAGCGTTCTGCCAGATGGTACGCCTGTTGAAACCATACTAGAGAGAGCCATGAAGCTCCGAAAGTCCGTAGGATTGGTTACAACCACGACAATTACGCATGCGACTCCGGCTGCATTTGGAGCGCACGTGACCTCGCGCGGAGATGAGGGGGACATTGCGATTCAGTACATGGAAAAGAAGATTGACGTCCTGTTAGGTGGAGGACGGGCAATGTTTGCACCGAAGACGTCGAAGGGCGGACGGGATCTATTGGGAGACGCAGAGCGAGCAGGATATGTGGTTGTGGACTCCCGCGACGGCCTTCTTTCTGCGCGCGGGAGTAAGCTTCTTGGCCTATTTCAGGATGGCGCGTTGACCACCGACCCGCCAGAACCGAGTCTGGCCGAAATGACCGAGAAGGCTATTGAGATCTTATCGGCTGACCGTGACGGGTTCTTTCTAATGGTAGAAGGCGGACAGATAGATTGGCGATGTCACGACAACGATCGCGTAGGAGCAGTGAAACAAGTTTTGCAGTTTGATCTTGCCGTGGGCAAAGCTTTGGAGTTTGCTCGGGGGCGTGAGGATACGCTTGTAATCGTGACAGCTGACCATGAGACCGGTGGACTCGCGATTACTGGGAAAGATTCAGTTTCCTGGGGTACCAAGGGGCACTCGGGAGTTGCGGTACCACTATTTGCATATGGTCCAGGAGCGGAGAGTTTCAGCGGTGTGTTGGATAATACCGATGTTCCTCGGAGAATTGCGAAGCTCTGGAATGTCAAACGATTTCCCCAGACGCTGAAGAACTGATTCACAGACAGCAAGAATCGTTGCTAGCTGATCATAACCTCAGAGTGAAGCAGAATTGCGGCTAAGACTTGAAACATTCGGTATGCCTAGACCTTCGCTCGTTACCACGCCGGGGAACTAGGACGATTCTACTGTTTAATAGATCTTGAAAAATCTAGTGTCGGAGGAGATATGCTTCGAAGCGAGGGGTTCTTTGTGCTCGCAGGATTACTCTTTATCAATCTAGCTCCCGGATATTCCGACAGCCCGAATCCATGGCATGCTGAATGGGTGTGGGCGGGATTACCAACTCGAGACCTTTATTTTCGCCATGTCCTTCACGTTGCGGAGAATCCTAGTTCGGCCAGACTCGCAATAACGGCGGACAATATCTACACTCTGTACGTAAACGGGCGAGAGGTGGCGCATGATGAGACATGGGAGACTCTCGAAATATATGATATCCTGAGGTATTTGAAACCGGGACGAAACTTGATCGCGGTACACGCGGTTGATCCGGGACCGGACATCGGCGGTCTTCTGATAGAAGGGAGCGTGAACTACAAGGACGGGGCTTTCGCCCTCATCAAGACGGATACCTCCTGGCGAATGCACGATAAGGAATCTCCGGGCTGGTTCAATCTGGAATTCGACGATTCCGGTTGGCGCAAACCTGTCGGGCTGGGCAAACCACCTGTGGAGCCGTGGGGCGGCATCGAGCATCCCGAGTTCACACCTAAGGCACGTGTGAAAATCAGCAATTTCCAATGGCCAAATGGCATTGAACCAGGAAAGAGCGGCATCGTTAGTTTTCAGGCTACCCTGGAGAGAAAGCCTGTTGTTGACGGTCCTATCGTCTTACGGTTTTTTCTGAATGAGGAGAAGGTGTGGGAGCACTGGATGGACCCACCAAAGCCATTCAGTGGCTGGCAGCCAGGTGAGCCTGTACTTGTGAGAAAGGCAATCTCCATCCCGCGTTATTCGCCGAGGGGGATGATGAAGGTCCAGATATCTTTCCCTGGACTGACTGCCGACACTCTGTTTCCGGTAAGAATCGGACCACCATTGCCCACCCCTGCGGTTCCGGCAATAGAACTCCTGCAGACTAGGCTTCTCTGTGACTCCCACCGTAGGAATGGCGAATATGCAATCAATGTGAGGTTTCGTGTATTGAATGGTAAGCCCCCAGACGCCGGAATGTATGTTCAGGTCTGGAAGGGGAACGAGTTGTGGTATGCAGACACTGTACCTATGACATTTGACGAGCGTTGGCAACCGGGCGCTGTCATTGAGCAAAGGTTATCCCTAAAGATAGATGATTCTAACCTCCCCAAAGGTATTTATGCGCTCATGATTTGCCCACATAAGGCTCGTTGTGAGGCTTGCAAACCTGTCGCCACCCTAGTCCTTGGGAGACAAGGGGTCTTGGACGCGAAGCCTCTTGGATATGGAAAGTTTATTGACCGCAATTGCGTTCCCCACCGCTGGCACATTACGCGGAATGGCGTAAATATCTGGGATGGAAAGCCATATATCCCGGTGGGGGCGATGTACCTCTCGACGTTCTTTGGCGGATTTAATGTTAACAATCCTGACGGAAATGAGCGTAACTTCGCGAATGATGTGCAAAAACTAAAGGCAATGCGCAATGCGGGTATTACCGACCTGTATCTCAACCCATGCTGTGGTTGGAGGGATAGGCCTCTGTGGGTATGGCAGAGGATTGCCGATTTGTTTGAGGAAATGGGCTTCAATTATGGCCTGCAGATCACTCAAGAGACTGGAACTCTGAAGGGTTTTCATGTGACTACTGAGCAATACAATGTTCTCGCGCCGACGAGCGGCACGTATAGCGTGGAAATCAGCTCTGGAGGTGTTCACAAGGTCCAAGACGACTCCTGGGCTGTTTATTCAGTCTTTGATACGAACACAGGTGAGCTTATCGGCTTCGGCAAAGCTCGTTCGAAAGTCGATGGTAATCGGATGAAAGTTGAAGCCGATGTGACGCTCGCTCCGAACCAAATAGCAAACGTCCATTTCACGCCCTTCGTAACGTTTCAAGGGGACATGCATGACTACTGGACCAATGTGAATGAAAAGTATTTCAGCGAGTTGGACCGCTTTTTCGGCAAACTGAAATTCGGTTCGGGTTTCCGGCTGTTCATTGATCCATTAGACAACGAACAAAGCTGGCGAGACGCGATGCGTATGCTCCCGAATCCGCTGGCATTTCAGCAGATGCTTGCGGCAGACCTCCGCGCCAAATACAAGACACCTGCGAACTTGACCAAAGCGTGGGCATGCTCTCCCGCGCCTGCGTCATTCGAAGTAGCCGCAAGCTTGTTGCCCGTTGGTCGTGCATCAGAAAAGCATGCCGTCGGTTGGGCGATTGATTTGAACACAAACATGCGTTATCAGATAGATCTCAAGAGGTCGTCTATGTGGTACGACATCGTGAGCTTCCGCGATTGGTCGATTCGGGATTTCAACAATCTGGTTGCAGACAGGATCAAGAGTCACCACAGCGTACCGGTTGTTCTTAAACTTACCGACAATGACAGTTTCACCAACAACAAAACTGTTGGCGGCTTTGACGGCGTCGGAATGGAAGCATACGGCTCGCAAATCGAACTTATCAAGGGCTGTGGTGGCGGCGTTTATTCACGCAGTCGTCGAGCTGGTCGGACCATGTGGGAGTTGGTGACTGAAACAGGATTGGCAGAGGATTACGTGGGATATACGAATCCCCTGTCAGTCTTCGAGGAACTCGGAGCCATGGTATCCATTGGCGCAAAGGGTGCGTTCATCTTTTACTTGAACGCCGGAGGAGATGCTCCGGGGCAAGGCTTCTATATTTTTAACCTTTTTTGTGATATGCGGCAACTAGGTTGGGTTGGCGCGTTCAGCCATATGATGAAGAAATCAGCGGCGGTAGTCAAGCACAACCCAGATGTTGACTACATGTTCCCGGGGGTCATTTCCGGAATACATGGGTTCAGTCCCGTCGATATGGGGTTCTCCGGCACAATTCCTGCGGTGTCGATCCATGGAAACAGCGGCAGGTGGATTGTACCTTCGACAGCAGATACACCAGCCGGGAAACGCGTAATTGTAAACCTAGAAGATACCCCTTCTACCCTGATTCATGCCAAGACACTCGATGACTTACTGAAGCACAACGAAGTCGTCATGGTCGGCCATCGGCATGATCTGGGAACCCTGAGCGTTGACAAATATTATACCAACGAGTTTGTGACACTGCCTGATGGACGATCGGCGCAGGTGCTTCGAGTTCCTAACGGTGCTGAAGTGCTTGGTAAGACGGACGAAGGCAAAGTGTATTGGATGAAGATTAGAAATTTGACTATCTACTCGAAAGATGATTGGGAGCTTTCCGTTCGTGAGATGGCCGGTCCTTCCCAAAAAGAGGATTTCATCAAGGACATTTTAGGTTGTTCGGTCCTAGACGTTGGTCCGGCGTTTCAGGCAATCACCAATGGAGAAGACACTTTTATATGGCTTTTGGGTGAGGAGCCGGCAGAACTGGTAGTGAACGCAGACAGTCCTATAGTTGTTTTCGATGAATATGGAAAGCCTACGACTCACCTTAAGTCTGCAAAGCTTAGCTTAAAGCCAGGCGCTGGGAATACCATCCACATAATGTGTAAGAATCCTGCCTTTACCGGTCTCGAGGACGCAAACCTCAGGTTTGCTCAGTCATTATGGGACAGGGCAAAAGAAAAAGCAGCTAAGTATCAGGTCAAAGTGGGGCCAAAACCGACTACATGGCACGAGATCTACGCCGATGCGCTCCGAATGGAACGAGAGGTTTATGATGCCATCAGAACCATGACCGCGATTCGCGTACAAAACGGAAAGGTCGATGGCGATCTATCCGAGTGGAAGGGCGTCACGCCGGTTTATCCTGCAGTGGAAATCTTGAGGGATTTTTCACGAAACGGCGACTTCAAAGATGCAGAGTTCTTCCTGGGATGGGATTCAGACAATCTCTATGTTGCTGCACATGTCAAGGACGATTCCCTTCTCAACAACTACCGTGGAAACGGAATATGGAACGGCGACGCAATCGAGATATTTGTGGAGACTCACCCAGACAACGACCCCACCATGCACTCATACGACTATGACACCTGGCAGTTTCTTTTCTCACCAACAAATGCTGATGGAATGTCCGACATGGCAGTCCTGGGAAATCCTGGCCTGAAGACTGGCTACCGCCCTGTCGCAAATCAGGTTGCGGCAAGGCAAACCACCGATGGCTGGATAATTGAGTGCGCGATCAACAGTAGAGAGCTGGGAGGTTGGCATCCGAGACAAGGGGACCGAATCGGCTTCTCGTTCGCGTTGGATTTGGGTAACAGCAGCGGACGGCAGCATCAATATCTTTCGTATGGCAAGCGTGATATCACGTGGAATCGAAGACGGCTGGGAAGGTTGCTATTAGTTGACTAGTCACTTCCTATATGGTGGTTTCTACTTCCAAAGCTCTGCAATATGGGTGTTACCCAAACAGGCAATCGCTCGCTCGTGCGTTCCGAATAGACTTTCCAGTTAAAGGTACAGACGTTGGCAACAATCCTATTGTCAGAATAGCTGATGAGTCTAGGTTGACCAGCAGGGGGGTAAACTATGGCAGAGACGCCAAACAAGATGACTAATCTTGATCGTGGTGTTCGTGTTTTGGAAGGTGTCAATGGATTGCGGAAAATCCTTCTTACTCATCCATCTGGTGCTAGTGTTGAAGTTTATATGAACGGTGCTCATGTCACCTCTTGGAAGACGCCGCCAGGTGTGGAACTTCTATTCTTAAGTAGAAGTGCTTGGTTCGAATCAGGAAAACCAATCCGCGGAGGAATACCAATTGTCTTTCCACAATTCAGCGGACAAGGTCCCCTACCCCAGCATGGACTTGTAAGAACAATGCCGTGGGAGCTGACGGAAACTAGCATCGAGGACAACGACACGATTGTTGCACAACTATCCGTGACCGATAGCGAAGACACACGAGCGATCTGGCCCTACGAGTTTAGATTGTGCCTCAATGTTCGGCTGAAGGCCAATGACCTCACGGTGAGTCTACGTGTATATAATGCTGGTGAAGAATTCGATTTTCAAACAGCTTTTCATACATACTTTCGAGTAACCAACATTGCCAAAGCTGGCGTGTATGGCCTAAACAGTTCGGAGTTTCTAGACGCCCTTCGAGAATATACCCGAGAACAAGAGTCGCGAGAAGTGATCCACTTCGCCCAGGAAACGGACCGCATTTACGTTCGCACAAGAGATGAACTTGTCCTGGAAGATGCCGGAAATAGGTCGAGTATAACCATAACAAAACAGAACATGCCAGATGTGGTCTTATGGAATCCGTGGGTGGATAAGTCGCGAAGAATGCAGGACTTTGCGGATGATGAATACCTAGATATGGTTTGTGTAGAGACGGGCGTAATAGAATACCCTGTCCACCTAACTTGCGGGGATACATGGGAGGGGACAACTACTTTTAGCTATCGGTGCTCAATGTGATAGGAAACTCGATGTCGATGCGGATGGCATATTTATAGGCGTAGTCTGGATCAGCATTATAGCTTCTGGATGCATACTGAACACAATGACTAGAGCATGAGCCGATGATCTAGCAGCACTCTGAGCACTGGATAACGTTGTGACTGCATGTTAAAAAGCTGTAATATATCGAAAATGCGCTCGAGGATCCGACCTTGATCCATAGCTACTTAATTGACTTACAAGGAAACGTCAATGTTTAGTTTATGAGCTTGTGTATTCCCGCTGTGCTTCGCCAATCTGTTCGAACGCACTGATGCAACAGAGATCATTACGTATGAAAGGACGAAACGTTGAGTAACAAGAGCTCTATAGAGACAGGAAGCGGTAAACCCACTTTGACAATAACGAGCGAGGATTGGTCTGTTCTTTTGCACCCTATGATACCAGCAGTGTTGGAATACCGAGGTCCAGAGTCGGAAATGAGGCTTTATGGAGAATTTGAAGATCGTGAGCCCGACGCGCGTATCTATCGCGAATCAGATGGAGCCATTTTCTGGACTGTGGATTCTCCTGTGCGGGTTGAATACCATGCACACGCTGCCAAAGACCATGTTATCTACTCAGTTTCTGTAAGTATTAAAACAGACCCAGTTGTGCAATACGACTTGAGGTTCGAACTAGCAAACAATGTACTTACGGTAGGTTTTGAGAACGTAAAAGAATGCCCTGGATATCAGTTATTGGATATATCTATGCCTGCTATCGCCTCCGTGTCTGCAAAGCAAACAAATGCTAATCTAGTCATCTCAACACATGGAGGGCGGCGGATACCAGTGGCAGAATGCGATCCAGTGGAAATGTACCATTTGGTAAACTGGTTCAACATAATGCACCTGGGCATGGTATATCACGACAACTTTGGCGCTTTGCTTCACGTAGACTCACTGGACAATAGGTTGATAACCGCCGTTCGGGAAGACAAATTTGGAAATCGCTATGGTACTCTCTCTGTACTTTTCACCCACCGTGTACAAGCAGATAGACTTGACCTTCAGTTTGTAGCACAGGAAGCCGCGAGTTGTCGAATAATACTGGTTGGCGACGAAAACAAAGACGGCAAGTGCGATTGGGTAGACGGAGCGATATATTGGCATCAACAGGTCAAGGCCGAAGTCAACCCTTTGTATGAAAAAGCAATTGTGTATAAGATTTTCATGGACATTCCGGGATATCAAAACTATACTACGTTCGATGAAGCACTCGAGTTTATCAAGCGAGTACATAGGATAACAGATGGAGCTGCTCAAATCGTGTATCTGGTTGGCTGGCAACACACTGGCCATGATCAGAAATACCCGGACGTTTTCACAGTAAACGAACGCCTCGGTGGTATCGACGGTCTGAGGAATCTGATATTGGAGGCACGAAAGTATAACGCTATAGTAAGTTTTCATGATAACTATGATGATGCCTATATGGATAGCCCTAGCTGGAACGAGGAACATATTGCGCGAGATAGAGCTGGGAACCTGATGAAGGGTTATGTGTGGGCCGGAGGGCAATCCTACATTATAGGAGCTGCATACTATTCAAAGCATGGTGCCCCTGAACGTATCAAACGTACGCTGGAGATGTACCCTATTGAGAAGACGTATCATATCGATGTCCTGAGTGCTGAAATTGGGAGGTACGACTTCAGACCTGATTGTCCTGCAGGCGCACAGCAAAACATTGACGGCAAGCGACGGTATACCGCTATCTTCCGGGATTACGGTGTAGATGTGACATCAGAAGGCACAACTGAGCCTCTTGTGGGGTACATTGGCTTTGCGTATAACTTCTGGCGATCTCGGATTCGCATTTATCCGGTTGAAATACGAATACCGTTTGCTGCGTTTATCTTCCATGGCAAGTTCCTCTATTCGGGTTCAGACTCTAAGTATCCTGAGATGGACGCCCTACACTATGGAGCGACTTTTATGACCGATTTTGTGAAGGGTACGACGGATGAGCTGGTGGCTGAGAAGTATTATCTTATCACACTTCCGGCCTCACTGGTTGCTAGACTTCCAATGCGACGCTATCTGGAAGACGGAGACCATCGGGTTGTCTATTACACGGACGACACTTTTGTGGAGATTGACGAAGGTGCAAATACCTACCAAATGGTATTCAAAGGAACTATGGTAGCTAAGGATTACGCCGTTTCCATTCCAGTCAATCCTACTAAGATCTATATTTATTCGCGAACTCAAGAGGAAGTCACTTTTCCCATACCTGACTCATGGGAGGATGCCTCGTGTATCTGCGCGTACGACCTGGTAGCTGACCAACCAGCGAATATCAAACCCAGGATAGTGAATGGAGAGATGACAGTTAGGCTTACCCCCAGGCATGCCTACCGTGTGGAATTGAGAAGCTAAGGGGTAGGCTGCTTGTCATGCATTCGCAAGTACAATTCGTGTATGCCTTCCTCGAAGCCTAGCATCCTTGTGCTAAGAAGACGTTGCGTTCGCACGGTATCCAATATAAGCGCTTTAGGTCGACGAGCGGTCATTTCAACTTCGTCCATATACAGAGACTTAATGAGTCCAGGATCGAAGCCAAAGACTTCTGCCACCTTGCGCGCAAACTGAAAACGACTGCTAACCTCTGGGCTAACAACATGATAGATACCGCTAAGCCTACGGTCGGCTATTTCGAGCAGTACGTCCGCCAGGTTCCAGGCGGGGATAGGTTGTCGGAACTGGTCTACAAATGCCTGAAAAGCCCTCCCTAATCTTAGGGCCTCGACGATCTTGTCAGTGAAGGAGTCTAACCAAGGGAACATTCTTGGACCATAGATGATTGAGGTTCTGACTATTGCATTGTCAACGCCGTTAGCCAGCACAGCAGCTTCAGCAGCAGTCTTAGTCACTCCGTAGTAATTCACAGGACTTGGGCAGGCGTCTTCTGCGATGGGATTGTCTTCACCGCTAAAGATAGTATCTGTGGAAACGTGAACAACATGTGCGCCGACAGCCTTTGCTGCCTTTACAACATTGTACGTTCCCAGAACATTGATAGCAAACGCGTCTTCTCTGCGGCTTTCACATATGTCTGGTCTAACCAATGCAGATGTGTGAATTACAACATCAGGTTTCACATGTTCAAGGATTTTGGCTGTTTCTCCCTCGTCTCTTATATCTGCTTGAATAATCTGACACCCACGCAACTCCACCTTGTGAGTTGTATATGTTGCCCACGTGTTCCAACCTTGCCCAACCGCCTGAGATGCTACGTAGCTGCCGAGCATTCCGCTTCCGCCTGTGATCAATATTCGTTTCATGATTTAGATTAAGACCTCCGTTTTGTAGCCGGAGGTCTTAAGTCTTCACCTCACAATCGAGTTGTAATAGTCGAGATCTTGTCACTTTGCTTTCACGTAATCATTGTATATTCGATCTAGTAAATGGCTTGTTCAGTCTCCTTGTCGAAGAGATGGGTTTTCTCCATATCAAGCGTTACCTCGATCTCTTCACCTTCCTTAGCCTTTGTTTCTGCATCTATGGTCGCTACTAAGTTGTGCTTTGCGGTGGTAAGATACATGGTAACGATCGGGCCCATGGGCTCAATCACGTCAACTGCAACTTTTATCGTATTTTCGTTTGTGGGCTTTACAAGTGGGCTCAACTCTTTGTCGAATATGTCCTCTGGGCGCACTCCAAAGACAACTGGCTTACCTACGTACTGAGGAAACTTCTCACCATTCTTGCTTTCAGGAATGACTACTCTGAAAGCACCCGCATCAACAACATACCGCCCATTCTCTTCTCTAAGAATCGCATCAACAAAGTTCATAGCGGGTGTGCCTATGAATCCAGCTACAAACATGTTTGCAGGCTTCGTATATAACCCCATGGGCGTATCCACTTGCTGGACTACGCCATCCCGCATGACGGCTATGCGATCACCCATGGTCATTGCTTCCACCTGATCGTGAGTGACATAGATTGTAGTAATGCCAAGACGACGATGGAGTTTGATGAGTTCGGCCCGGGTTTGGACGCGCAGCTTAGCGTCCAGGTTTGAGAGCGGCTCGTCCATTAGGAAAACTTTCGGCTCACGGACAATTGCTCGTCCCAGAGCAACTCTCTGTCTTTGCCCTCCGGATAGTTGCTTTGGTTTCCGATCTAATAGTTCACGCAGTCCGAGGAGTCTCGCAGCTTCCTGTACCCGCTGTATTATTTCGGCTTTTGGAATCTTCTTTAGTTTGAGGGCGAATGCCATGTTATCAAAAACGGTCATATGAGGATACAAAGCATAGTTCTGGAAAACCATGGCAATGTCGCGATCCTTAGGCGAAACATCGTTTACGAGACGGCCATCAATGTAGATCTCGCCTGAGGTAGCTTCTTCCAGACCTGCAATCATACGAAGTGCTGTCGTCTTGCCACATCCCGATGGGCCTACCAACACAAGGAATTCTTTGTCGGCAATATTCAAATTCATACTGTTAACGGCCACGACGTTCTTGAAGGTCTTGGTCAGGTTTTTTAGAATTACTTCGGCCATGGACTTGTGTTCCTCCAGTTGATAAGGAAAGGTGAGGTGAAGCGATTCCTAGGAATCGAAAACTACACCAAATGCGGAGAAATCCTGTCTACGATTTTCTGCTTTGGCATCGCGCCTGTGATCTGCTCAACAATCTCGCCATTCTTAAAAAGAATAAGGGTCGGTATACTCATAACACCATACAGACCCGCAAGGGTTGGCTCCTTGTCAACATTGACTTTTAATACCTTGAGTTTGCCGGAATACTCTTCGGCAATAGCATCGACTGCTGGGGCAATCATCTTACAAGGACCGCACCATTCGGCCCAGAAATCTACTAAGACGGGTATGGCAGATTTAATGACTTCCCGATCAAAATCTGCCGCAGTTACATCTGTAGCCTTACTCATTTTATGATTCCTCCTAAAGCGGCATGCTGTTGGCACTACAGACTCAAAGCACGAAGAACATTGTAGTCCAGGATGAATCCATTGTCAAGGAGCATAGAGGTTTTCCGAAGGATTAGTTTCTTGGTTATCAACAAAGTAACTATCTACTTGATTTGCAATGTCGGGCATGATAATCCAGGACAAACGGACTCCCATATGCGTCTATTGGTTGGTGAGCAGAGCTACGTCGCTAATTCTCCTCATTCGTATGACACGCAGATTTTCAGAGTCCGAGGGCTCAACACTGCAAATGCCGGTAACTGTTACGAGCTTACCTATGTAATCAGATGGTAGGGACCCTATCACCCTTGTACCTAGATTGCCAAGCGAATCTCTTGCGCCAGAACCGTCGTCAACATAGAACCAATTCGAACCGGTTGGACCAGAATAGGCCCGGCCCCAGATTTTTATAAGAAGCCCGGAAGTATCTGGTGGTTGACCCAGGAATCTCTGTATGAGGCCGACAGGCTTCGGAAGCGTGTTACCCGTCGAAATACTTTTCACATCGACAGCGTTGATTTGACGCTCTCCGTTCAGTGTTCCGACAGTTCCGGCTACAACGACCATGCTTCCCTCCTCTATGGTCTGCATAGTGGCCACTCGAATGCCTGCACTTCTATCTGAAGACTCGACGTAAAAGACTTCTCCCAACTCCGCCGTTCCTGCAATCACTACTGCTGGCTTCAATTGGATAAAGGTTCCATCCTCCAGAGTCTTAGCGGTCCCGATAGAGACTTCTGTTGGGTAGTCGACATTCACTGCTACCGTATTGGAAGTTGCGGCTGGCATGGCGTCACCTGTTGACGAGTAATAAGTCGCCTGCACTACGGCGGGTATAGAAGTTCCAGAAGGTGTAATTGTCCCTGCAGCAATTGATGGGAGTAGACCTGCAGCCATACCTGACACCACAACGATGATCATTGCTCTGATGCTCATGGTAGAAACCTCCATAACAGAACGAGCTCAGCATTTCTTGCAATCACTATAGGAACAAGCTCAGCCATTTGCAAGAGTCAGGTAGGGGCTTGAATGCTAGATCGTGACACGACACACATTTGATTGGACGTTTCCGCATCACTGTTGACTTTGCATACACCTGACGGATTAGCTCTTGTTGCAGGGCGGATTGATTGTTGTAGACACCTCGGTTATCTTGTTGTGTCAGACTTTGAGTGCTAAAATGGACGTAGCATGGGGACTACTGAAGATAAGAGAGGATATCGACAAAAGTTATTCTCTAGAGAGCTTGGCGCTTTTACAGGTCTGGTGCTGATCTGCACGGCCCTGACCATACTAGAACCTGCACGGTTTCCAGAGATCGGCAATCTACTGAACATACTCGCCCAAGTGTCTCAGTACGCAATAATAGCTGCAGGAATGACGCTTGTCATTATAAGCGGAGGCATAGATCTCTCCGTAGGTTCGGTACTGAGTCTGTCTACATGTGTGGGTGCGTTTGTAGCCACATCGCTGGGCTTTGGTGGCTACACTGCGATTGCGACTACGCTGGTAGTCGGTCTGTGTTTTGGCTTGGTGAATGGCTTGCTAATCACCAAGATCGGTATTCCTCCGTTTATTGCAACTCTTGGAACCATGGGAGTGGCGAGGGGCCTGGCATTTCGCATGACGAACGGTGGAACTATCACAAACATTCCCCACGAATTCGCATATCTAGGCTCGCAAAGTGTACGCTTCATACCCGCAGTTGTTCCGGCCTTGCTGTTCGTGTATGTGATAGCCCATATTGTTCTGGCACGAACGCGTGTGGGCATGTACATCTATGCAGTCGGCGGAAATGAGAATGCTGCGAGATTGTCTGGCGTACCCATAGGCAAGACCAAGCTATTTGCCTATACGTGTGTGGGTACCCTGTCGGCTCTTGCTGGTATAGTAAACGCTGGTCGTGTTGGGGCGGTTCCGCCCCAAGCTGGGGAAGGCTATGAGCTCGATGCGATTGCAGCAGTAGTCATCGGCGGGACTAGCCTTTCTGGAGGGCAAGGACGTATTATAGGTTCTCTCATTGGCGCACTGATCATGGGAGTGGTACGAAATGGTCTGAATCTGATGAACGTTGACCCCAACTGGCAACGTGTGGTGATCGGTTCGATCATTATACTAGCTGCAACCGTGGATGTCTTGCAGAAGCGACGAGCATAGCGTTTCGTTGACAGTGTCCTGTCAAGTGGCTATAATCTGACAGGACTAGCGCCTGTGTTCCAGCATTTTTGATTATTCACGCTGACTAGCTTAGGAGGACAGAATCGTGCACGAACCTATCTGCAAATACTTCCACGTCGGATTAATCCATCCCATGGCGTACCCAAGTGTTATTAACGGAGAAGGTCCCATCGTAGAGACATTGAGAGAAATATTAAATGACGAATACTTTGGTGCTGTAGAAGTCACTTGGATACATGACCCGAAAGTGCGGGCTGAAGTCGCCCAAATGCTGAAATATGCTCATGTTGACATCATTTTCGCCGGACAACCGCCACTTCTGCTACAGAAGCTGGACCTGAATAACGGCGAAGAGAACTCTCGTAAGGCGGCGATTGATCAATGTAAGCGATCGGTGGATCAGGCTTACGAGCTTGGTGCCAGCATAATGGCTGTGCTAAGTGGGTCAGATCCTTCAGATGGAGATCGTCAAGGTGCCAAGCAACGACTCGTGGATTCGCTCATAGAGATTTGCAACTATGCAAAGGCACAACGTCCGCAAGAACCTCTTACGATCTCTTTGGAGACTTTCGACCAGAACATAGATAAGAAATGCCTGATTGGACCAACGGATGATGCAGTGGAGGTAGCTGAAGCTGTTACGCGAGAAGCCGAGAATTTTGGGCTAACAGTAGACTTGAGCCATCAACCGCTGCTTGGTGAGACAATCAATCACATGGTCATCAAGGCCAGCCCTTATCTCATTCATACACATATTGGTAATTGCGTTATGAAAGACGCAGAACACCCTGCGTATGGTGATCAACATCCCATTTTCGGGTGCTCATGTGGCGAGGTCGACGTACCCGAAGTAGCCGAATTCCTTCGCTGTTTACTTGACACGGGCTATTTCAAGAAGAACGTGCCGACAAAGATGCCTGTCGTCAGCTTTGAAATCAAGCCGCTACCCGGTGAAGAATCGGGTATAATAGTCGCAGCTGCGAAACGCGTTCTAAACGAGGCGTGGGCAAGACTGTAACTTACTGTCTTTCCCAAGGATTTGCAGAATGACATTGGTCTGACCATCACGCCAACTGTATTCTTGCAGCACGCCTTCGTAACACCTGTTTGTCTGCAAAGAAAAAAGTGGGTTTGGTTTGATAGGTCCGCAACGCGTCGGCCGTGTGTTCCCAAAACGATGAGTCGAGCAGAACTCTGTCGAGTTAACTTGATGGTAAAGGCAAAACCTCTTTCTACAGGATTGACGACTGTAGTTAATCGAGGCGAAATGGGGTTGCAATATCTCGAGTTTGGTTTACTGTATCTTCCGGGTGGCGAATGGATTGGCAGCACTGGCAAATGCGAATACGTTCTCGACATTCTGTCTGGAGTAGTTTCATTAGAGGTGAAATCCCCCCTCGCTGAAACCTTTCCGGAATTAGGTCAAAGGCGTGACGTGTTTGATGGATTACCCACGAGCATATACTTACCACCAGGCCTCGATTATTGCCTGAAAGTAGTTCGACCGGATGTTGAGATTGCTGTTTTCTCTGCAATCGCCCCTGGCTTCAAAGGTCAGGCAACTGTGATAGAACCTGATGAAGTTCAGGTTCGGTCAGATGGACGAGATAATTGGCGATGGGATGTCTATTTGGCGATAGATGATAAGTTCCCAGCAGCACGGCTGATTGTCGGTGAAGAAGTCATACCTCCTGGAAACTGGTCGAACATTCCGTCAGCTAAACACGATGCATTTAACCCGCCAGGTGAATTTCCAATGGAAGAGGTTTCGTACTTCCGAGCTCAGCCCAAAAATGGATTTGGGATGATTAGGATATACACACCACGTACCGACCCGACACCGATTGATGAAGCATACGTCGTAGAGGATGGAGATACAGTTGCAATTCCAAGAGGCTATCACCCCATTGTATCTGCTCCGGGATCTGTACTCCACCGGACTTGGGCAATGGCTGGCCAGATACGCAGGTATAATGCCCGGACGTACGACCCTACGCAGGCATGGCTTGTTACGAGTGGAGGTGTGCAGTAAAGTTGATAATATGTCACTAGATTTCGCTGCCCGACGTACTAAAAGAGTGCACCGGGTTTACGGATCTTGATTGCCAAGATTGCCACATCGTCCCGCAGAGTATCTGCGTACCTTCGAACGGCCTCTATAATACGTGCAGGCAGGTCTAGGAACTCGCCCTTGAGTTCCTCAAGAACAATGGCTTTCAATCCCTCGGTCTCCAGGAACTTGCCGTGTCGTTTCACCTCAGTCGCGCCGTCTGTATAGAAAACAAACACATCGCCTGAATCGAAACAGATGGATTCGCTAGTATACTCAGAATCAATCAGGGCTCCTGCAGCCGGTCCTGTAGTGACCAGCGTATCTAAGATTCTCTCGTCTGGCCTATATACAAACGGCAACTCATGTCCGGCATTTACGTACTTGAACGTGTGGGATTTAGTATCGAGAACGCCATAAACCAACGTTACAAACTTGCCACTTGGCATATATCGACACAAAGCAGCGTTTAATCTGGGGACGACGTACAAAGGGTCTGGATCGTCGGCAGAGTAGGCACGAATCATGTAGCGAGCCATAGCAGTGTATACGGCAGCATCAACACCTTTTCCCGCGACGTCACCGATTCCAACACCGTATCTGCCCTCGCCGAACTCTACCACGTCATAGAAGTCGCCACCGACAACTGATTCATCTAATGGTGCTTCATAAGATACCGCAATCTGAATGTCATTATAGTCATTCGCTATGTCTGGTAACATGCTCTCCTGCAGACTCTGGGCAATGGCGCGTTCCCGTTCATACAGATCGGCATTTCTGATTCCAACAGCCACCATTGGGGCTAGTCGCATCACAAAGTCTTTGTCCTTTTCGGAAAAAGGCGGGCTATTGTGTCTAAATATGCTGATGGCGCCCACAAACCCTCGTAACGCCATAGGAACACACAACAAGTGGTGAACACCACCATCCTCCCCAGCGAGTTCTGGGTACTTGCAGTACTGACTGTTCGGCACATTATTTACGATCATCGGTTCGCCGCTTTTTGCCACCTCCGCTGCAATGATGTCACAATGGTCGACATGATCAGCTATGCTACGATGGCGTGTCAGCTTTTGTCTGCCCACTATCCGTAAGCTCACGGAGTTTGAGTCAAAAACCAATACCGAACAGTTCGTACCCCCAACTACTGTGGCTAATTTGTTTGCCAAAGTATCCACAAGCTCATTAATTTCCAGCTTAGATGCAATGGCCTGTCCAATCTCCCACATTGTCTCCAGTTCCCTAGCGTATGCGTCGCTTTCCCTGCTTGTGTCAATAACCTTTCCCTGAAGTCTTGAGGCGTATACCGCCAAGGCTGCCTGGTTTGACAATGCGTCGAGTAGTCGAGAATTGTCTTTTGAAAGCCTCTGGAACGGACGTCCACCAAAGAATACAGCTAGGATGCCCAAGCATTCGCCGTAAGCGATTAGAGGCAAGAAGACTGCTGAGCCAATGTCTGATACACCATTCAATTTTTGACTTAGCACAGGATCGAGATGGATATCCCGAACGAAAATTGGTGACTTTTCGGAGTAAGCATCGCCAGCGGGCCCTTCGCCAGGACGAAAGACTAACTGTTTCGCCGTGTCATCGTCAAACCCAGTCTGAGCAGCAGTCCGCAGTAGCCCCCGCTCTCTCTCGAAAATCATCAGGGACACTGCACTGAAGCTTGTAGAATTGGCTATTATGTCTACAATTCGCTGATAAAGCTCCGCCGGTCTGGCAATAGAGCTCACAGCCTGTTGAGTTTGTATCAAGTTGTTTAGATCTGCTGCCTGGCTGCAAAGCTTTGCCTGCAATTTTCCATGTTCCGCTATCATACCTGCCAAAGGACATATGAAAAAGATCACTTGCATAATTCCGCTAAATCCAAGGATAGACTGTGAAGGCTGACGAGATATAACCAGGCCAATTTGACCTAGCACCGCAAAGCTTAGGCCATAGGATGTCCAAATCACTATGTTATTCCCGCGATGTAACCATGCCCGACTGTAGATGGTCGCTGAAAGAAACAGCATAGTCGCTGATATCACTATGGTCATCGTGCGCAACTTACCATCAATGACCAATCGCGATATCCATGAGGTCAAAGTGATGACAAAAATTATAACCGAGGCAAACAGAATTCCGATTCCCAAAACTGTAGATGAAGATGTTAAGTCGTGACGTCGACCAGTACCTCGCTCGCGGCCGGAAAATACGCTAGTAATTAAACCAATTCCTAGGATGAGCCATTGAATTTCCCAAAGAGCCACTTGCTTCCAGCCCACACCTGATGGTTTGGCAAGAGTAATATCTGGTGGCAAAGTTAATGCGTTCCACAGCCCCAACATACCCACACAACAAAACGTTGTAGCCAAGTAAAGAAACAAGGCTCGTTGGGATAAAGCAAATTCCATCAATGCTACTGAAAAGACGGCAAAGGAAAGAAACGTCGACAACCACAACGTTATAACATATAACCCTGGGCGTTGAAAGTTCGGTGTATTGAGACTTGCGGAAACAAGGAGTAGACATGCACTACTCACCAATATCAGAGTAACTAGTCCGGATTTTCGCATACATGTCTCTCCCGGTAGTAGGAAGCTAGGATCGATGGAAAGGTTCGTCATCTGACAGCGAGTCACTTGCAGTCATAGACGAGCGTATTCTATCACATCTTTGGAGTATCGGCAACAAATTCGGTACGCACGCGCATGCAAAAATCATTAGGCAGACGGAGACTTCTAGCACGTTGCTATTGACCTAGTACTACCCCTGATGATACATTTGATTCGAATGCCAGTGCTTACTCCATTGTGGAGGTACTTCCGTGAATCGCAAGAAAGAAGTTATAGCGTCTATTGTAGAATGTGGGATAATTGCGGTCGTCCGTGGGCAAGCCAAGGAAGAGATTTTGCAAGCTATCGAAGCGGCGCTGGAAGGTGGTGTTAATGCCATAGAGGTGACTTTTACGGTCCCAAGTCCCTTAGAGATTATCTCGGGATTGGCTGAGAAGGTTGGACCTGATGTACTTTTGGGAGCTGGTACTGTGCTTACGGCCAAGATGGCTTTGGATGCTATAGACGCGGGCGCACAGTTCATTGTGTCTCCATCTACGAATGTGGAGACTATAGAAGCCGCCAAGTCCAAAGGAGTTCCTGTATTCCCTGGTGCTCTTACACCGACAGAGGTATTGACCGCATGGCAGGTCGGTGCGGACATGGTTAAGATATTCCCTGCAAACATCGTGGGGCCGGGCTATTTGAAGGATTTGCATGGTCCGTTTCCTGATATTCCGTTCATGCCCACGGGCGGTGTAGACCTGAGCACATGTCGTTCGTGGCTTGAAGCAGGAGCGACTTGTCTTGGAGTTGGCGGAGCGTTGATAGATAGAAAGCTTATGGCAGAGGGAAATTACAGCGAGATTACAAGACGCGCAAGTGAGTTCAGGCGAATCATAGACGAGTTTCGAAGCACTCGATTCTAGTCCACTAACGAGGACAAGCGATGAAAATATACATTTTCGCGGACATGGAAGGCATTAGCGGGATATCCGGAAGTGACTTCGTCCTTCCTAACGGTAGCCATTTTGAAGAAGGTCGGCGTTACTACACGTGGGATATTAATGCTTGTGTCCGAGGTTGCATGAATGCTGGTGCAGATGGTGTTATCGTCCGGGATGGACACAGCCAAGGTAACTATGCCTTGTTGTCAGAGCTTGACCCACGAGTTGAAATCATTCAGGGTAGGACCGAACGTCGAACGCCAGGGATCGCGGAGTGCGAAGGTCTGATTCTCTTAGGTTATCATGCAATGGCTGGTACTTCGGGCGCATTGTTGGAGCACACCTACTCATCGGCGGCTATTCAAAACCTATGGATGAATGGCCGTCTTGTCGGTGAGATAGGAGTAGATGCTGCTATAGCAGCGGACTATGGTGTACCCACCATTATGGTGTCTGGAGACGATCATGCCTGTAGAGAAGCGGAAGTCTGGATTCCAGGAGTCGTGACATGTCAGGTAAAAACTGGCCTTGGTGCAGAAGGAGCAAGACTATTGCCTATTGATGCGTCTCATAGATTAATAGAGGCGAAAGCCGCCGAGGCTCTTTCGAGTATCCGGAATGCAAAACCTATATCCGTTGAACATCCAGTGACTTTACGGAAAGAGATGGTCGAGCGTCAACCCGTTCCCCGTGATTTGGCGCGACCAGGTATCAAGATCATTGACGGTAGAACGATTGAGGCTACTGCAAGTACCGTCGAGCAAGCTTTCTTCATGCTATTATGATCAGATCTGGTAGGAGGATTTTATGGCTCAAGTAGTGACACTAGGCGAAGCAATGCTCAGGTTGTCACCTCCAGATTATCATAGACTCGAGCAAGCAACGTCCTTCGACGTCAAGGTAGGAGGCGGCGAGTTAAACGTAGCTGTCGGGGTTGCTAGACTTGGTCTGGATAGTGCCTGGGTGAGTAAACTGCCGCGGAATCCACTAGGCCGGTTAGTACTAAACAAAGCTCGTGAGCAAGGAGTGGATACTTCCTGGATAGTCTGGAGTGACACAGGACGGGTTGGGATTTATTTTCTCGAGTTTGGCGCCAATCCCAGAGCATCTAGCGTGCTGTACGACCGCAGTAGTTCAGCCGTGAGCAGTCTGTCGCCCGGTGAAATAGACTGGTGTACTGTATTTCAGGGATGTAAACTATTCCATGTTAGTGGTATCACTCCTGCCTTAAGCAAATCTTGTGCTGAAACTACATTCGAGGCTATTAAGGCAGCAAAAGACGCTGGCGCGATGGTCAGCTATGACGTCAACTATCGAAAGAAACTATGGACGCCTGAGGATGCTAACGCTTGCCAAGTGCCAATGATGGAATACGTTGACATTCTTATCACCACGGAAGAAGACACTGGTGTTGTGTTTGGCATTCGAGAAAACAACTATCGTGATGTCGCAGTCAAATTGCATGAGCGTTTTGGTTTCCGTGTAGTTGCGGTTACTCTGCGCGAAGACCTGTCCGTGCTGCGGAATAATTGGTCAACACTTGCCTATGCAAACGGACAATTCTACGAGAGCAATAAATATGAGTGTGAGCTAATTGACCGCGTCGGAGCTGGTGACTCCTTTACGGCCGGATTTATATATGGATATCTCACTGAAGGTGTACAGAAGGGCGTGGATTTTGGGACTGCATTCTCGGCCCTCAAACACTCCATCCCTGGTGATTTCAACTGGGCTACTAAAGAAGAAGTTGAGGCTCTCATCAAGGGCGCCGGCTCGCGTATACAACGGTAGACAGCTATGGTTTCGATGTAGGGTTATCCCAATGAGTTGAGGGATGAAAACAAGTTGATGTTAGACACTAATTTCAAGGTGACTCTGTAGATGGAAGATAGTTTGCTCATTCCTGGTTTAGAACACAAGAAGGCCAACCCGGATTTCAGTCGCCTTCGTGACGCAATGCTAAGGGAAAACCGGAGCGATCGACTGCCGTTTCTCGAGCTTTTTGCTGACGTAGAGGTGATGGCTGCGATACTTGGGCGTCCTATAGAGACGGTCGCCGATAGGATAGAGTTCTGGTACAGGCTTGGTTACGATTCGGTTCAGGTAGGTGGAGGTTTGTATTTCCACGCTCCTCGGAAATCCACACCAAACACAGCCGAACTTGCTCAGGGTGACCGCTGGTGGGTATGTGACGATGTCTGCCCTATTCAGACGCGCGAGGATTTTGAGAAGTATGATTGGCCCGACCCGGAAAAGGTCTCAACTCAGGAGATCGAGGAAACGGTCAAGCATCTTCCGGAAGGGATGGGGATTCGGCTGCAATCTGGCGGTATACTTGAAAACGTGATGTGGTTGATGGGCTACACCGGTCTTGCTACTGCTCTATATGAGGATCCTCAACTGGTGCAAGACGTGTTCGACGAGGTGGGCAACCGCAAATATCGCGCTATTGAACGAGTGATTGATTGTCCAGAGATTGGTTGCGTGTTTTTCGGAGAAGATATGGGCTTCAAGACATCAACCATGATTTCTCCCGAGCACTTGCGAAGGTATCACTTTCCACACTTGAAACGTATAGTTGATCTGGTGCATAGGCATCAAAAGTTTTTTATTTTGCATTCTTGCGGGAATCTAACCGAAATCATGGATGATTTGATAGACTACGTTGGAATCGATGCAAAGCACTCATTCGAAGACGCGATAATGCCGGTGACGGAGTTCAAAAAGATATATGGCCACAGGGTAGCAGTAGTCGGTGGTGTTGATGTGGATGCCCTGGCACGCATGCAAACAAGCGATTTTCGCAAATATGTGCGTCGAATTATAGAGGAATGTGCCCTGAGTGGCGGATACGCTCTCGGCAGCGGTAACTCAGTGACAAACTATGTCAAAATCGAGAACTACCTCGCGATGTTGGAAGAGGGTTGGCACTACCGAGAAGCAATAGGATAACCAGTGATTATGGCTCTCAAAGTGCCAGTTGCGCCTCCTTCAGATGTCTTCGTCGTGTCTTCCGAATGTGTACGTCGCTAGGATAACCCGTTCTAACGAGCTCTATTCCTGCAGTTTGCTGTATGCGCCTAGTATGCAGCCCTTTGGTGGTCTGATATTGCTCTTGACGTTCCGACAAGAAAGCATATGAAAACCTTGCGCCCAAGTCGTGCCCGTGATATATTTAGTTCGTCACTTGTGAAATATGGCACAAAGTTAGGTGTAAGATCTTGAATCGTGATACGAAAGTTCCACAACCTACACTCGAAAGACTTGCGACATACTTGCGGTACTTGAATACCATCGCTGATAAGGATGACAAGAAGACTATATCGTCAGCGGATATTGAGCGCGCCACAGGTATTAATGCTGCTCAATTTCGAAAGGACTTGTCTTACTTTGGCGAGTTCGGCCGTCCAGGTATAGGCTATGATGTTCGTGAGCTTCAGAAACATATTGCAAGAATTCTTAAGGTGGATGAAGTTCAGCGAGTAGTGATGGTAGGCGCGGGCAATCTGGGATTGGCTTTACTGGGTTACGCAGCGCTTCGGCGTCACAATTTTCACATTGTGGCCGTCTTTGATAACAATCCAAACAAGATTGGCTGGCGGCGAGGAGATTTGGAAATACAAGATATACAGAGATTGAGAGAGATCAACGAGTCGCTCCGGGCGAGAATTGGGATTCTGACAGTACCTGCCTTTGCTGCTCAGGAAGTAGCCGATAGGCTCGTTGAGGCTGGAGTGCAGGTAATACTCAATTTTGCCCCAATTAACGTCCGAGTCCCCAAGGGAGTAGTTGTACGCAATGTGTGCTTTATCCAGGAGCTGACAGTTCTTGCGTACTACCTGTCAGCGGACGAAAACCAACAATAATTGCCTGTCTTTGCATTTGTCGAGTATGGGCGGTCAACTACTGATAAACCACTATATCTGTCTGCGACCTAGGTCTAAGAACAGGTATGATCTTACCACCGGACTGCTTACGGGCGCTGATTCCGATAACCTTCACAAAGCTATTTGGTGTCGGCATTACAATTGTATTACCCACCGCTAGGCCGCCGCATGTAACCGGCAGTCCTATGTGTCCTTGCGTATCGGTAATTCCGCAGCCGTCGTCAACATATAATGTCTTTGTGTCGGCTTCGACTGCCGTTACCCGCCCCCAAATCTGTATCAACAAGCCCGTATTGTGCGTACCCACTCCTCCTGTCACTCCCGGAGTGTAGTTATTCAAAGCACTACCACCTACTTCCCGGGTCAGCATAGCGTGTGGCGATGGAACCGGATAGGAAGCGGCCTTGACAGTTATGGTGGCATTGCTTATAAGACGCTCACCGTTCGATGTGGTGATTGTGCCCGTGATGTCCACGGCATCACCTACCTTGACTGTAGGGGTAGAAGAATAGACTCTAATACCTCCGGAACGATCTTCATCCTCAATGTAAAAAGTAGAACTCAGTTGATCGTTACCCGCTGTTACCGTCTTACCGCGGATGGTCACCACTGTCCCATCCGGTTCTAGCTTCGCTACACTGATGTTTGCGGGTGGGAAGGCGGTTGTAGCAAAAGTGGAATCACCAGATACACCGTCAAGCTTTCCGTCTGCCGTGCTAGTGACCTTAAAGTGATATGTTGTTTCCGGTAAAAGCCCTGTAAGGCTTACGGTGTGATTGGTTACAAGTGCAGAATCATATACATGCTGACCATATGATGTCGTAGGTCCGTAATCGACTCTTGAAGTCGAAGCATAGTTTGTGGTCCAAGTTACCTTAGCACTGGTAGCAGTGACATCCCTTACTTGAAGGTTCGAAATCACAATTGGATCGCCAAAGTTTCCACACACCACAAGGCCGAAGATATCGTCGTTTGTTATAGGCGAGCCGTCTTTGAAGAAGTTGCCGTCTAAGTAGTTGTTTGGTCCACGGTAGACCTGCCACAAACCACCACCTGTTCGCACCACCTTTAAATAATAAGTCTGACCTGGGGTAACGGGAACGCCGTTAACAGGCCACGCAAGCAGGGTCTTATTGTACTCGCCACTCCAAATCGTGTATATGGTTCGGGCAATGCCAACTTGCGGCCCAGACGGACCGCCTTCGTGAATACTAGCGGTATACTGATATGTTCCTCCAGTGGTGCCCTGTATCTTACAAGCTATTACCCTATTGCCATTTGCGCGAAATGTTTGACCGAACACAGTCCCAGAGGACGAATAAGACATTCCGTTATCGCTATACCAGCCCAAGGGATTCAAGTTGTAGTAAGCGAGACTACGAGTACACGGAGCATCTGTCTCATGACCATCGTCCATGTTCAGCGTACCGATAAGGGAAGTGTCAAATGTACTGGGGTTATTAGCGTTGGATTTGTACAGAAATGCACATTCGTATGAGTAGTGTCCCCAATTTGGCCACCGACGGGTAGTCATATAGGGTGTTTACGTCGCTAGTTGCACCTGTTCCATCGTCACACAGCATATAGTAGCCACCACCGGTATATATAGGCAGATCCAACCATCCTTCGGTGTTCGTAGTACCGTAGACCGTGCCCGATGGGCTCTTGATGGTCACATTCGCCCTGGGGTTGCCATTTTGGTCGAAGACGTGAACAAATACATTGTGACGGCTACCGTTTTCGTAGCACCCTATTTCACGCCAATACGCTAGTACGTACTTGCCGGCCGCGTAAACTTCGTTTGATAATAATAAAATCAAGTTTGCGGCGAGAGACAACCACAGAAGTCTGATAATCCTCCGGCACCGTCTTGATGACAGCTTCATGACCACCACCTCGTCTTGTTCTACCCTACTCTATACCACTTGCATATCTCATACCATTCAGAGCACTGGGCTCTGGCAGTGCAATATCTAACCTTCTGTGGAACGTACTCCGCCGGGGGTAGCTTAGCCTTTTTTCAAGGCTTTTCTACGCTCTTCAAGAAACGCTATTTCAGCGGCTTCTATCTCTTCTCTCGTTAGAGACTTGACCGTATGCTTTCCCTTGCCGCCTTTCGACGCCGAGGACTGTGGTGACTCCACATTAGCCTTCAACCTTGGTTTAGATTTCTCGGACTTGCCTGCTCCTTTGGCAGGCGCATGTGACTCTTCATGTGTCTTTGCTCTTACACCCCTTGGAACCGGGACTGAAGGTGACGCGGCTGATTCCTCTTTCTTTGGCATTCTGGTCGTGCTCTTGTTCAGTTGAAAATCGGGATCGCCGTCCTCTTTGGTGCGGTCCACTGTAAGCGCATCCGTATCCCCACTTAAGGATCGTACATTTTTTATAGCAATAGGTTCCGTCGTACCTGGTTTTGCCTTCACGAGATCATTCGACCGAACCAAAATGGTATAAGCCAAGTCGAATTGCTTTTCTTCTGGCGTGAGGTTATTTCTAGCTTCCCCGGATAGTCCATTGAGCCACTTACGCTTAATTGATTCTTGGATATCGAAATGCCTATTCCTAATATCCTCAGGCAAAGAATCAGGATCAATTCTCACGCATACCTGGTCATCATAAATCCTGTCTACCGTACCAGCAAGGCCACAGAAATGCGGATAGAACAAGCCGCTTTTTAAGTCGCTCTGCGTCACCTCGCGCACTACTACCTTTACGTAGTCACCCGCCTTAAACTTCATTTGACATTCTCTCCCAAACTTGACAACTATGATCCATGGTTTTACGATTCCAACTGTATTCTAGCATACATATGCTGGCCTATCAATACGCCACATGAGTAGCGTCATCCAAACAGAATGGATTGTCTATGACTTATTGTCCAGGATCCGAGATTATGGTTGAAGAGCCAGCTATGGTCTTGTGCCCTATCTAAGGCACTGCAGCACATTGAAGGCAAAGTTGTAGAGTACTCAAGCTAGGGCAAGATGAATTAGCGTCTTCGTTGACGCGAGGACAATATCTTTTGAGATTCTCTATATTTAACAACTGTACGGCGGGCAATTGGGTATCCACGCTCGGTCAGTATGTTCGCAATCTCTTGATCGCTCAAGGGGCGAGACTTATCTTCTGATGCTATCAGCTGGGCTATCATGTCGGAGATGGACGGTGAAGACTGGAAGAAGAAATCAAATGGGACGACTTCCTCATTTGGAAGTTGCACGTACTTGTTCGCAATAGCTCTACTCACAGTAGACTCATGCAGGTTAAGCATCTCGGCAATTGTTGCTCTTGTCAAAGGGCGCAAGTACAGTTTTGATCCGGTATCCAAGAACCCGTGCTGTAACTCCGTGATACATCTTGCGATATTTCGCAAAGTTTTTCGCCGTTGGTTGATATTGCGGATGAAAAGATCTGCTCTTTCAACATACTCAACTATATGTTTCTTTTCTTGATCAGTGTATTTCTTTGAGCATCCGTTTCTCAATTCGTTGTAAATCTGACGGTAATAAGAATTAACAGATAACGCCGTTAATTCGTTGCCTGCAACTTCTATCTCATAACCAGTGGCAGACCTACGTATTATGACGTCGGGTCGAATAACGCTACCGGCATCGAAGGTTTTGTAATCCCATGGCGATCTAAAAGCTGCCGCGGGGTAAGGATTCAATCGGTCTTGAATGAACTTAAGGGCTTGTACCACCTTGTCGAGCTTAACTCTCAGACGCCTTGCTATTCTTGCAAGCTTACGGGCTTTCATTTCGGACCAATATTCACGAACTATCCGCTCTGCTATCAGGTTTCCTCTCCCCTCCTCTGCTAGGAAGCGTAGTTGTATAAGCAGGCATTCCTGAAGGTCCCTAGCACCAACCCCAGGAGGCTCGAGTGTTTGAATAAGGGAAAGTGCTTGTCCAAGCTCCTCATCAGTCGCATCGACCTCGAGTGTGAGTTCCAGTAAATCACATCTCAAATATCCGCTGTCATCTACGTAGTTTATGAGATAATCTCCTAACTGAAGCAGTCTGCCAGAGGCGATGTTTCGAAGTTGCTCCCTGAGGCTGTCTCTGAGTGAAACCTCAGCCTGGATCCTGACTATGGGGTCATCAGTTTCTTCTGCCACATTCTCAGCGCTCGCGTCAAACATACATTCTAGGTCTTCAAGGCTGATTTCGTCCGGTGAGGTGTCTTTGTTACGCTCTGGGTTATGAGGACAGTCTTTGCACATTAAGGGTGCGACTTCGCATCCTGTGCAAGGATGTTCGTCCTCTTGCTCAAGTGCAGGATTTTCCACGAGCTCTTGCTCTATTGCCTGCTGAAGCTCAAGGCTTGACATCTGGAGCAGGGTATTCGCCATTATTATCTTTGGATCTATCTTCTGGTGTTGTGTCTGAGTCTGGCCCTGCCTAAGCAATGTGTTTCACCTTCAGTGCCCTCTGCTTCCGGAGCAATTTCCCAAAGCATGTGGCATGATAATCAGGCCATGCCAAGCGTCGCTAGTTCAACTGATCTGTCGCAAGCGAACGACGAGATATGCTATTCAAAGGGTGCTGGAGTATTGCTATTGTCCGAATGCCGCCCGACCTTTAAGTTCAATATATCAGCGCTCCCCAATGTTGTCAATCAGTGATCACAGAAAGATCACAGTTTCATCGACCAATCATGGAGTTCTTGCCTCTTGCCAGAACTGATTCGTACACTCGCAGTACCTTATTTGACATTTCTCCGGGCGAAAAACGCTCTGCGTTCTTCATAGCCCGGATCGAAAACGTCGTCAGCAGCCCAGGTTCTGACAACAATGCATCGATCTTTGATGCAAAGTCGTTGACGTCATTTCTTGCTAGCATGCCATCTTCGCCATCAATAAACATTTCAGGGATGCCACCAGCATCCACAGCTACACAGGGAAGACCGGCACATAAGGCCTCGGCAACAACTAATCCTTGCGTTTCAGTGAGCGACGGAAAGGCAAAAACGTCACCTACTGAGTAATATCTTCCTACCTTTTCCCTAGCCACATAGCCGGTAAACTTAATTCGTTCCGCGTTTCTGAGCGCCTTTGCAAGGCTTCTGCACCTAGTTTCGTATGGTCCACCCCCGACAATCAGGAGATGGATATCTCGATGTTTAGAAGCCAATATGTCAAACGCATTCAGAAGCAATTCAAGATTCTTTTCACGGGCAAGCCGTCCTACGTACAGCAATACCCTTGCGTTGTCCGGTATACCATACTTCTGCCTTATCTGTGACCGTACTACAGGATCCCTGGTAACATCGAGCGACATCGCCGTTGGGATTACATGGATAGGGACGTCAATACCGTAGCTTACCAATAGTTCACGGACAGGTTCTGACGGAACGATCACCGCATCGCACTGCTGATAATATCGTTTTAGCATCCCCGTTATAAATAATCGGGTTGCGGACCTAGGTGCTAGAGGGAAATAGTGAGCATACTCTGTATACAGGGTATGGTTTGTTGATACAATCGGAATATCTAAACGCTTTGCAAGTCTCAATCCAAGCCATCCAAGCATGAAAGGCGTATGTGTGTGAATAACGTCTAGCTCTAATTCTCGAATCTTTGCTGTTAGACCAGGGAGGTATGGTACCGCAAGCGGATAGTCACGAGCCATTGGTGTGCAAAAAGAAGGAAACCGAACAACCTGGGTCTCTCTATCCCTGTGGCCTTTAAACCTTGGAGCAAAGACCCATACTTGGTGGCCCAGGTTCTTGAGCTCACGTGTCAGTGTTGTAATGGATACAGAAACACCATTCAGAACTGGTTCATAACTTTCGCTAAATATACCTATTCTCATGTTTAGTCAATTGCCAATGGACAGGAGGTCGCCAATCATGACTCCCGTCTCGGAAATCGTACCCGCGGGTAATTCGATGACTGTCGCTGCCTTACGGCAGTATGGTGATACCCGAAATGGCCGAAGATGCTCGACTATACCCACTACGCAACAGTCGGTGCTTATGAAGATCACGTCTATTGGAAATCGAACAAATACGGTGTGAACTTGCTTACAACCCGGAATGACTAAAGCTGACTTGGCAGGAAGCTGAGAAGAGAACATCAATCCAATAGACTTGCTTATCAAGGTCCGGGCTATTACAACCTTTTCTGCGAGAACCCGCCCAGTACGCTCATCTACAATCTGCACATTACTTCCAATCCTTATCCGCTTTCAGTAGGTTAATATTACCACCATTAGTTTCCAGCGACGGTTGTGAGCAAAGTCATAACCGTTAGCAAAAGCAAACAGAGCAGTATCAGGAACTCTGGCAAACCCTGAGCTCCCACCGCTCGTAATATCCGCTTCAGCACTGATGAATACCTCCTATCCATTTTTCAACAGAGAACATACGCTTACCTATATAATATTCGGCAAGAACAGGCAGGCATCTTATCAGGACGACCGCGATTCAAGAAAAGCAAGCACATCCGACAATCGAAATCTACGTTGGTTACCACCCGTGCGAAAATGCTTCAAGAGTCCACGATTTGTATAGCGCCGCACAGTTGTAGGGCAGACATTCAAGATGCGCGCTGTGTCCTCAAGGCTCAAAACCGGATCAAGAAGCCTACGCAGAAGCTCCTCTCTTGATTCTTTGAACGTTCTGTAGGAAGCTTGTGCAGTCTCCGATTTCTCAACATGTATCTGCAGGGCCTCTGACACTCGCTGTCTTAGCGCTCTCGCCTCTTTTACCAGATCACCATCACCACCATTTTCACCTGCTGACGGCGTAGATAGGTGCGCCTCTGTTGGCTTTGATCGCTCGGCCTTGGCTATCTTCGTCTCGGTTTCGAACTGCACTGTGTTTCTGCTTGATCTTAGAGTACTCTTGGAGGTGTCCTTCTTCACGGTGGTAGCCTGAGCAGGATGCTGAGTTTCGGGCTTGGGCGCGTCCTCACTAGTCGGCTTCTGTTGCAGTGCTTGTTCTTGCTGCTCTAGATATTTCGTCCATTCTTCCAAACTTCGCATGAAGTCTTACCTCCCGAATAACAAATCCACATGAAATCACTGCATACCCAATCATCTGGCTGCTGATATGCGAAACGTATTGTCCCTACTTCTGGCGCAAATCAAGCTAAGGTTATATCCTTTTATATTTGGAGTTGGTTTGATGGTCACTCAGACCTGCACATGGGTTCAGGTCTCTACAGGATGAGCATAGCATCTCCAAAGCTTAGAAAACGATATCCGTGATCCTTTGCCTCTTGGTATGATCTCATAATTAACTCTCTGCCAGCGAATGCCGATACCAAAATAAGAAGGGTGGATCTCGGCATGTGAAAATTAGTAACTAGCCCATCTATAATCTTAAAATCATAGCCTGGGGTTATGAAAAGGCTGGTTTCACCATCTACAGGCGTCACACGCCTCTTCCTCACAGCTGCGCTTTCCAGTGCCCGCGCGGTAGTTGTACCAATTGCGATGATGCGTCCCGTTGCAGAGTTAATCCTTTCTGCTGCTTCGCTTGATACCGATATTGTTTCGCTGTGCATCACATGTTCGCTAATGATTTCCGTGCGAACGGGCCTAAAAGTCGCAATGCCTACGTGTAACGTGACGAAGGTCGTCTCAATTCCTCTTGATTCTAGATCTGCAAGCAGTTTGGGAGTAAAATGAAACCCTGCGGTGGGCGCAGCAGCTGAGCCAGGCTGGGATGCATATACCGTCTGATACCGACTTACATCTCTTAAAACAGAATGTATATAAGGCGGCAGCGGTACCTCACCTATTTGCCTGATTTTCTCGTCTGTACCGGCTGCCTGACCAAAATCAAGTATTCGTCCCCCACCCTCTGTTCGTTCAATGACTTGTGCAGTGAGACCCTCCGCAAACTCAATCATAGTCCCAACTGTCACTCGTCTGCCCGGCTTAACGAGGCTATCCCATTGATTATTTCCAAGGTTACGAAGCAATAGGACTTCAACTTTGCCTCCGCTGCTCTTCCGTCCAGTGAGTCTCAACGCACTAACCTGGGTATCGTTTAGAACAAGTAGGTCGCCAGGGTGCAAATAGTCACCGATCTCATAGAATCTCCGGTGTTCGATGGTTCCAGTCTCCCGCTGCAAAACGAGCAGTTTCGACTTGTCTCGCTCCGCTAGGGGCTCTTGAGCGATTAGCTCTGCCGGGAGTTCATAGTCGAATTCGCTCAGAAGCATTTACTTGTATTCCTCACCGCCGAGCTACGAATAATATGCGTAACAGCAAAGTCATGATAACACTCACGATGATCATGGTAACGATTGGAAAGAATATAGTAACAGGCCCTTTCCGAATGACTATGTCTCCTGGTAGTGGCCATCCCCTGCCTCCGCTCAGCCTTGACAGCAACAGCATGATAGCTCCGAATGCAGCAGCAGTCAGCCCCAGAAAGATTAGAACTTTTCCGACATATGAAGCCTCGTTCATCCTGAAACTCCTCGGAATTATCGACAGGACCCGCTGTCGATTGATTGCCGTGGCACTCAAACAGAGATTAATGCCAGGGATAGTCTACTCCTTTGGAAAATTCTTGCTAAACAACGATAGTTCATTCTTTGCTTCCGAAATCAGTAACGTCGCCTGCGTAAAGTAGTGTTCCTTTTCGGTCTCGAGATACGAAACCATGCAACCTGCGGCCTGGGCTAGTAAGCTAACCGCCAACATGCCATGTGAATGTGCTTCGCTGCCGTTTGATTGGACGGATTGGGTGGAGAAAAAGGCAGCTACCGCATCCGACCGTGCCAATGTATCTTTGCACTCCTTGTAAAAATCTTCTCGAGTGATCCTGCTCGAATTGAAGTCCTTGGGTGCTTTTTCTAACCTCCCTAGTATCGTCGTGCATTCATCTTGGATAATTCGCGCTAGAGCTATGTACCGGCCATTCGAGGAAATGGCAGTAACATTACTCAGCAATATTGCTTGTAGCTGATGCTCTAGCATTTCTGGATACATCTTTCTAGCCGCGTAAAGTCTCTGAAGCCGCTCATGCGGACCAGGGTCACTTGGCTTAAGAGTGGCTGCTTCTTGATATGCAGAAGTTGCCTCTTCAATCTTTCCCAGATTCCAATACAGGTCACCCAGCTTAATTCTTACGGCAGAGTCTTCTAAGTTCAACTGCGCAACTTCTTTATACAGGGCTACAGCCTCTTCCAGAGAGTCGCGTGTTTCATAGAGTTTTGCCAGCATGGCGCGAGCAGGCAGATTCTGCTTATCAATTAGCAGTGCGCGCTTACATTCGTCAATTGCTAGTTCCGACATCCCGATATTGAGGTAAATTTCGGCCAGGCGTATCCTCAGAGAGATGTCGCTTGGTTTCAAATCAACTGCGCGCTTCAGGCTGGTAATTACATTTGGGTAGTCTTTTGCGGAAACGTACTGCGTTATTAGTTTTTCCAGCTGAGCATACTCCGCCTCGATATTTCTAGGCCCATCGGGCATTTTGTCTCTACCAACGCTTGGGGAAACCTTTACTGAAGCTGTTGCTTGTAAATCTTCACGAGCTGTTGCGGCTGATTCGGTTTCCTTGCTAACAGCCTTGGGTGATTCCAATACCGCATCTTGTCCAAACGCACCGATCAGCACCTGTGATACGGCAGAACTTGCGGCTGTACGAATAGCGTTCATGCGGTTGACGTCGGGCCTTCCCTCAGTCGTGGCGATTTCGCTATCGGCCACGGAAGCCCAGCTCTCGCCAGAGGTGTTAGTGATCTGTATCGAGATAGTTACCTTGTTTTCACGCACCGTTCCAAGAACCTGCACTGCATACTTCCCCCCAAGAGAGGAGGCAATGAGAATAGCCTTCTTAGGATCAGATATTTGATTCAACGCTTCTGCGTCCAGTCGGCGTTCCAAAATCGCACGTGCCACAGCAGGCAGATCGGGATTGAAGGATAGTATATCGACCAACCTGCTTGATTTCAGTTGCTCGGCCACCGCCACTACTACGTCCGGATCACTAGGCGACTGATCCTGTCCAGCAGGAAGAGCAAACAGCACAGCAAGAGGTACGGGTATTGGGGAAGGTTTTGTGTTACCCGTCGAATTGGGGATCAAACAAAGTATAGACAGCAACAACACAATGTGGCATAATCTTTTCATATAGTCTCTCTACTTTTTCGCATTACGACTTACTTGAATACCATTTTCGCATGCTCGAATCGCCCGCTGAACCTCACTCGGGTCACGTCCCGCACGCACTTGGTCACGATATGAGTTTATCGCACGATTATAATTCTCAATTGCTTGGTCATGTTGATTGACTCGTTGATAACAGGTTGCCATCTGCTGGTAAACATAACCAGAATCAGTCGCAGTGTTCAGCGCTTCCTTATACGCACTTATCGCCTCATGATATCTACCATTTTGTTGCAGAGTCGTAGCCCGCTCCAATGCGTCGACTGGTAGATTCCTGCTAGCACCGTCTCCAGTTTTGGTTGTAATTGTGGGCGTCCCGGGTTTTATGGCACTGCTTGTGGACGTTGGAGATGTGCTGTGCGACGAGGTGGAAGAGGTGGAATTATTATCTGCGACCGGTGTGATAACAGGTTGTGACTTAGTTTCAGCAGGTCTTTCAGAGGGATTTTCAACAGGAAATGGTTGCAAAGCTGGCGTATTTCGCTCACCCGGACTTGACCTCTGTGTAAGATTGCTATTGTCAGCAGGAGAGCGCTGTTGTTGATACTGCTGGCTATTCGGGACGGTCTGACTACGGCTCTGAGAAGGCTGCTGACCGGTGTAGTTGTTCCTGGGCACAGGATACTGAGGCTGCCAGTATGGTTGTCCAGGTATCGATTGTACAGGGCCTGCTTGTGACTCTGTCTTCTGGGACACCGCCTCTGGTTTGCCCGCAGGTTTCTTTTCCTGTCCCAATATGAAAACAAGACATACAAAAAGTACCAGAAAAACAGATGTCAGAGCAGCTAATACCGGCCAGTAGGGAATAAGCCTATCCACAATACCTGACCTTGAAGTTGACGAACCCGCCTGTAAGTGGCCGCTTTTGAGCATCTCAAGTTTTCGCCGGTATCCATCATTCTCAGGAGCCAACTTGGCCGCGTACACGTATTCGCTTAATGCTGCATGGATATCGCCCTTTAACTCATACAAAGCCCCAAGCAGTGAATGCGCGGACGCATTGGCGTCGTTCAATGCTAATGCTCCTTGACATGCAAGAATAGCGCTCTCGATTTCGCCTGCTTCTTTATGTTTGTAGGCGGCGTAGATCAACTCTCCGATCTTTATGTGTTCTTCGGGTGTAAGAGATCTGTGGCTATTCGCCACAAGCATGTGTCCACACTTCTTGCAGTACCTACTGTCCGGGTCGTTTGTAATACCACAGTTTGCACATTCCATCTTTGTCACTTCCTACGACCAGGGAAAGCCGCAAAGGCCAAATTCCCATAATCGGCCCTCCAAGCAATAGGGCACCTACGGTCGTAAACTCTATGCTTAGAAGCCGTGATTACTTACTAGTTCCAAATTGAATCTGACTGTCAATTTCGAACTAAAAGCGCAGAAACGAATACGATTAGCAATGGTTAGTATACAACTTTGTTCAGGGGATACTCGACGAGACCTTCTGCGCCTGCACGTCGCAGCTTCGGAATTAGATCCCTCGAGACTTTTTCCTCAACTATGATTTCGGCAGCAACCCATCCTTCATCGCTTAGCGGTGACAAGGTGGGTTTTCTCAAAGCGGGAATAATGGACATAACATCTTGCAAACGCTCGCAGGGAACGTTCATTTTCAGTCCCACAAGCTGTTCAGCGTTAAGCGCACCCTGTAATAACATAGCCATATTTTCGGCCTTGTTTCGTTTCCACTCATCTTGCCAAGAATTCCGGTTCATGACCAGCCTTGGAGTTGACTCTAATATCGTCTCCATGATTCGGAGGTTGTGCATTCTAAGGGAACTGCCAGTCTCCGTGTTCACCACGATAGCATCTGCAAGTTCTGGGACTTTTACTTCGCAAGCCCCCCAAGAAAACTCGACGTGCGCCGATATGCTGTTGCTCTCAAGCCATCGCCGTGTAAGGTTGACGTATTCTGTTGAAATTCGTTTTCCTTCGAGATCGGACGGTGTATGAAATGGAGAATCCTCTTTTACGGCAACTACCACACGAATAGGCCGCAACGTCGCTTTGCTATATGTAAGGTTAGCAACTTCGATTACATCTGCGCCGGAATCGACTATCCAGTCTTTTCCTGTCAACCCTGCGTCTAAAATGCCGTCCTCCACATAGCGTGGAATCTCCTGAGGCCGTACCATTAAAGCATCTATCTCATCATCATCGCACGTAGGCATATACGAGCGGCTGTTTGCATGAAACTCCCAACCGGCTTTCTTAAAGATTGCAAATGTAGCGTCTTGAAGACTACCTTTCGGAATTCCAATCCTAAGCTTCAATTTTTCTCCCTCAGTGAAAAAGTATTCGAAATGTCTGACGAACAGTCGCGTGCACTGAAAAGTATACAGCAAGGGCTATAGGGAGTCAAGGTTTTTGGTATTAATCCTGCACAACACAATCAAGACTTCTCTGCTGCAACGACCGACGCTGATGAGTACTCATAACTCCTGTCGTCTGTTTCTACTGTTACGACGAACCAATAAGGGGCTTTGTTTCGTCTCTGTGCTCTGCTGAACAGTTCATATTCAACCGATAATCTAATATGTCTCCGCTCCCACAGCTCGAAGGGAATCGCTCTTGCCAATCGTCTAGACAATTTGCGATACCAAAGTCAATATCTACGCGTGAGCAAACTTCTTCGCTGTGTTCGCCATGGAGACCACAATTCTCTATTAAGCAGAAAGTAGGTGGGGCATGATGCAGTATGATACTCCAGTTGAGGTTGCCGTCGAATGTTTGTTGCTAGGAAACGGAAGCCGGGATCACGAAGAATGGCATCATTGCCGACGCGTAGAAATGCAATGTGCTATGATAGCAAAGGCGATGGATTGGCAACCTGAAGACATAGCCGACTTGAAGTTGGCGGCACTTTTGCACCACATGGACCGCACGAGAATTCCTGAATCGGTCCTTGCACCGAAAGTTGCACAGTATCTTACGGAGTTTCAGAACCGCTCGGGATTGCGTTACGGGGTCGCCCCTGTTAAGACGGGTAAATCGGCACAGGCTGCTAGTATCATTTGGGTAGCTGACACCTTTGACCGGCTAGTTTCCGACCAGAGATATCGAAAGGGTCTTTCAGACACTGAAGCAATTGCTATTCTTCGCCATGATGCTGAAGACCCAGCCGATAGTGCCGTTGTAGAGGCATTTGTGCGTGCCTACACAAGCAAGACACACGCACAGCCGAAGGCGGCATAAGCTGGCAAGTCAACTCGTCTAGGAAACGCTATCAGGAGGAAACTTGGGAAGCACAACTGTAAACGTGCTTCCCTTCCCAACTTTGCTCTCGACGACTATCCTGCCGTCGTATAAGTCCACGATATCCTTCACAATCGAAAGTCCCAAACCAGTGCCACCGAGTTGCCTAGATCTGGCTTTGTCGACACGGTAGAACCGCTCGAAAATCCTATCTAAATCACCTGGAGGGATGCCAATACCAGTGTCCTGAACCTTAAGAGTAACCTCATTTTCTGACTGAAAGGCTTTAATACCAATCGTGCCTCCGCTTCCCGTATACTTAACTGCATTGTCAACCAGGTTTTGCAGGACCTGTAAAATCTGCAACCTGTCCGCCCGTAAGGTGATGGATTCGGGTATATCGACTGACACATATACACCACGCTGTCTGATTTGGTCAGCAAGATTGTCTACTACCTCCTCAGCTACTTCCCGAACGCTAACCGTGGTGTATTTTCGACCTGTTTTCCCAGCGTCCAACTCTGACAGGTTCAGTAGATCATTGAGCAAAAGTGATAACCGTTCTGTTTCGGCGTCCAGGCTGCTAACAAATCTGGCTGCTACATCGGGATCATCCAAAGCTCCCGATTGTAAAGCCCCCACTATCGCCCTAATAGAGGCTACTGGTGTGCGAAGCTCATGACTAACATTCGCCACAAAATCCTTCTGGATCTCGGCATGCCTACGAGTCCCACTCATATCTTGCAACAAGCAAACGGTGCCAGCAATTTGGCCCTTGCGGTCGTGAACCGGAGCCACCCGAACGTTTAATATTCGGTCAGCGGGAATCTCAGTTCTCACTTCTCTTCGGATGACTCTATTCTCAGAGAGAGCCGATCGTACCAGGTATGACAGACCGCATACTGGCGTCAGCGTTTCTACCTGGCTGCCGATCATATCCGTACGATGCATGCCAAACAGGCGCTCTGCGGGGGCATTCACCAACGTGACTTTTTCTTTTTCATCCGTTACAACTATGCCATCACCTATCGAGTTTAATATTGTTTCCATTCTGTCTCGCTCTTCGCTCAAGTCATCAAGGTATGCCTCCAGACTATCAGCCATTCTGTTAAGGCTTACGGCCAATTGCCCTATCTCATCCCGCGAGTCTACTTTGACGCGTTGGCCCAGATTGCCTAAGGACATTTCGTGTGCCATGCGGTTCATCTGGCCAATTGGTTCTGAAATGCTACCAGCCAATTTTACTGTGACAAGTGCGACTATTATTCCGACTAGCAACGTGCCGGCTACAATTACACGACGTGTCCTCCCTGCAGCTCTTTCAGCCTCGAACAGTGAAGCAGATAATCTAAGCGTACCGACGAATACGCCTTTATGACGTAGCGGAACAGTTAGGATCTGTGTCTTACGCTTTACCATTTCCGTATGGCAAATCAGGCAGCCAAAACCGGATCTGAATTCTCTTGTAGATATTGGAGTCGGGCCAACGTCTCTTAGGTCGGGTGTTTCGGTGTTGCACAAAACAAGCCCATGGCGATCATAGACCGTCACGCCTAGTTTGGTCTGTCGAGCCAGAACCTGACACAGGTCGTTCAGTTCGGATAGTTTTGGGTTCTTATACATCAACTGCGACACACGGTCACTTATGGGCTTAGCGTGGGCACGCATAGCGATTTCGACTTCTCTAACAAGCTGGTGTTCTATGACATAGGACAGTAGGCAGCCGATAACAGTCATCGTAACCACGATTACACTCAAATACGTGGTTGTGAGACGCCATCTAATCTTGGTGTTCATTTGTGTGTCCTATCAGCATGTAACCTATGCCACGGATAGTGATAATTCGCCTCGGTGAGCTTGGATCATCCTCGATCTTTTCACGAAGCCAACGGATGTGAACGTCCAGAGTTCTGCTAGCCTCGCCTGCGTCCTCGCCCCAGACTGCGTCAAGTAGGACGCTTCTATGGAGGACCCTGTCTTTGTTCTTTGCCAATACGCGCAAGAGTTCGAACTCTTTCGGAGGGAGGTGGAGAATCTTGTTACCGACCCGAACTACTCGCCGATTGCAGTCTACAGTGATGTCACCCACGGTGATAATTTCTTCTACATTCGTTTCGGAGGAAAGCTGGACACGCCGAAGGTTAGCCTTCACACGTGCTATAAGCTCTCGCATACTGAAGGGTTTGATGACGTAGTCGTCGGCGCCCAGTTCTAATCCTACAACCCGGTCAACTTCCTCCGTCTTCGCTGTAAGCATGATGATAGGAACGGCGCTCTCGCTACGGATGGTACGACACACATCAAAACCATTCATCAACGGTAGCATAATATCCAATATGATGAGGTCGGGGGTGTGTTCGCGTGCCATAGCAAGTCCGCGTGCACCGTCAGATGCTTTTAGTACGTCGAAGCCTTCCTTCCGAAGCGCGTATTCCACTGAATCTGCGATAAGAGTTTCGTCTTCAATGATCAGTATCTTCTCATTCATGCGAGATCTCAAACGATTTCATCTGTCAGCGAAACTGTTAAGCAAGTTAACCGACTCTGGGCTTAATATAAGCTCTGGGGATACTTGTGTCAACTGAAAAGCGCGTACGTAAAGAGAGGACAAGCCAATTGCAACACTGTTGTCAACGCTTTTGCTAGCTAACAATACACTATGTTTTCTTCTTTAGCATGATCCACTGATCGTCCTTCGTATGAACAAGAACGTAAAGACCCTGAAGGCGTGTACCTCGCAGATTAACGACTATCTCCCGAGGTTCTAACTTCTCAAGATCATACGTTCCCCTGTCCCAAATTACCACTCTGCCCGCGCCGTACTGTCCTTCTGCAATTTCCCCTTCGAAATCCAAGTAATCCACAGGATGATCTTCGGTCTGGATAGCCAGTCGCCGGATTCCCGATGCTTCTGGTGGTCCCTTCGGAATAGCCCAACTCTTCAATACACCTTCGATTTCCAGTCTAAAATCCCAGTGCAGATGCGAAGCGTGATGCTCTTGTACCACAAATCGTCGTGCGCCGGTCGCGCTGTATTCTGGTCTGGGTTCTGGAGTTCTGGAAAAATCGCGTTTCTCTTCGTATTCCTGCAGCGTCATCTTGAGTTCTCCTAAAGGGTTAGTAAGAGTCTCTCAATGATATGACAGTCAATCGCTCAGCAAGATCCGTCGCTGACATCCCGTTGGGGTTATCGACTCTCACCATCACGGTGCGCCCAGCTGGCAGGTCGAAGTAGTTGTCGCTGAAACGTATGTCCGAATCACCTGCGTCCAACATCACATACCTGGCCAACTTATCCGCGTTAAGGTAGACTCCTATCATGCCTTCTTCCTCGGTTACTTCTGCGCTAATCTCGACTTCAGGAAGCTCAAGAAACTTGGTGGGTACAAATGTGGAAATGCCCATGCTCATACGCTCATGAGATTTGTACAATTCATAGACCAGTACGCATTCCCGACTGGTCTGGCGGTTCAGGAATTTCGAGAAGTCTAGCTGGGCAACACTTATGTCGGTTAACGGCGGGGCATTGACCTTTATATTACCTTCATTCAATCGCTGCCCATCCATTCTCTCGAGCGACCATCGAACTTCACCTAGGAACGGCTCTACAAGGTCATTCGTTAAATGAATCTTTGCAGAATCGGCGGTTTCGCATACCGAGAGCAAGACAGGAGCGTAAAACCTACGCGCGAAATACTGCAGTGCTTTCCATTGGTGATAATAGTCTATGCTAGACCAACTTGCAACTGGCCAACTATCGTTGTACTGCCAGTAAATAGTCCCCATGCACCGATATCGATTTCGGTGTCTTCGCCAGTGTTCTACCCCATAACGCATAGCTTCGGCCTGGAGTAGTTGGCTCACGTAAACCACCATGGGAAAGCTCGTCGGAAATCGAAAAGTTTCCCCCAAATAATACAGAATCAAGCCGTTTCCTGCGTCGTTCTTCTGATGCTGCTCCATTATATATGAAGTGATATTCCAGTCCTTTGGCTCCGAAAAGCTCTTGACGGTCTTCATCGAAGGCAAGGATTCGAAGCCGAACTCACTCATAAACCTTGGATAGTGGTCTCGATAAGCAGTAAACGGAAGCTTGCCATGCCAAACGTCCCAGTAATGCGAGTCTCCTTCTCGCTCACCATTCGGATCTTCAAAGGGTTTGGAGGAAGCCGGCGAAGCAGGCCAATAGGGTGTATCCGGGTCCCAAGTATGCACTGTTTCGGGCAGAAGTCCATAGTACAGTGCGAGGTATTCTTTTCGTCGTTCACCATCTAGTTGCGACCAACGTTCAGTAAAAAACCACTCTTGTTCATTGTTACCGCACCATAATGCCAAGCAAGCATGATGTCTTATCCGCCGAATGTTATCAATGGCTTCTTGTCTGACATTCTCCAAGAAATCGGGGTCAGATGGATAATGAGCGCATGCAAACATAAAGTCTTGCCATACGAGAATGCCGTATTCGTCACAGAGATCATAGAAACAGTCGTTTTCGTAGATGCCCCCACCCCATACTCGAAGTAAATTCATGTTTGCGGACGCGGCACTTTCGATTAAGTCTCGATACTGTTCCTGAGTTATCCTAGAAGGAAACTGGTCCGCAGGAACCCAATCTGCTCCCTTGGCAAATATAGGGACTCCGTTCACCTGGAAGTAAAACGTCTTGCCCCATTCATCAGGATTCTGAACAAGCTCGAGTGATCTCAAACCAATTCTCTTCTTCGCCACTGAGAGGCTACTGGATTGTAATTCAGTGGCAGAGTTCCCCCGGGCGGACGATTGAGTCAGGCAGACTTCCACTTCGTATAAAGGTTGCTCACCATATCCGTTAGGCCACCATAACTCTGGATATTCAATCAAGAACTCTGCTCTACCAACGGGTGTATCCGGTGACAACTCAACTTCCTTCGATTGTGTATCCCCCTGTGGATTGGTCAAGGCAACGTGTAGACGTAGAGGATTATCTGTCCAACATTCTACCGTAGATTCCACGATCAAGCGGACATTGCCCTCCTCACCCGATTCAAGATCCAGACCTTGGTCAGCATGGTTGTGAGGAAAAACGTTTGTCATGCGGCCATTGGGCAGAAAATCCTGATGCACTTGCCTTATCTGAACGTCTAGCAACCGCGCTATTGAATATCCAACTAGTTCAATATCTCGCCATATACCGCTCGTAGGGAGCTTAGGAGCCCAGTCCCATCCCCATTGGTACATTGCCTTCCGCAAAAAAGGACTACCTGGCATACTATCACTCGGTGATATCACATTCCCCTGCCCGGCTTCCATGCGACGGTTGACGTATTCCACAGGCGAGGCAAACTGCACTTCTATGGTATTGTCGCCAGATTTGATCAGCCCAGAAACATCAAACTCCCAGCGCCGGTGCATGTTGTCTGTATGAGCAACCTCCTGCCCATTTAGCCGTATAGTCGCCAGTGTATCTAGGCCTTTACAACAGAGAAAAACGCGTTTCTCAAATAGTAATTTCTCATCCACCTGAAATACGCGCCTGTAGAGCCAGTCTTGATTATGGATCCACTCGACGTCGTATTCATTGTCACCATAAAACGGGTCGGGAATCACACCCGCTCGTTCCAGGTCGGTATGAACGCAACCCGGAACAACTGCCGGAAACCATTCGTTTGTTCCAACCCTAGAAAGCTGCCAGTCACCGTTCAAAGATTGTCTATACATGCGTATGAACCTCTGTTAGGCAATTTTCCCACGGTATTCCATTTTTACAATCGGTTAAGTTGATACTTAGTGGCATTTGGCACCAAGATGTGCAACAACGTACGCGGAGACGTCTAAAACCTCGTTGTCTGAAATGCGGCTGGTTCAATCCGACTTTGATGACTCGTATACTACGAGTACGTTGGTAAGCTTACACACAGGCGATACTATTGTTTTGCCACGGTAATAAAGACACATTGCAGCTCCTCCGTCCAGATTCACTGCGCTTACGCATCCCAATGTCATCATGATTTCCGCCCATTTTGATAAGGGGAGCTTACTCTGGCAATTGGCGAAAATTAAGCGATTGTCTTTCGTTATTCCAACCGCTGACCTGCTGGTCTCGCCTAGGATTGTCGGTGCAGTAATACCTTCTTCGCTAGGCATCAATGCTAATCTGCCATCTTTCACGAGGGTTGGGCCGGCCATAATAACAGTCTGCCAACCTGACCAATCTACTCGCTGCCCTGGGCGAACTGTAGCGAAGCCAATCGAGTAATCCTTGCCAATACAAATCGCCGTTCCACATCCACCGACATACACCCGACTACCGTCTACCACAATGTCGCCAGCCGGACGTAAAGTCGTCGGACAGAAGAATGTTCCGTTAACCAGCGCAGTCGGCTTAAGCCGTTTGGTAAACGATTCCACCGATTCCGAGCTGCCAATTCCTTCTTCAGGAATTGCTGCCGAAACGCTTACGCGTGAATCAAAAATATCAACCACCAACGTGTTTAGTTGATATGAAAGAACCCTCTTTGGAATATACCGAACCGCTCTGGAATCTATCGGACTGGGTTTGCGTTCGAAAATACGCATGTCCCACACATCAGGCTTTACAACTTCTCTCGACACAGGATTGACTTGGGGAGATTCTGTTCGTTTGTGCAACAGGATCTTTACTAATTCGTTTCGCTCCAATTCCCTTGCCAAACTAATGGGCGTCGCACCAGCCTTGTCCGATATATATGGGTTTGCTCCCTTGCCGATAAGCATCTCGACCATCTTAGTGTTGTTTAGCATAACTGCTAGGTGTAAAGGGGTCTCGCCAACATTGTTCTTCTCATTCACATCTGCTCCGTGTGCTAGCAGATATTCGGCTATATCTAGGGAACCTGCGAACACCGCCCAGTGCAGTGGAGTCATCCCTTCTTTATCTCGAGCAGCGACAAGACCAGGATCCTTTTCGATCAAAGACTCCACCGCAGCTTTTTCTCCGGCTATAACTGCATCGTGGATCTTGGCAGCTAGACACGGAATGCATAGGAGGCAAAGTATGCTCGATATGCAAGCGATAGTTCTCATACCTTCGTTTTCGTCGTACTCCGTGGTTTTCCTGCAGGAATAAACCTCGACGACAACACATCATGCTTCTTCAGATGGTTGCAGTGTCTCAGGATTCTTTAGATGGCCAGGAATGCTGCGAATGAGTTCGCCCGTTCTAGTAGAGTCTGGTTCTTTGATCCGGCGTGCTGACCAGACGGCCGCAATAACGATTGGCATGGTTGCATAGAAGGTTACTCGCAGGTCCGCCTGAACCCCTAGGGATCTCAACCAATTCGGCAAATGTCCACCAATCGCTGGCATGGGAGCGGCAACAAGCGCAGTGACAATCGTATAAATCGCCAGTTGTACTGATCGGCCAGTTGCAGGCGTTACTTTATAGATCAGGGTATTCAGAGCCACCGAAATACCTCCTATTGCAATTCCACCAAATAGGTTCAGTGGTCCAGTTACTGCATAAACGGCCACGGGACTGTTAAGCCAAAACCAGACTGGCGCCCATGGCACAAACCACATTGTACAAGCCAGTATTACTGGACGGCAACCATATCTGTCTACCACCCTACCCCAGAATGGTGAGGAGAGAAGCATAGTGATCGTCGGTATCGAATTGATTACACCTATACCAACAAATGGCATCCTCAGATCGCGCAACAGGTAAGTCGTGTAAAAAGGAGCTGCAATACTTTGGAGCGACCACACTATTGCAAACACCATCACTGCCATGAGCGCCGAGTTAGCGAACGTTTCTCTGACCATGGTTCGGAACCGTACGCTCGAGCCATTTGTAGAGATAGGAACATCTGGTTGGGGTATGAACAGCAAAGTACTTAGCAATCCAAATGCCATACCAAATAAGAAAAGCCAGGTGAACCCATATACGTCTTGTCTTTTCACATGGTCGAGAATCAACCCTTCGACTACTGAAAGAATGGCTCCAATAAGTCCGGAATACATGAACATCTTGCCGAAAAAATTGCCTCGTTTCTTGGCAGGGATTAAATCCCCAATCCAGCTAGCACGTGCATTATTAGCGACATGTGCAAATCCCGAGCTGATCGAGACAGTAGTAATTAGCAGATATACACGAACTAGTGAAGGTAGATGTCTAAACACATACGGCAGTAATATGACAACCAGCCAACCAAGTACGTTAAACAGAGATGCAGCAACCGTCAGTCTGCGCCTGCTGATGCCTCGTTCGATGACAGCAGCAGAAATTAGCTGCACTACGACAAACAGCATTGGGATGCTGCTCATCAATCCGATATGAACGTTATCCGCTCCCAATTTAAGGGCATAACCTATCAAGAACATACCGCCGGTGGATGCCATGTATACAGCGCTGAGAATCGTCTGTAGATATGAAAGACGAACAGCCTTCTTCACTGCATCGGGCGGTATGAACGATTGCTCGTCATCAATCGTTCTTCTATTGTCTTCGAAATCTTTCAGAATCGGTGTCATCGTAAAATAATACCCACTATGAGTAAAACATTTGTCTGATCAACCGAATTGTTCGATTTGTGAAGATCAGAGAGTCGATTCTTGAACCTCTACCCGGGAATCCGAGAAGACAAATGCTACTGTGCTCATCGAATGTAAACGATCGAAATATCCTGTTCTTATCCTCCAAGCAAACGGCAAGCATTTCCACCGAAGATAGCCGTAATTTCCTGTTCAGTTAGAGGGAGTTTGCGAATATCAGCCACCTCGGTTGCTTGGTTTGCCCAAGGTGAGTCTGTAGCAAAGAGAATACGCTCGACACCATGGCCTCGGATAAGTGACACCATTCGATCAGCACCCATGAATCTGAGAGAGTAAGAGGTATCAAAGTAGAGATTGCGGCCCACCAGGTGCTGTTGTACTTCGTCCCAGCATCTGAAACCACCCATATGAGCAGCTACAACTGTCATGTTTGGAAACTTATCTAGAACGCGTATCAAACGAGAGGGTGTGCAATGTATGGGTGGCGGCAAACCAATATCCACCCCAGCGTGAAAGAGCAAAACCAGCCCCGCCAGAGTAATTTCTTCGTATATGGGCATTAGGTCAAGATCATCCACATAAAATTCTTGATAATCCGGATGAAGCTTCACGCCAACTATGCCGCCGTCTAAGAGTCGCTCGATTTCTTCACGCCAATCGTCTTGCCCTGGATGGAGTGTTCCAAAGCACACCAGTGGCTTATACCTACGCGAAACCTCGACAGCCCATTGGTTGATATTTCGAACCTGTGATGGTTTGGTAGCGATCGGCGCAATAACAGACCTCGAAATTCCCGCTTGCCGCATTGACTCCAACAATCCAGAACACGTACCATCCGTCTCCGGATGCACTCCCGACCTGTTTGACAGTATTTCTATGGCTCTAGGAGCCAGCTCGTCCGGAAATGCATGTGTGTGAAAGTCTATGATCATCGTTGGGAATCTCCAACCGCCAAGGCTAAAGTATACCGTCTAGCATGTCGACCGCTTCAGAAATGGCTTCGTCGAATGCATTGACTACAGTGTCTATCTCTTCCATAGTGATAATCAGTGGAGGCTCAAAGCGAATGACCTTTGGATTGTTTAGTGTATAAGCTGCTATGACTCCACGTCTGCACAACCCACCGATCACCAACTCACCGACATCCTCGTGTGTGAACTCTACTCCAATCATTAATCCCTTGCCGCGCACATCGGCTAGTGCCTTTGGATGTTTCTCTTTCACCGTTTCTAGCTGACTGATGAAATACTCTCCTAATTCAGCTGCACGCGCGGGCAGTCGGTCCCGAAGAGTGACTTCCACAGCCGCAATTGCGGCACGGCAAGCCAGTGGATTACCACCGAATGTTGACGTGTGCATCAAAGGGTTCTCTCGAAACAGGGCTTCCCATACATCTGGCGTACCGATAAATGCACCGATGGGCATTACTCCACCACCTAACGCCTTTGCCATGGTGATAATGTCCGGCTCTACGTCCCAATGTTCGCATGCGAACATCCTACCTGTCCGACCCATGCCAGTTTGCACCTCGTCAACTATAAGCAACGAACCATTTGTCCTACAGATTTCCTGAAGACGAGGTAGATAATCATCCTCTGGAACACGAATTCCACCTTCCCCTTGGATTGGCTCTACCAAAACAGCGGCCGTGTTAGCGGTAATTGCACTCTCTACTGCCTGTGCATCGCCAAACGGAACGTGGGTAAAACCAGGTAATACCGGCTGGAAGGGTGCTTTATACACATCCCGACCGGTAGCCGACAAGGAACCGAGAGTTTTTCCATGGAAGCCACCAACAGTACATACGAAATCAGTACGCTTTGTAGCAATTCGTGCAGCTTTCAGAGCACCCTCGACTGCCTCAGCCCCACTATTTGTAAAGAAACAATATTGCAGTCTACCCGGGGCTATTCTTGCCATAAGCTCTGCTAGATCCGCAAGAGGCTTGCTAAAGAACAGCTTGCACGATAACGGCATACGCTCAAGCTGATCGCGAACCGCTGCGACTACCTCAGGATGCCGATGGCCCAAACTGAAAACGCCATATCCTCCAAGGCAATCTATATATTCGTTGCCCGATAAATCGTAGACCCTTGTGCCTTCGGCCCTATCCTCTACGTCGCCGAATCCAGCAAATCGCATCAAATTTGCAAGAGAAGGATTTACATGGTCGCTATACTTCAGTATAGTTTCTTCAATTATCGTTTCTACACTTGGCCCAATCTCTTCTTGCATGATTTCTCCCATTCAACAATTTCTCAATACCGAACCACCCGCTATTGCTCAGTGAGTGTAATGTCGTCAAACCATACTGCGCCTGAATTATCTTCGCTCATCAAGTTGACGCGCACGAAGGTGCTGTCTTTCGGAGCTACGCCTGATACCGTAACCTTAGTCCAATTGCGCGTACCAGTGATGGACTCTGAGCGTATCTCTCCTTGATAGGTCCACATATTGCCGCTATACCATAGCATAGCCACGCAATTCCGGCCTGTTGCGTTTTGGGCTCTGACCCACGCAGACAGCTGATATCTTTTTCCGCTTATGATGGGAACCATACATGCCTCCCAGACAGCGAGACCTTTCGAATCAGAGATGGATACGCATGCTGAGCCACTACGGCCTTCACTTGAAATGGCAAGCTTGCCATTCTTAGCGGAACCATCGAATCTTCCGAGAATCCAGCACCACGGATGGCTTCCATGAACATCATCCAGTGCGTCGTTAGTCAATAGATTCCGTCCTTCCTGTCCAATCCATGGGTTGTAATTCTTGCTAACCAAGCTTGCTATTCTAGTTTTGGGCAAACGCACGAGGATCGGGGTGATACCAACCCTAACTCTTCGAGCTTCGAATGCTACCCTGTTACCCATTATATCCCATACCTTGGAGCTAGCGTCAACCGGAAGTTCAACTTCGTGCTCCCGGTCATCATTTGCCCAAAGAATTGCCAGGCGTTCCTCTGAAGCACGATATCCACCTTGGAGTTCCTGCTTCGGCTTGAACACATAGCATGACACTCCGCTAGGCATCTTCATATAGCCATCGAATGTTGCACCGTCGATATTACGAGTCAGTGTCTGATAAGCTCGGTATGCTGGCTTTAAATCCCTAGGGTCTATGTTTCTGACGATGCCCCACTTTTCAGCCCAATCCACCAGATCGAACCAGAACAACTTTTCTACACCATTCGCCAAAGCGATCACGTAAGACTGGAATAGATAGACAGCTTGAGGGTGATCCATAGCGGGCGTATGTGTAGTCCATCCGATTTCTGTAATCCATATTGGTTTAGGCTTTCCGATTCGGCTGATGGATTCTCGAGTAATCCGCAAGATTCTATCCAATTGCTGAGGAACTGGCCCGCCGGACATCGAATAAGGGTGTATGGAAATGCCATCGCAGTATTCCCAACCACCATGCTCACTGATACCCTTAATGAATCCTAAGTCCGTTCCGCTCGTACAACCTGCCAATACCACGCATTTTGGATCGGCTCGTTTCGCAGCCTTGTATGCCTCCTTCAACAACAATGTGTAGTGACCCACGTTCGGTTCATTCCAAAATGTCGGAATGTTTGGCTCATTCCATATTTCCCAGACCTTATACGTATCCCTATAGCGGCTTACAACCTGGTAAACGTAATTCGCATATCTGGATCTTTCTTCGGCATCTGTCGGAGGCTTCCCATTCGACCAGGCCGAACAATAGCAGAGGATCACCATCGCGTTGATTTTTTGTTGTTTATAAAATTCTGCTACCTTATCTGCGAAAGTCCAATCAAACCTCCCCTTCTGTGGCTCGATGGTACTCCACCAAAGTTCAAGACGGTCCCATCGAATTCCGGCATCACGCATGAGCTGTGCCGTCTTACTTGCATTCTCCCAGATATTAGGATCGTGTCGCGCGTGCATTAGCTTCAAGCCGTTGATGCCAAAGGGAGACTCGTCGTAAACACGGTTGGCGAGCGGATGCCCACTAATCATAAACATGAGCGTTATCGTAAATATCAATCTAGACAACCTTGCTACCCCCTGCTGAAAAAGCTGGGCCTCACAGACCTTTTATGAATCTCTGGTACTTCGCAAACACTCTCTTATTATGCTCGTCGCCACCCTCGACATTAGCACTGATGAAGACAGGTGGTTCTATCCCGCGTTTGACCAGATTTTCTATTGCCTGTGCCATGATCGCATCCATAATAAAAGCGCCAGCTATTGTAGATGTCGGCGTAAACCTACCCGGCAGTCCTTCTATTTCCAGGACCGCATCACCTGGGATACCACAGTTATCTATCACCAAATCCGCTACCTCAAACAGACGCTTCCCGCTCGGATGACGCGCAGTAACTGACTGAGAATGTGCCAGGCAGGTGATAGCAATTGTACTTATGCCCCGAGCTTTACATTCCAAAGCCATTTCGATGCCTAGGGCGTTTCTACCGGACTGCGAAATAATGAATACTACTGACCCCGACGGTGGGTCATACCAATCCAACAGTTGCTTAGCGTACCCAAGACATCGTTCTGCACGTCCAAAACTGCGGTCATGAATAATATCAATTGGCGCAAGACCACCTGCTCGGTGATACGCCTCAGACGCTACCATAAGGGAATGGCCACTCCCCAGTATGTACACAATCCGGTCAGCAGCAATTTGGTCGGCTACCATTTCGGCTGCTTGTTGGATCTTCTCTTGTTGCGTTTGGTTGATTTTACCTAGGATCGATACAACCTTTTCATAGAACTCTTCCGCTTTACTCATATCTCACCTCACAAATGTCCAGCTTCCAAGGTTACACTTCGTCGGAAAAATCGATAATCCTTCGCCTTTGACATCCGCTCCTGGGAAAATGGACTCTGGAAGAACGTAACCGAAAATCTCCACAAGAGAACGCGGTTTGCTTGCATCAGTTGTATGATTGAGAGAGGTCTACGGAGCGTAGCTCTCATTCACGCAGTACTTGACGTCTAAGGGTTCATGATGTAGGCTACACTGAGGATATTTCGGAGTCGGAGGAATGTATGGGTTTGGAAAAATACGGTCGGTTCTCGGAGGATGGCAAGGAGTTTATTATTACCAGACCAGACACCCCTGCACCATGGGTAAACTACATCTCAAACGGCAAGTATACTGGTCTCGTGTCAAATACCGCTGGCGGATATAGCTTTTATGTTTGCCCAAAAGACTCTCGTATCACCAGACATCGTTATAATGGACTGCCATGGGATCGCCCAGGTAGGTACATATACATACGTGATGAAGACGGTAGATACTGGTCCGCAACATGGCAGCCTGTCGCATTGGCACCGGATTATTATGAATGCCGACATGGAATGGGTTATACCTCCATAGAGCAAAAATACAACAGCGTAGCTAGCAAGATTGTTTATTTCGTACCAACGACTGACGATTTGGAAGTTTGGCGAGTAACTCTAACCAATCAGTCAGATCATCCACGCAGGTTGAAGATATTTGCGTATGTTGAGTTGTGCCTTGGACATGCTCTGGTAGACCTAATCAACCAACCAAATGACCAACATTTCAATGTTGTTCGCTATGATTCGACGAGCGAGATCCTCTACGCGACTAAGAACTACTGGGTAACATACACAGGGGCAACCGTTAAGCAGCCAAATCAGGCCTGGAACAAATACGTCTTCTTTGCCACATCTCTGCCCATCATTGGTTTTGATGGGAAAAAGGACACCTTCATAGGTCCATGGCGGTCGGAAAGCAACCCTATTGCAGTCGAGGAAGGCTTGTGCCGCAATACAGAGATTACTGCGGGTGATGCATGTGCCGCACTTCAAAGTGAGATCGTCCTGTGTCCATGGGAAACAAAGGACTTTGTAGTCTTGCTAGGAGTCGTGGACAGAGAGGACTATGAGGACCAGGCAGAGTTAGCAGTCAGAAAGTACAGGCAACTACACAACGTTGACGGTGCTTTCCGAGACCTTAAGCAATATTGGGAGTCATATCTTTCGGTTGCCCAAGTTGACACGCCAGATGCGAACATCAATCGCATGCTCAATGTGTGGGCAAAGCGGCAGGCATGGGTGACTTTTCACATGCATCGAACCGCCGGGTACTACCACGGCGGTCTGCTGTTTGGAACAGGTGTTCGCGACCAATGCCAGGACCTTATGGGCCCGGTAATGGCGGAACCAGACGTTGTTGCTGATAGAATATGTGAAGTGTTGGCTCATCAATTTGCCGATGGTAGTACTTTACATAATTATTTTCCAATCACTGGCTACGGAGAAAAGACTGGACATTCGGACACTCCATTGTGGCTTCCCTTTGCCATTCAAACGTATTTGAAAGAGACGGGAGATTTTGGCTTCCTCGGCAGATCTGTCCCGTATTATGACAGCGGCGAGGGTACCGTACTCGAACATATGATACGTGCGATAGACTATCCATTGAGCAAACTGACTCCGAGAAATCTGCCCAAATTCGGACCAGGCGATTGGAACGACACACTTGACTATGTGGGTCGTCGGGGAATTGGCGAGAGTGTCTGGGTTGCTGAGTTTCTGTGCTATATTCTACGAGAAACAGCTGAGCTCTTGGAGAAACTAAAAGCAACCGAGAAGCCAGTGGAATATCGTCGTGCATACAAGCTCATTGCCGATGCAATAAACTCTTACTGCTGGGATGGAGAATGGTACATTCGTGGGACCAGAGACGAGGGCGGAGTCATTGGGTCACGCAGCAACGAGGAAGGCCAGATTTTTCTGGAATCTACTACGTGGGCGGTAATCAGCGGCATTGCACCAGAAGACCGAGCCCGGTCTACGATGGATGCTGTCTACAAAATGCTTAACAGCCCCAGAGGGCCGAAAATCCTAACCCCAGCATACACAAAGGTTGATCCCGACATTGGTCTTGCTACGAGATGCGTTCCAGGCAAAAAAGAGAACGGAGCCATCTTCAATCACCCGGTCTCATGGGCGATCGTGGCAGAGTGCATTCTTGGGAACGGAAATCGAGCATATGATTACTACCGCAAGACCATGCCAATGAACCAGGCATACGATCCAGATATCTACAGGATGGAACCTTATGTGTATTCAGAATATGTGACAAGCCAGGATCACCCCACCTTTGGAGAAGCCAGCCATTCTTGGCTCACGGGATCAGCAGTCTGGATGCTCAGAGCCGGATTAGATTATATGCTTGGCATTCGCCCAACCTACGACGGGCTTCTGATAGACCCTTGTATACCAAGTGACTGGGACGGCTTTCGAGTCAAGAGACATTTTCGCGGAGCAGTATACGATATAATCGTTGAGAATCCAAACCACGTACAGAATGGTGTAGCCGAGTTGGCATTAGACGGGCAAAAACTAGGAGAGAATTCGGTACCTGCGCTCGACAGCGGAATTCACGAAGTGCGGTGTCGTATGGGCTGAGCTATAGTGTCTCTACGGACATCGCGTTCTCTTGCTAACAGTGTGAGTCTGCGTACTTCCCGGCAAAAGTCTTTCTTAAAGAAACACCCTAGACCGCTCAGGCTGCCGGTAAAACTATGCCATCCTACGGAAGCATGCATCAGATTCATGCGAATGATTCCTCCAAGGAATAGCCAGCAGAACTCGTAAGCTATCTTTCCTACCAGGAGCATTCCTGCGTAGATATCGCCATACCTTAACCTGGCGCAAAGAATTGCAGCTGCGGATGTGGAATAGCCATGTTTTTTCTCCAGTACCCTACGCCAATCTGTTGGCTGTCGGTGGAGAACCACAGCATCGGGTGTATGGACGACAGATCGTCCCGACTCCAAAAGCCTGTAAAGCATATCAGAGTCATCACCTGCGTTAATAGGCTGTCCAACTCCGGTACATTCGTTAAACCCTCCAAGTTTCATAAGATCAACACGTCGAAATGCCATATTGTTTCCTCTACCTATCATGAGAGGGTTATGTTTCCCCCGTATGACACGACGGCCGTTGTGGTTGAGAGTAGAAAGCATGGCAATTTTCGGTCTGCCCGAACAATGAGCCGGGTGTGTCTGGCCACACACACAGGAAATTCCTGGGTCGCTAAACTCGCGCGCAATAGCCTCGAGCCACCCTGGATCTGCTATACAATCGTCATCGGTAAATGCGACTATGTCACCCGCGCTTGCTTTCAGTCCAATATTCCGCGCTTTAGTCAATCCCTCAGACCCATGGTGGACATACCTTACTGCACATGGCACAGTTGCGGAGAATTCTCGGACAACATCGGCCGTGGAATCGTTGGTGCTCTGGTCCACTACTAGGATCTCGAAAGGCTGTAACTTGTTGTTTGCTATAGACCGCAGACATTCCACTAACACGTCAGCCCTATTTCGAGTGCAAATGACCACTGATATCTTGGATTTATGCATGTGTTTATACTCCAGCTGATGGGACAATGAACATCCTCCGGGATGTGTCTAGGGGCACTCGTCGGGCTGCGTACAAGCCCACCACTGTGCTGCTTATGCGATACCAACCAATGCGTATGTGCGCAGGCTGTGCAGTCAATATGCCATATATGATATGTGTGAGTCCTCCCTTCCCAAAACGGTCACCCAAGAGAAAGAGCATATAGGCGTCACCACACCTTAGGTATTTGCACGACATGGCACCAGCACCCATGCCGTATTCCTTCTCCAGTCGCGATCGTGCTTCACCACGCCGGAACTGCTTGTGATAGATTACTGGCTTGGGACTATACAGGGCTTTGAATCCCGCGCACAGCACACGATACGTGAAGTCTGCATCATCGGCATTCCACAGCAAGCCGCCTGGCCCAAGTGCCTCATCGAAATAACCCACGACGTCGAACAAGCACCTTCGAAAAGCCATGTTATTCCCATGTCCCAATCTCCAAGGATTGGATTTACCACAGAAGATTTGCTGCTTACTGTCGATTTTAACCCCCACCAGGCGGTCTTTCGGTCGGAAATCGCCCGATGGCAAGCATCTGCCATATACCGCTGACACGTTAGGATTGTCAGAAAATTCATCCACTATGGCCTTCACCCAGCCTCGATCAGGTGTGCAGTCATCGTCTGTAAAAGCTATGATTTCACCTCTACTCTCTTGCACCCCGATATTCCTAGCTCGAGACAGACCGATAGTGTTAGTACCGATGTAGCGAATACGACTGTCAGATCTAAGCGTACGTTCAACTGCATCTGCAGTTGCCGAATCGGTACTCTGGTCAACGACAATTATCTCCATGTTCGGATAATCATTAGCTGACAATGCAGTCAAGCACTCAGATATCATGTGCGGTCGGTTTCTCGTGCATACGATGACGGTGACGGTCAACTTGTTCCCCCGACAGATAATGCCAGCGGGTCGAAGAGTCTAGTATATTCCTTGCAGACAACATCGATTGGTCCGTCGGCAACTATCATCCCATTGTGTAGACAAACCCCACGCTTGCAGAGTCGCCGGACTGCAGCAAGGTCGTGGCTAACAATTATGATCGTCTTTCCAGCCGTGATAAACTCGTCCAGGCGCAGATAGCATTTTTGTCTGAATCCTTCATCCCCAACGGCCAAAACCTCGTCTATCAGGAAGATATCTGGATTGGCACTCATAGCAATTGCAAAACCTAGACGTGCCCTCATCCCAGAAGAGTAGTACCTCAAAGGCGTGTCCATGAAACCCACCAACTCAGCGAAGTTCTCGATGCCCGGGAGCACAGATTGCAGATACTTCTCCGATAAACCCAGGATTGTGCCATCGACGAAAACGTTCTCCCGTCCGGTAAGATCTTCGTGAAAACCCGTGCCAATATCCAGCAGTGTGCAGATGCTCCCATGCCTCACCACGGTACCAGCATCTGGCTGAATGATGCCAGCCATGAGTTTTAGGAGTGTGGACTTTCCAGAACCGTTCCTACCGAGGATGGCTACTGTTTCCCCACTTTCGATCTGGAGATTGATGTCCCGCAAAACTGTCCACCGGTCATTGTGCCTGCGTTGGCGTTGTAACCGCTCAATTAGTTCACGTCTTAGCCAGCGGCTTCCGCAGTTGTAGCTTCTGAAAGTCTTTGTGATCCCATAGAGACCTATAGCAACCATAGTCCTGCGCCACCTGTCTCGTGCAGCAAGCATCTGAGAGACCAGATCCAAGAAAACTCAGAGCAGTTCTGCAAAGTCCTTCTTGTACCGGTTAAACACCGACCAACCAAGGTAGAAGGTCGTTACGGACACTAGAACTACGATAGTGAACGACGATAAATGTGGGAAGTGACCTGTATAAAGCGGCTCTCTGAAGCTTCCCAGAATATGCACCATAGGATTGAGCTTATACAGCCACTGAAGATCAGCTGGGACTTTCCACAAAGGGTAGAAAACCGGTGACATGTATAGCCAGGCCGTTGTTAGAATCCCAGCGAGGTATTGAGTATCACGATAAAAGACATATGCAACTGAAAATGCCAGCGCAATGCCGGTTGAGAATAATAGATGGCATAACATGATGATTGGGACTGCGACTAAGCCAGGAAGTAAGGGATTTCTGAATACTGCGAGTAGGATGGTGAAGACAGGCATCTCCAGGCAGAAGTCTGCAAAGGCCGAGAGCATTGCACTGAATACCAACGACTCAGCAGGAAATGCTACTCTATTCAGAAGATAACCATTCTGATAGGGCGTAGGCGCTACACTAAGTATGGACTTAACCAGGAAGTTCCAGGGTAGTAACGCCGAAACCAGAAACACAGCATATCGCTCAATGCCGATCCGGATTACGAGCGAAAAAAAAGTTGTGTAGATGACTATCATGACCAGTGGATTTAGCAGAGACCAAAAGAAACCAAGTGCAGATCTCTCGTACCTCAGCTTCATATCTCTTTTCGCTAACTGTTTTATCATGCTTTTATATGCTAGGATTTCGCTAACCATGCTCTCTACCTCCCAGGAAAGGTAAATTTATCACTATTCCATTCCCTAGGAACGCCTTTCTCGACCGTGGGCCAAGGTTGAGATCACTGCCTCCCATAACTCAGCAATTACACCTGCGTAGAAGTAGTACATCTCGCTCAAAACTGCCGTCGGCGGGTAAAGTTCACGGCCAAGGAGCCACCCCAGCAAGCGCCTCACGCGCCGGATTGTCCATCTCGCCGATATACTCAAGAACCACTTCCTCGGACCGTGGCGTCCCAGCGCTATTTGGGCACAGAACCTTCCTAAATTGCGGCGGGAGATGGCAAGCGAGCGATGAAAAGATGCGCGAGTGGTACAGTTTTCACACCACACAACTGCCCGTGGCTCGTAGAATACGGAATAGCCGCTGGTAAGTAATCGGAACAGAGCTGCATGAGCATTCCTCTGGTTCTTGCTGGGACAAAGATCGTCTAAAACAGAAGTCTTTATCGCCATCCAATGGGCTGTCCAGTCTATCTCTACGACCGGCCGTGCAGGCGATCTTGTCGGTTCCAGAAGCCTGGGACCATGTAGAAGCCTTGGTCCTATTCCTGACATTAGCCAAGTGAGCTCGTCAGCTCGTGTGTCCACACTCTTTGGCAATACAGGTCCAACTACTGCTGCAACGTTGTCCTTTGTCAACAAGTATTTCACCCATGAGGCAGTGAAGACGTCCATATCGCCATCTTCTGCGCCGAGAAAGCTCAAATGAACTTTGGCATTTGTAGGCGGCGCAGCTGTTCTCATTGGATGGTTCATAGCTGAATTGAGATGATCCCATGTCAACACGAACGAACCATTTGCTTTTGGTTTCATCTCCTCTCCGTCAAACTGTGGGAGCATCCACCACATATCCGCCAGTGACACTGCGACAGCTCGTCCTATATCTACTTGAGGAATAGAGATTCGGCGGCCTTTAGGATCCAAACACAACCATATCAACGGTAGGTTGCCACTCCAAACAAGCACCAGGACTGTATGCAAGTTGTCCAGATTCGTAATTGCATTGATACACTGCGAAATATCCTCTTGGAGGATCATGACACGCCTGCTTGCAGCGTCCAACATCCATGTGTTCTTCGCAAGGCTATCATGCTCTGGTAACAAAAAGCCTTCTTCGCCAACGCCAAGCCAATACTGGAACTGAACCAGAAGGGATAATATGCTGCCATGTAGTCTTAAGGGAATAACAGGCTCGGTGACAGCAAGCCATTTGGATATGCAAAACACAAGCATCGAGGCAATTCGCGGAAACCGAAGACCCGCAAATTTCAAAAGAGATTTGACGGGGTCCTTTTGATGCAGATTAGCCAGGTTTGTTGTCACTTGAAGATCGGGGTGTTTCCGAACAAGAACCACATCTCCTCTACCCATCGATCGGAAGGACGAAAGACGAGCCATAAAGCTGTCTGCTGGATAGTGATACCCGTACGCCTCGGGGTTAAATCGAATCTTGACTCCCGCTTTGAGCAGTCGCACACCAAATTGATAGTCTTACCGGCCAGGAAATCGAAAGGTTTCATCAAAACCGCCTAGTTCCAAGAACAAATCTCTGCGTATTGATAAGTTCCCGGTTAAAAGGCATTTGTATGAATCTCCGCCACAAGTCCAGGACATCTCTCGACACACCTCATGCCACCAATCTCTGGCAAACTGTGCCGAGCTGCTCAATCTCTTCACCAGTCCGTAAGGACACGCGCCCACTACCACCGAGTCTGGAAATTTGAAATGCCATTCAATGTGCTGAGCAACCAAGGTAGCTGACGGAATAACGTCGTCGTCAACGAATATGAGAAACTCCCCCCTTGCTACGCTGGCGCCAAGATTCCGTGCAGCTGCACTGCCTCTCCCAGGACTCTCAAGAACCTTCAAATTTCGCCGTAAGTCCAGGGTTTGTAGGACATCAGGCGTGTCGTCGGTACAGCCATCTGCGACTACGATGTAATCTAGCTGTCCCTGATACGTTTGGCATTCTAATGCTTCAAGCACCCGGCAGACCAAGTTGCACCTATTGTGCGTTGGAACGACCACAGTAACCGAAGGATGCATGTGCGTGACGTCCTCCTCCTCCAAATCGCCGAGCAAGCATGATGATGTCCCTAAGGCAGGTGTATTTCGACGGACAACGCCTTTCAGTTCCCTCGCGAGTTCTGATCTCTGAAACGTACGCTTTACCTTTTAGATACGCATACGGCCCCAGCAGACTGCCAAGAAGTTCTCTACCGGTTAATGAAAAAGGGAGGGGATTACGTCTTAGGATCGAAGTCACTGCTTGTGGTATTAGCCATCTGATGAAATACCTGCCTGCCAGATGCAACGCATCCAAATCGTGGCACTCGAAAACACGTTTGGTAAAGAAGGCATAAACTGCGACACCATACCCAAACAGCTGACGCTCCAGCGCATCCATATTCATTCTGTGTTTGTGCCATGCAATCGCGGTCGGCTGATAGCGCATGCGATACCCGGCAGACAACATTCTGCAAAACACGTCCACATCACCCGCTGCTAATGTCGGTGTGCCACAATCAAGCGCTTCGTCGAACAAGCCAATATGGTCAAATATTTCCTTGCGAAAAGCCATGTTTGCACCTGCGCCCACTGCGCCGGCTGCAGGGGGTGGTATCGAGAACCTATCGACCACCCGGCTTACATAACCCTTGCGAAATCCTCCAGTTCCGTATCTTTCGAATAACAACTGTGCCTCTGTCCTCAATTCTGCTGGCATAGTCAGACCCGTGACGCAGACAATGGATTCATCCGAGAACCCTCGCACCAGTTCATCCACCCATTGAGGACTTACCATCACATCGTCATCTGCGAAGGCGACGAACGAGCCAGACGACTCTCGTATTCCGCGATTCCGTGCGAAGTCGAGGCCTTTGCGGTCTTCACGGACGTATCGGACGCCCTGAGACTCTGCGATTTTTCGAGTATGGTCTCCGGTGCTGGCGTTGTCTACCACTATGATTTCGATACGCGGATATGTTTGTTTACATAGAGACTTCAAACACCGCAGTAAATCTTCCGGTCTATCTTTGGTACAGACAACAACGCTGACTATCGGGAGATTTCCCTCTTGATCTCTGATACGGGGCTGGTAACCCGACCTGAGCTCCCCCAATAGTCTGTCTTCAAAGTGTTCTGCCAAAATGCGAGTCCCAAAATGTTCAGCGATTCTCTGCTTAATCACCTCTGACGGAATTATTGAACGTGCCTCGAACCACAAGTCTCCTATCGGCCGCCCACGATACGTGACCAAGCAAAACGCACCAGTCTCCTCAGACGTTAACACTATGTCCGAAATGTGTTCAGTGACTTCAACTGAGCATACCTTTAGGGCCAATTTCCTCTACCACCCATTATGCACCCAGTGTTAGCTACATCTAAGGATAATATTCTGCTATGCGGCCAGGGCGTCCAGAGTATCAGTGGAGACCGTCGGCAAACCAGATTGCATTTGTGCCAACTCCGCACGGATTATTCCCAGCCGCATAAGCATATCGGCCATCTCATTTATATCAAGACGCCGAGTGTTCTGGGAATTATAATCCGCTACATCTGAGAGTTCGCGTTTACCCTCTATAAGGTAGAGGTTGTAGTTGAGATCGCGGTTGTCGGCACGTACACGAAAGTATGAGCCCAGATCCTCTGCACGACCCATTTCCTCGCGTGTCAGTAGAGTCTCATAGAGCTTCTCTCCGTGACGTATCCCGATAATCTCTATAGGGTTACTCGCCCCAAACACCTTCTTGATTGCTAAAGCCAGCGTCAACATGGTAGTTGCAGGGGCCTTTTGTACAAATATGTCTCCTGGTTCTGCGCGCTGAAATGCGAGCATCACTAGAGACACTGCTTCTTCAATGGACATCATAAACCGTGTCATGTTCGGATCTGTAACTGTCAACGGTTGGCCAGCTTTTATTTGTTGTATAAAGAGTGGAATGATAGATCCTCTGGAAGCCATGACGTTGCCATATCTTGTTCCACACAACACTGTACCTTTTTGAGCAGCAACACGAGATTTCGCCACCATTAGCTTTTCCATCATAACCTTGGAAATGCCCATTGCATTTATGGGATAGACCGCCTTGTCAGTACTCAGAACCACGACCTTCTTGACCCCATGAGCAACCGCTGCGTTCATTACGTTTTCAGCGCCGAGGGCGTTCGTTCTGAGCGCCTCGATTGGATAGAATTCGCATGATGGAACCTGCTTCAGAGCAGCCGCGTGGAAGACGTAATCGACTTGAGTCATTGCATCGAAAATGCTGTCATACGTACGAACATCTCCGATGTAAAAAGAAAGCTTACTGTCGTTGTATCTCTTTCGCATATCGTCTTGCTTTTTCTCGTCACGACTGAACACTCGGATTTCCCTGATGTCCGAATGCAACAACTTTTGGACGACTGCATTCCCAAAAGTTCCTGTTCCTCCAGTTATTAGAAGGGTCTTTCCTTCAAACATGACTATGACTCCGTCTGTTTGCCTTGCAGTGGCCCGGACATTCTGACCTAACTCTTTCGTGTGATGCATTCCCCTTTTACGGCATTGTCAAACAAGCAATGTATCGCAACTACGCGGCATATTAAAAGTTCAATAATGCCTGTGTTGGTTGGATAAATCATGTATGATAGTGGCCTGTCCTCCACTCCGGTCTACTGCTCGAATAGCGTACTGATAGCCCTGGGGAACGCCCACGGCCTGAGACGCACTGGTCTCAAGTAGTTTGCTATTTATGTACATATCCTCGGTTGTGTAGAAATCCACGATCAATTTCCCTCGGCGCAGCAGTACATAATCTGTACCTTTGGGAATTCGCCGACGAGCTCGACCATAATCGCAACAGACCGATACGATCTCGCTAACGCTACTATCGTGGACGGTTTTTGAGGCAAAGTCTGTTTGAAGCTGCGTATCCGGACATGGATGAGAATAGAACTCTATGCACTCTTTGATTCCAGATAAAAAAGAATCGGGATCATTGTGGCGAATTATCTCCGCTAACTGCCTGACTGAAATCTTTTTTCCTTCGATCTTCCTCAAACTGAAGTGCTCATCCTGATCTACCGCTTCTAGCAATTCACTTACCACAGTAGATACCGGCACAAGCTCAATAAGTTGCGAACCGTCTCCGATGATGGGCATTTCAGAGCCATATCGCTGGGCGTGTAAATAGCAAAAAGTTGCAACCACGGACACATAAAAAGGTAAAGCGCCAGGACCGTAAACGTTTGGTAACCGGAAAACTGTCGCTCGGCAGTCCTTTACACCCGCCACGTCACGCAGCAGGCGTTCTGATTCCTTCTTTGCCTTGGAATAAACTGAATCAGGATGACTGTCTATATGATTGCTTGATGGAAAGACAATGTGTCGATGCCCCACCGTCACCGCACAGGCTACCACGTTAGCCGTTCCCAGTGCGCCTACCCGAAACACCTCGATTGGGTCACCTCTGTTTCGTGTAGCCATATGGAAGATGACGTCGGAAGACGAAACTAATTTCATCACATCTGATGGGTTAAGAATGTCGCCCGTAAAACAATTTGGTCTTAGGCCTTCACTCAGCATCCGGCGCTGAAGTGCTCTACCGATGAAGCCAGTAGCACCCGTTAGACCATATCTGTTGCAAGCCAATGGCCCACCCCCTACGACAGCAAGAACAATTGGTGACTCTAAGCTCATGTTACCCGTTTTCGTGCTCAATGATTCCAACACGTCGTGTATGATAGCGACAGCAGAGCAGTGATGAAGTTTCGTAGGGAGCTTGACGGTTAACAGACTACTAGATACCGCGATTGCAGAGATCTCGGAATGTACGGAGTGCATGGGCTGGAGGATAAACCTAGGCAGATGAACGAACATGCGGGGTACCAGCTTAAGCTTGGTACGGACATCGTGTTCGACAGGGATCAACAAGATCAATGTGTAGACTACTTCAACAGAGCGGGGGCAACCGATAGCAAAAAAGATGGAGGCGACGACCGGACTCGAACCGGTGAATAACGGTTTTGCAGACCGCTCCCTTACCTCTTGGGTACGTCGCCCCGTCACTCTGGAAAACCAAGAAGTGTTCAAGAAAGACCTTAGCAAAGGACCTTCCGTTCGTTTGGCTTTCCGGAACATAGAAATATTATGCTATTCACATGGAGCGGGAGACGGGATTCGAACCCGCGACAACCTGCTTGGGAAGCAGGTGCTCTACCACTGAACTACTCCCGCGCATCGATTTCGAGCCATTTGGTGGGCGATGTTGGATTTGAACCAACGACCTCTTCCGTGTGAAGGAAGCGCTCTCCCCCTGAGCCAATCGCCCACGCCTTCAGAAGGTTATGTATAACACGACAAGTCTAGCACACTGTTACAAATATACGCTCACGCGCCTTCTGATTCAGTGGTGGGGATGGAGAGAGTTGAACTCTCACGAGCTAATGCTCACTTGGCCCTCAACCAAGCGCGTCTGCCATTCCGCCACATCCCCGTAGCTACGCAAGTGTGATTATATCACACGGCGCGCGATACGTCAATATAGATTGACGTATCGCGTTAATAGTGCCCCGCCCTGCCAAAACCACTACAAGGCGCGCGGCGGGTTTATTCCTATCGCTCGATCAAAGCAGTTTAGCGCATCTCCATAGCGACCCTCCTCGGAGAGCGCATCGCCCTTCCCAGCCATCTTACCAGCAACGCTGCCTCTCCTGAGTCTTAGAAAAAAATGCCACCACAGCGAATACCAATATCACCGAAACAACTATCGCTCAGAAGCCACCTATCACACCTATCTCCCTTTCGGTAATGATCCTAATCGGTGACCTTACCAATTCCCCAAACGCCTTCATCGCGTCAGTATAGTTCATTTGATTATACGATGCAATGGCTTTCTCCTGCATTGCCTTAGTCACCTGACGGTAGCCCAAATTCTTGTATGTAAAATTGGGGAGAAGCAGGTAAGGCGCATCCCTCCTTGTAAGATAAGGTTATCAAGACCGACAGAAGGAGGAACGCGCCATGAAAGAAGTATACATCGAAGAGTTCGAAGAGGCAATAGAGGCTTGGTCAGAGGTTCGTGGTGAGGACTGTCTGTGGGGACGCTACAGGGAGTTCCAGTTGATGGGTTTGAAGTATTTCGTAGAGACAAGCCTACGGGATGCGGTGAGGTGGAAGCTAGGGGTAGGATGGTATGAGCGAGGGGATGGTCGGCGTGGGTATCGGAATGGGAGTTATATGCGGACTTTAGTGACTCCGTATGGGACGATAGAGGTAGAAGTTCCGCGGGTACGGGAGGGGAGTTACGAGCACAAGCTTTGGGATGGCAAGGGGATGCTGACGAGCGAAGCGCGTGAAGTAGTGCTTGAGACGTATTTATGAGGTGAGGCGGAGGACCAGGACAATCTCATGCTTCACAAAATCGCCGCAGTGTTGACCGGATGCTGTATGCGGTACTCGCGCATCAAAACAAGACATGGGATGACGCCTACCAGCAAAAGGAATTTACACACAATCCTTGACGTTACCCCCTCTGAAGTCAGTTTGACCATTTTGTGAGATGATGGTATAATACAGCGTACCTTGCGTGGGCCCGTAGCTCAGCCGGTAGAGCAACGCCCTTTTAAGGCGTGGGTCGAGCGTTCGAATCGCTCCGGGCTCACCATCATGTTTTTCCTCTTATAGTGCACATCTGATTTGTTGACATATTGTCCCTCCGGCGATCTCGTTCTTGAATTCCCTTCTCCAGCGACAGACGCAGACATACCTGCTCGGAATCTTTCACGAAGCATGTATTTTAATCCTGAGGGTGAGAGCGAAACAGTGTTTGGGAGCAGGCAATACAGCCACGGTTCACACGCAAGGCATGATAGGCCAGGGAAATCGATTTGGGGATGGACGAAATCGCCCATCCCCTTGGTTCTTGAGTGACCTATTCGTTCTCCGAGAGTTAATCTGGCAACTCGATCAACCGGATATCATCCGCCAGCGCCAAGACTCTTTGCCAGTCGGTCCTTCTGTAGAACCCGACGCCGATGGTTATGGTGTCCGTCTCTGCTTTCCATTTCTTGGCGAATTTCAGCCATCTACCATCTGTACGGAACCATTGAGTTGAGTTGTGTCCGGAGAAGTCTGTGCCAGCTTTAGGGTCACAGACAAGTCTTGCTCTCACATCGCCCCAGTTGAATCTATCATACCAATTGTCACTGTGCCCTTCCTGCCTTGTATATAACGAGGCTGAAAGAAGATACGTCTTACCCGGAGTAACCCTTACCTTCTGATACACTGTATCCTTTCTATCGTAGTCACCCTCATGCCGTGAAAATGACAAGTCCCAACCTATGGATGCCTTACCTGACTTGCTAAGACCAACAAGCGTAGTTACATTCTTCATGCCTTCGATTTGCCATCCAGACAAGCCTCTCTCAAAGCTCGGATTCACGATTGGGATCTCCTTGCCATTCCTAACGTCGGGTACCGGAGGCTGGTATATCCGGTCCATCGTTGCGAGATTCAAGAAACCAATACACATGTCAAGGAATTCGTGCTTAGGAGGAGCTAGTAAAGGAGGCTCGTTTACCACCTGCCCTTGAGCATCAAGCGTTCGTGCCTGGTAGACAGGGGTCTCAAACTTACCTCCGGCTTTGGTGGACTTGACAATCCTAAAGCTTACAGTCTGACCGGGTCTAAGCGAAGATATCTCTACTTGGTTGACGCCCGTGGGCACCCGAATCACCTTATCAAGTTTGTATGGGCTGGACCCGTATAACACTTTGGTATCAGCATCCTCCGTACCTGCCCATGCCAGCATGATTGAGTTGCTTGTAGTATTAACGATATGTTGGTTGTATATCACGGGTGTCATGCCGGCTATCATTTCTCCATAGATTCGCACATTCAGATTGCGTTTCGGCAGGAGGCTTTCGTCCGCTGGTAACTCCTTGTCTTTCGGTATGATTTCGACGAAATATTTCTGGCCTATCTCTAAAGGCATTTCATCGGCAGCATAAACAGCGGCGACATAATGCTCCGTGCCCGGGCGCGTATAGTTATAGCCGACTTTCTCAGCACCGACTCGAACCTTGGTGCCATCAGGGTTCACTTTGTAGACGCGGAAAACTGCGTCGATATGAAATGGCGTGTTTTCGAAAGCAATTTGGGAAAATATAGCGCGAATATTAGCAGTGCGGGCTATGAAGTAAACGCCCGTTGTATTGAGAACCCAATTTTCATCATTGGAATCAATAACGGGTGACCTGAGCATGTCATCCCTGGCTTCAGAAATGAACAGACCTAGATCGCTGCAAGTTTCTTTTTTTCCTTCGAAGTATGCGCAACCGTCTGGATATACATCGCCGGTTGAATGCAATCTCATAGCAAACGGTTTGCCAGACTTACGATATAACTCAATGTAGTAAGTTTTGCCTCTCTCCAGAGGGACGTCGCCTGGTTTCCAACGGGCAATATACCAACCGAACCGTGTTCCATCGCCGCCTGGGCCATCGGTGAATCTAGCTACAGGCCCGATTTGCTTTCCCGAGGGTCCGCCGCTACGCACTACTGCCATGAGATCGTCGACCTCGTGGGGTAGTTGTACGGATACTTTGTCGATCTCACGTCCCGTTGCCTTGAAAGTTTGACCCATGCGTACGAAAGACTGACCCCACACAAGGTTATCAGCCTCATAAGTCCAGTAGATAGGTATGTCAAAAACCGCCCACTCTTCTGGCTTGTGCCCTACAATGACCGGTCCAGCAACAGTTGGATAGGCATCACCGTTATCCTCGAAAGTAGCGGTTTGAGGGCCAGGTAGCGGGTGGAGTTCGTGCCATCCTTGCTCAGCTTGTCCAGTTTCACCGACGGATGGTGTGCCATCTGTACCAAGGAAGCTCTTTACCTTGACATGCGGAGCATTGTTCAGCCAGTAGCCTAGACTTCGCCATGCAAAAAACGTAAATGTTTCCTGATTTGGATCATAGTGACCGGCACGTGCAGGCATTATCAACAACGCAGCTAGTAGCAGCATCATATGCCAGTGTTTGCTGAGTTTTTGCATTTTTCCCTCCAGTAGCTCTAGTCATAACAGCAACACAAGGAATCAAGTTCATGACACGCAAGTTGCCGTCAACACATTGGTAGTCCTTGGGGTTACTCCTGTTTCCTATTTTCGAATGACTAAGTAAATTGGACTCTGGGAAATGGAAACCTTAGCATCCCCACACTTCCCTGCCGGTGCACGGATCCTCTCCCCGTATATGTTGTACAATTCTCTTGCGCGGATAACCATAGCCAGCAGAACTTCGTGCGTTTCATCGGTACTCCAACAGACCAATATAGTAGCATTGGCCGTGCTGAACTCTAATACAAAGTCGGTTTTCTTGCCAAGGTTTAGCCTTCTTCTCAGGCGCGCTCCTCTCAATAGGCTTGAGAGTGTCTTGACAGCATAGTAAGCTTTCTTAGGATGCCTTCCATCTGGAAGCATAATCCCACTGTGGTGCTCAAGTATATCCTCAGTGCCCCAATCTTTCCAATCAAACCAGATGCTTATAGGCACATTTTCCAACATGTTCACCAAGAACATACGCACAAGTCGGTTAGCCTGCTCATCCTCAGTCAGGCGTGACCTATCCCAGTTAATCAACGAGTAACCCCATTCGGTAGAGAGGATGGGCAATGACTTCTTCCGAGGTGCATATTGTTGTATCAGTAGCCGCAACCGACTGTATTCTTCTATAACGGTTTCCGGTGGGTCTGCCCGATAAGGATGAACCGACACACCATCTATCCACTGGAGTAGTCCGCGCCTAAAAAGTTCCTGCATGAAGTCGAAGGGTATGCCAGATGAAGCTGGGCAGATAATCATCGCAGTCGGGTCAGCGGCTCTAATGCGAGGTGCGGTCTCCTCAACTAGTTTCACATAATCATCGGCGCTGGGCTGCGGATCCCAAAAGAATATATTTGGTTCGTTCCAAATCTCATAAATAATGCCTCGGCCAGCATACCGCTTAGCTGCCGTCTGGGCGAAAAGTGCAAACGCTTTACGCCCTTCTTCCGTTCGTATTGATTTATCAGTTGTCTCATAGAGTCTATTTCCATAGTCTATAATGTAGAGGATACGAATCTTTCGCTTTGTGTACTCGTCGGTGAACCTATCGTAATTACTTCCGACAAAATCATACATGCCCTTTCGCTTTTCAATGGCTTCCCACTGAAGATCCATTCGCACAAGCTTAAATCCAGCGCTTGCGAGACTGTCCAGTTCTGCTGGGTTGAGGCTTGAACCCAGCGGCGACGGCCCTTGAACACCAAGACAGTCTGGTATCCGGACGTCGGGAAACTTCGCTGAACAACTAGTCGCAACCATCGTTATAAGAATGACCAGAAACATCCAACGCATAAGCAATCTCGCGTTCGCGTTGCAAAAAGGAAAGGCCTACCTGCGCAAAAACTTAAGGGACGAAATAGGATTATCCAAGAGTATGTTGATTTCCTCCGCGGGATAGTATTCGACTGAAGATAGTATGGGTTGTCGCTATCGAGTTGTGCTGATAGTTTCCCCACAGTCAGTACGCGTATTCCGTTGACAAAGGGTACTGCCGCTGATAGAATCAAATAGCGTACATACGTTCCATTTTGAGGCTTACGGGCATGCTTGAAGTCGCGAGGATCGCTCCGGACATAGACAATTTAGGTCGTGAGAGAGCAAGCTTCGTTGCTGGCATTCCTGAGGAGTTCCACATTGCAGACGAAGTGATGGTGCAAATTGCAGACGACTTAGGTGCTGCCCAAGAGAAAATCCAGCAGGCTAAGACGTCTTGGCTAACGACACTTTTCGAAGAACCCCCAAACACTATTCACGAGTTGCCAAAACTTCCGCTTGAATATGCCGTCACGGCCACCGACGGTTCTCAAGTCATGCCGGACAAGCATGAGGTAACCTTTTGCTATCTGTTGAACACATCTAGTGTTATCATCTACTACGGCAATGGCGATCGCCCAGTCGCCGATACCCGACCTAAGTTGTATTACAAAGAGGATGATCTTTTTGAGAGTCCGTACGGCGGACGACGAGCGAGAATGAACGAAAAGCTCATTGGAATAAGACGTACGCTAGCTGAAAGCACACATATGCGAGACGCGATTTGCGCGGCTGTTGCGTCTGGGATTGCAACGGTTGCACTTTGGGATGGCAGCCTGATTCGGTGGTCACTAGAAGGCGAACCGCAGGACTACAGAGAGCAAGTATTGAAGGAGTATCTTCAGCTTTTTGAGAAGGCCAGAGAGTTAGGTGTACCTGTTGCCGGATATATTAGCGACCCTGGTAGCAGTGATGTTGTCAATTCTTTACGAATAATGCTTTGTCATGAAGATAGAGTGGACTGTGACCGTTGTCCGCACGAGCAATCAAATGAAAGTCGCCCCTGCGATGCGGTAGCGCATTTGAGGGACGCGAGTATATTTAGGAGACTACTCCGAGCTGGTGATCGATCTGCGCTATTTCGAAGCGCTTCAAAAATTCTGGACTATTACAGAGAACACAGAACACTAGCGTTCTACCTGCACACAGGCTGGGAGATAGCACGAATCGAAATTCCCAAATGGGTTGCAGACAGCCCCGCGCTTCTGAATTTGGTTCATGCGGTCTGCTATGATCAGGCACAAAAAGGTCGGGGTTATCCCGTCGCTTTGGCTCAGGCGCACGAGCACGCGGTGATACGTCACCAGGAGGCTCGAATTTTCTACGAAATGATTGAGCGCGCTCTGGTGAAACATGGAGCTCCTGTTACTTACAGCCTAAAGCGATTATCTAAAGCTTATTGAGTGCAATTTACCTGAGATTAGCGCCTTCATATCGCCGGAATATTCTATCAGAAGTAGGAATGACTTATGCTGAACGATCATAGTCTCATAGGCGAAATAATCGAAGCCAGCACAACGGAGTTCCTAGCCGAGGCTAGAGAACTTTATTCTCCTCCTTCCCTGGGTAGCTTTGTCAAGGTGCCGTGGAGTGGTGAAGAAAGCTGGCTGCAAGACGTAGCCAGGTCCGCCAATTCTATGAACACTGAGGCTGATGACCCGTTCCAAGATCCTGCCGACCGTTTCAGACAAATGGAAGGCTCCTTCGGTCCCGCTTATCATACGTTCATGTCTAACGAGACCGTAGAACAACGCTCTGAAGACTTGCAACCAGCCGTGTACGGTGTGGTGTACCATGCGAGCACGGGTTCCTCTGATTATAGCAAGCGACTTCGAGCGTACTGGAAGGATGAACAACGACTTCGGGAAGAACAACCAGAGATTTCCGAATGGCTGTTGGTAACCGATTTTAGAGCAATTGTGATAGGTTTTTCAGTAGCTGGCCATGTTCGGCAATTCCTGCCACCAAAACCACCCAGACTTCACGCTTTCGTATATCCTTGTACGGCTGATGAAATCGCGCTGATCACGCGTCGTATGGATTTTCTCCGTACTCTTGTGAATTTTCACATGCTCTCATCGGAAGAAGTTGTTGCCGCTTGCATACGAGAAGCAGCCTTAGCCCAAAGTCATCGCTCTGACTTCCTAGTGACAGCCGGGAAAGAATTAGCCAAGATATTCAGAAATGACTATGATCGATTCCAGGCAATTATCAGGAGGATGGTTCCCTGATGAAAGACAATGCTGGAAATCGTCGTGACTTTCCTGAGTCCAAACGCCGTGAGATCGGACAGGTTGTGAACGGGTCCCTTACCAAGGGTCTATTAATGAAGCTTAACCCTTCCGAATCAATTGAAGACATACGAGCGGGCAAGTTTGTAGTAGTTGAGGGCGACAAGAATGAGTACTTCTCGATGATTACCGATGTTATTCTCGAGACAACTTCGCCTGACCTTTGTGCTAACCCACCTAGCCGAGACGATGATCTAATGCGGCAAGTCTTGAGTGGTACGACTGCCTTTGGAAAAGTGGAACTAAAACCGATGTTAATGCTCGATAAAGCTGACTTGATCAAGACCACCGAAGCTGAATTACGACCGGTAAAGACCATCCCTGGGCATTTCAGTTCCGTGTACACTGCTACACCGGCAGATGTCAGCCGCGTTTTCGGTGAAGAGGGAACGGACAACAAGTACTTCTACATCGGTACTCCTATAGACATGGGAGATATACCGGTTTGCCTGAACCTGCAACGTTTTGTTGAACGCAGTAACGGGATTTTCGGCAAGTCGGGCACTGGTAAGACTTTCCTGACCAGAATTATCCTATGCGGAATAATAAGAAACAATCAGGCTTCATGCCTCATATTCGATATGCACAGTGAGTACGGTTGGAAAGGTACGTTCGAAGGTGATAGAGCGGAGGTACGTGGACTGAAACAGTATTTTGGCGACAAGATATCCGTCTTTTCGCTTGATCCAGAGTCTTCCCGACGGAGAGGGGCGCCAATAGATGTTGAAGTACAAATTCCGTATAGCCAGGTAACCGTGGACGACATTATTCTGCTGCAGGATGAGCTAGGTCTTACTCCGACTACCGTTGAAACCTGCTACGCCTTGGTGAATCGATTCAAAGAAGACAAATGGCTTGCCAGCCTTCTCAGTATGGGGGCTGACGAAATAGTCGACTTTTGTCAGAGCAACAATGTACATCAAGCATCACTTTCAGCGCTTCAAAGGAAACTGCGAGTTCTAGCACAAAGCTGTAAATCTTTCCTGAAGGATGATTCAGACTCAAGTACAAGTGTGGATGATGCTGTCAAACAGATTATGAGTTACCTGGAAAGCGGTCGAAATGTCGTACTTGAATTCGGACAGCACACTCAACCGCTTAGATACATGCTTGTAGCAAACATTTTGACTCGACGTATTCACGAATACTACGTGCGCAGAAAAGAAGAATCACTTGGTGGGGACAAACCAGAGCCGAAACCTCTGCTAATCGTGATCGAAGAAGCCCACAAGTTCCTTAGTCCTGGTATTGCAAACCAGACTATTTTTGGAACAATTGCGCGCGAAATGCGTAAGTATAATGTGACGCTGCTAATAGTAGATCAACGCCCGTCTGGTATAGATTCGGAAATCTTGTCTCAGGTGGGCACGAAGATGATCTGCCTACTTAACGACGAGCGGGACATCGATGCTGTGCTGACAGGAGTAAGCAACGCAGCTGGTCTCCGTGGTGTGCTGGCAAGTCTGGATTCGAAACAACAAGCTCTTGTTCTTGGCCATGCTGTCCCTATGCCTGTGGTCATTCAAACGAGGTCGTATGATGACGAAGATTTTCGTGTCAGCATGGGTTATACTTCCCCTCAGGACCGTGACGAGTTGATTCGTCAAGAGATTGAGCAAGATTTCTCATAGGATAGGCAAATCTGTTGAGCAAAGTACTGATTCTCCAGTTGATTCTCACTTTCACTATAATCTCCGTTCCCTCTGGGCAAACCTCCAGCGTTTCTAGAGCGCACATCTCGTATAAGGGACATCACCTGCAAGCCGATGAGATCATCCATACTATCGACAGCGAAGCCCGAGCCCTGGGCAATGCCAAGTTGACACTCACGGACGGCGAGGTGTCAGCAAACGAAATTACTTATGACTTTCAAACCGGTGAGTACGCCGCCACTGGAAATGTGAGGGCTAGGTACGAGAGCTCAGCATACGGCACAATTCAACTCAGCGCTGGGGTAGTGACTGGAGATGTTTCAAGTGGCCGTGTCCGGGCTGAACGTCGACCGCATCTGCAGACGCCCTGCAGTTCTTTGATCTGCGATATTCTAACGTACAACTCGAATAATGGCGATTTCACAGCTGTCGGTTCGGTTTCAGCGCGTTACTTTGACCAAGATAATCAGCAGTTTGATTTAGTGGCTGACAGCGTGGTAGGCAACACGCGAACAAACGATATCAGGGCCACCGGTCATCCTGCCTTGTCGGGTAAAGAGTTTTCGCTACACTGTAACGAACTGACATACAATCTACAAAGCCGAGAAGTCCAGGCAGTTGGAGACTGCATCATTTCGTATCGATCAACTCAAGGCGAAAATGTACAACTGACTGCTAGTACTGTCTCGGGGAACCTTCATAACGGTCAGATTCAAGCGTCTGAGCGAGTTTCTGTAACCCAGGGAAACGGTCGATCTTTTACAGGCGATAGCGCTGAGTACAATCTACGCACTGACGATGGTGTTATCAAAAATGCGTCTGCCGTACTTGATGGTATTCATTTCAAAGGGAGCGAACTCAGGGCAGAAGAAGACCAATACGCTATCACCCAGTCAAGATTTACTACCTGTGACAAAGAGGACAACCCGCATTATTACATATCGGCTAGACAGATCACGATCGAGCCTGGGAATAGTATGACAGTCAGGCACGCCTGCGTGCACATTTTAGGAGGTGACTTGCTGACAATCCCTAGGTATACGGTAGATCTCAAGGACTCTTCGCGGAAAGGGATGAAGCTACCCGCAGTCGGAATGAACGCTTACTACGGTCCGTATGTGTCATATGAGTTCGACATTTCAAACAGCCCCCAAACCTTCGGCGGACTAGCGATCCGGCTTTCTGAGAAACAAGCCTTTCAGGGCGGTATACTTTATGACCAGATCGCATCGCGACCAGTATTCCTCCGATTCACATATAGAGAACCTTTCTACAGTGGGTCTCGACGGGATATACTGCTCACCAGATTACCCGAAGCCGGGATTAGATTTTGCTCCGGCCCTGATGCTCAACGCTATGCTTTATCGCGGAGATATATCGATCTGGGTGGTGAGACAATATCGCCTGGTGATCGACCAATATCAAAAGCCAAGTTTAACGTCGTATCCGAAATTGGTGTTGGTAGATTTCGAGAGGAACCAAGTCGGACGAATAACTCTAGGTTTGACGCTCGCACGGTCGCATGGCTCGAACCAATGGCCATTGGAAGTCGTGTCCTCTTCTCGCCTGGTGTGTCAGGAAGGATTTCGCTGTATGAACACGGTGACACATACTCGGCTTTTGCTGTAAGACTGGCTGCATCTTATGAGATCTCTGAAAAGTCATACGTGTCTTTCTCTTACATCGCAAACACGATCCAAGGCAATTCGCCTTTTGTATTCGATAATGTTGATCTGAAACAAGAACTGGTGGGTAAAGTTGTTTTTCCCGTTGGTACGCTGAACTTGGAGTTAGATTCGAGGTATGACTTGAGAAACCGAGATGTTTATGACATAGAAATCACTGTATCACAGCGAATGCATTGTCTGCAGCCCAAGATCACGTGGCGTAGCAGGTTCAAAGAGTTGACCTTTGGTCTGTCGTTAATTGGTCTATAGGGGCTTCAGACCTAGAAATGTCACGCTCTAGGGAGACACCCGCAGTTTATCACCAAAGAGTGGTTCGTCATGCCAGAACTCACACTTATTCGCCGTGCTGAGCGCACTGCGAAGTGTCGAATGGGTCTGCGACTTAGTCTTCTTCAGAATCCGACATAGACAAATCGTCCAACTCTTCCTCTTCTTCCTCTTCGTCGCTATCCATTTCCTGCTCACGACTGGCGATTCGCTTTGCCGTGCCTTCCCAATCCAACTTACCGAAAGGATACTCTTCCTGTTCTTGGTAAATGTGCCCATGCACTGGGCAAAGCAAGGATCTGGTACTATAGGTCTTGTGTCTTACGATGCTCAGGCGCTCGTCACAATCTTGATGAGGGCAAAGAGGAATTTCATTCCGGTGGAACGCTGCCTCTGCCGCCTGGATAACCGCTTTGGCATAGGTGTCTCTAGTCATGGCTACTCCCGTATCTCGAGCTCGGCTCATACATATAATAATACGCAAAACCGCAATGGATTAGTTTCATTGCCGAGCTTATAATCGCGCTACTTCACTGCCATGCGAATTATATCACAAAACTATCTCGAACGCAAGTTCGATTTGCCAGAAAATACCCCTTAAATGACAAATTTGCGCGCATTCTCCGATTATGCGCAGTTTGGCCCGATTCTTGCAATAAGCGATTTAGGAGCAATTATAACTTGCTGAGTCGTGGTTCAAGACTCAACCCATTATCTGAAAGGATGGGGGTAAAGAAATGAGTAGATACTTACTTTTCTCGTTTGTAGCGTGTTTGGTATTGACCACCGTGCTGCCGCTGACTGCCAAGCCTGCCGAAGATGGTGCGTTTTTGGTTGACTCAGCAACCTCTGTGTCACAGCTAATCGACCAAGTAGAGGGCAACAGGCTTGTGGCACTTCGTTATGCTAAGCATTTCGGGACTGATCCTTCCTCTGTGTTGGCATTCTTTAGGAGTCAGTTGACCGTTACCGAGCTGACTCAGGATATCACGGTGACTGAGTATTATCTTGACGAATCGCGAAGCATCACCAGCAGATCTGTAGATCTCAAAGCGGGCCTGAAGGTCTTTGCGAATAAGGCTGGTGCGCCAGTGCTTCGATTGGGTACAGGCAATCCGCTCTGTGAGGCGTTATCTTCTGCTGCCGTCATAAGAAACAATTCAGTTCCCCTCACAACTACGAAACCTACAGAAGAGGACGTGGTTACCCAGGTGCTTTCGACCACTCCGACGGAGTTTACTGGGGCTACCAGCTCAAACGAGGCAGCGCGATCGGCGAGTCTGGAGTCAGGGACTTTAGTCGCCGCGAATATTCCTGCTCCTACACCACCGGTTGCCGGTAGGTCGTCCTCTGGCTCTGCATTTTCTGGGTGGCTGATACCTGCTGGCGTCATCGGTGCTGCTGCGGCCTTTGCAGGCGGAGGGGGCGGGACCTCGGACGTTATTGTTAACAACCCCACAGACAAGAATCAGCTCATCCCTGAGCCAGCGGGTTTGATAACATTAGCGGCTGGACTTACTGGCCTCGCAGGACTCGTGTATCGCAGGCAGAAATCTAGGTAAAGCAAGGTTGCGAGGCTAGTCGTACATTTAGCTTACCATAGATAAGGCAGGGAAATCCACAGTGATTCCCTGCCTTGCGTAATTTTCTACACAATGGTTCTGTTTCGCAGTCGCTAGAAACAGTTTGGACCTGGACTTACGAGTAGTAGTCTCCCCTGGGACTCACGGGAACTATGCAGTCGACTTATCAAAAAGACACGGAGAACAACGCCCCATAATAGATATCACCTTTGATGGAAGATAGCCGCGCGTTGAGTGTCGGCATCAAGTTGTAGGAAAGCGCAAAATTGAAATCATTGGTATCATATTCTCCCATCACTCTGATACCCATGGGTAGAGTACCCTCCACACCGAAAAACACACCACTCAGGGCATTGGTGCCAATACCGCCATGCACAACGACATTCTGGAACAACAACGGAACTCCCCCTGTTACAGGAATGCTCTTAGACACGGATAAGTATAAGGACTGGCCGTCATAGGGAACACCTTTATCATTGGTTTCGTCACCTATATCTCGCATACCCACGGCAACCGCAGGAGTAAAGGTGGTTTCGGGAAGTACCGAGACTTGAGCGCTCAATGCATCCTCGTTATCTGGCGTAAAATCCTGAAAACGAGCACCTTCGACTTCCAGTCGAGAAACGCCCAGGTTCACCCAGTAGATTTTTCCATCACCATCGGAATTTGCAGCATACTCAGCTTTGATACTGCCAGTGGACAGTGTCTTACCAGTCGGTATCAGTATCAACCTGTCCGCAACCGCGAGAGAACTCAGAACACCACACAGTAGACTAGCTGTAACCGACAGAACAACAATACGAAACATTGGATCCTCCTATCGAACAAGGGTCAATACGGTGATTCCACCGCTCTCATAACGTTTATATGTTCTTCAACAAGCCTATGTTTCACCTGCTGTGCGTTTGAGATCCCAGATGGCCGTCCGGTGTCTACTATCACTACGAACTCGACATTATGTGGTTTGGGCGATGGGCGTTGGCTACTTACCCTGTACCTCTTGTACCTCTGGGTAACAACCGACAGTTCGCCCCTGTCCGCAAGAATCTCAAGCAACTCATCAAAGCTGATAATGCCATCAGTGCTGTAGCTGCAGAGTATATACCGTGCTTTGACCCCCTGAACGAGTTCCTTCAAAGCAGCGACAGCAGACCGTTTGTAGCAGTAGGGGCTTCTACGCTCTATACGCCAATCCTGGCGAATACCTGATTTTCCGTTTGCACCGTCCCTAGGTGTGAATTTTCGACTGATCTCCGGCTTATCCCATAGGGTGATGGTGTTTAGCAAGTGGTAGTTTGCGCCGTATTGGTGTTGATTGTAGGGCGGATCAAGATACGCTATGTCACATTTCACTTCGTCTATCAGACTGTTTGCATCAGCTCGGTAGACTTTGTTCGCACTGCCGTTATTCCAAAATACAGGAGATTTCAAGGTCAAAGTGCTACGAATTCGATACCATGCAGTCTTCGTGCTTCCTCCCCAACCTCGGTGAAAACCTTTGAATACTCCGGATGTATTGCTGCAGTACGCTGCCTGAAAAATCAGTGGAGCAAGGAGAACAGACTCTTCGTTATCATCAATCTTTCCACTATATTTCCACTCCCAAATCTGCTCTCGAATGGCATCAATCCTGCGACCGTTCTCCTGTGTATAGAACATCCGCTCTGAATCCGGATCATATTCTTCGTCATGCTCCGGACAATAGTGTGTTGCGATATATCCACGGATGGGGGAAAGGTTGTTGAGTAGCCTGATCGCTGTTTCTAACCCACCCAGTGCTCTAAATTCAGGCGGTGTATTGTTTTCGATGTAAGCTCTTGCGATGCAATATGAGTACGGCTCCCAGTCGTTCGCAATAACACTAAGGCCTAGTGTCTTGGCTAACCGTGCAACCACGGTACTTCCAGTGAACGCATCGTAGAAAGTACCAGATCGAATACCCGTAGCTGCAATAGCACGAGAAATCAACGGAATGAGTTTACGTTTGTTGCCGATATAGGGTATGAGCTGATCTTCTATAAAGACATTCGGATCCATGTAACCAGCAATCAGGTCATATCAGCCCCATTCTTCGATCGCCTAGTGACCATCAGTAAACACTTTCTATCTGTCGCTGGCTTAGTAACCAGTCGTCGGCTTCATTATACTCTAATTGCCTTTGGATGTTAATCCCGAGGTCTTGGCGACCATACCGGGTTGGTGTTGTCTCCCTTTCCTCTGGTAAGATTAACTGGATCTCCGCCGTTTGTGTCTAATAGCCATATATCACGCCCACCATCCTTGCGTGTCACACTGCATACTATACGATTCCCATCGGGAGACCATGATGGCTCTCTAGCGTCACCACCCAGTACTAACTTTGGCTTGCCACCAGAAGCTGGGATCATGTATGTTCCTACACACTTGTCTAGAAAGCCGTCATTCACAGACCACATCTCGAAGGCAATCTTTTTGCCATCTGGTGACCAGCATGGTCTTGCTGCAGCTCTGTCTTTAGACACAAACAGATCCGTTGTGTTCCCATATTCTGCATCCGCAATCGCAAGTCCGTTTTCGCCCTGACGGTTTACAAAGCCAACTGCTACCATATCCCCTGATGGAGACCATGCCACATCTGTATTTCTGGCGAGCATTATCCCCACGGGATCCCAAACGCTCTGCCAGGTATCTTCCGGACCAGTTTCCTGCAGTTTCATAAACTGCTCGGAATCTATGACACCTACTATACTGCCAAGGTCAACCTCTTGCACAAAAAGAAGCGCTTTCTTTCCTCTCGACCATGCCGCATACCTAAACGGATTATTCAGCCCGAGTACGATCTTGGCGTCCTCAGGCATGTTTCTAGGAGGCAGGTATTGCTCGGCTGCTCCCCCTCGACGTCTGATACCATAGACTTTGCCACTTGAAATAAAGACTATTTCCCGTCCGTCGTCTGTCCAAGCCGGCATATCCTTGATACCTTCGCTGATCGTCAGATGATTTGAATACCGACCGTCCCAGCCGGCAACAAAGAGCTGATAAGTACCCTCATATTTATCAGAAACAAAGGCTATTTCGCGAGCATCGGGTGACCAAGCGGGAGCACGCTCGACCGCAGAGTCGTTCGTAACCTGAGTGAGACTTGTGCCATCCGCTTTCATCACCCAGATGTCTGGATGTCCACCTCTGTCCGAAAGAAATGCGATACGCTCAACGTCCGGAGGCTTTATGAATAATGATGGTCCCCTTTGAATAACTTGCAGGGCAAGGAAGCCAAGTATGGCTACTATTAAGAGAACAAGAATGATGCGATACAAAGGTTAACCCTCCTTAACTCACTGCACGGCGAAGAATACGACCTGGGCGACATGCAGGACAGTCTTGCAAGTGCCCATTCTCTAACACTACCTGGCCGTTAACCAGGACATACCTAATTCCTTGCGCGTAACTATGTGGATTCTCGAAGGTCGCAGTATCGGTCAATGTATTCGGCTCAAACACCACAATATCCGCATAGTACCCTTCTCTAAGAAAGCCTCGTCTCTTCAATCCCAGCCGGCGTGCGGTACGCCCGGTCATCTTAGATATTGCTTCTTCTAGTCTTAACATACGATTTTCACGAACATATATGCGCAGCACTCGTGGAAATGTCCCATAGGCACGAGGGTGCGGCTTTCCCGCGCTCAATGGGCCAGTCTTCGCCCTCGCCGTTGCATCCGACCCAATCAGACTTACCGGGTGGCCGATAACATACGCAACATCTTCGTCACTAATTACGAATGCGATTATTCCAACATTTCCCTCCGCATCTGATAACAAGTCCAACACAACATCCGCTGGATGCTTACCGACCTTGCGCGCTATTTCATCTATGCTTTGTCCTTCGCAAGACCGATACTTCTCCTCCTCTACGAGGCTGATGACAATAGATGCCCAGCCACCGCAATCCCAAATTCGACCTTTCTCCGCTTGATCTATCAGCCAAGCACGCAGAGTTTCTCGCGTTGGTGCATTGCGTAGTCTCGCCAACAATCCGGGGCTACCGCCGTCATGTGCGCACTGTGGTAAAATCGATTTCAAACTGGTTGAGGTAGCAATGTACGGATAGACATCGACCCAGACATCTAACCCCTCTGCACGGGCGGCGTCAATCATTGCAAGTGTTTCACGCACCTTCCCCCGTGACTTCTGACCACATGCCTTATGGTGGGAAATTTGAACACTGACTCGTGACTCTTGCGCAATCTTTATTGCTTCTGCAACCGCATCCACAAGGCCATCCGCTTCGTCACGTATATGCGTAGCATAGATCCCTCCATACCTAGCGACAGGTTCGGCAACTCTGATAAGCTCCTCTGTATCCGCGTAGCATCCTGGGGCGTAGGCAAGCCCTGTCGACAAGCCAAGTGCGCCAGCCTCCATGCATTCTTCAATTAGCCTTTGCATGTTCGCTAGTTCATCACAAGTCGGTGTTCTGGCTTCGAAACCCATCACTAGAGAGCGAATCGTGCCATGACCCACGAATGTAGCAAAGTTTATAGTCTTCGGCAGCCGCTCAAGTATCGCAAGGAATTCCGACATGCTAGACCAGCCTGTTTGCAATCCGTATTGTCTCAGAAACTGCTGGTATTCGCCTAGGTCATGAAGACATCCTCTTGGTGCTGCTGAGTACCCGCAGTTACCTGAGACCTCTGTGGTAACGCCCTGGAAAACCTTGCTCTCGCTCGTTGGGTTTGCAAACACAAATTCATCTGTGTGAGAATGAACGTCTATAAACCCGGGGGATACTACACAATCTTCTGCGTCAATCGTAAACCTTCCAACATCGTTTATTTCTCCGATGCAGGCAATCCTATCACCTACTATACCGAGATCGCCGGTGTAGGCTGCCTCGCCTGTACCGTCTACTATAGTACCTCGCCTAATAACTACATCGAACGGCAATTTCACCCCTCCGAATCTGATTTATTTTACTCTGTATGCCGAAGTTTTGGCTACTACTACTTGAGCATGCCGCGACATGTTGAATTGCAAATAGCCTTTTTGCTATACTGACTAACGTTAGATAACACTCAATGTAGACTACGGACCCCCGGGTGTCTTGTCGGTGTATGATGGAATAGACAACAGTCGACATAGAGCGTGAAAACCCATGAAGGTACGTCCACCGGTTCCGAGTGCGCTCATTTATCAAGAACAACTACCAAATATTTGTTCAATTTGCTTCCGTGTATGACAACACGTTGGCATTGCGTGTTTCCGCCTCCTGCGGTCACATGCCTCTAAGGAAAGGAGTTCTATTCCGTGTTAGAAGGCGTTGTGGTCAAGAACGTTGCAAGTGTACGGCGATCCCCGTTAGCGAATTCGGAACAAGTAACCCAGACTATCATGGGCCAAGTCGTTCGAATCCTCCAAGATGAAGGAGATTGGCTCTACATTGAGACGGCAGACGCCTATAAGGGATGGATTCGACGTGGTTGCGTTCGTTCAAATCTCCGTAGGACGCTTCCTTTGGCAGAAGTGACCGAACTCTTCACCGATGCGTACATCCAGCCAACCCAAGGGAGTGAGATAGTCACGAAACTAGTCATAACATCTGTAGTCGAGGTCCTTGATCAATACCAAGACTTCACGCTAGTTCAACTTCCTGACGGGCAGCAGGCGTGGGTGCGGTCATGCGATATTTGCATCAGCAAAACGAACGAAAGCACCTCATATATCCAGCATGATGTTGTAAGTGTTGTGAGAACTGCCAAGCGATTCTTGGGTATTCCATACATTTGGGGCGGTACAACACCATTTGGGCTAGACTGCTCCGGGTTCGTGCAGCTCGTGTGGAAACTGCACGGTATTCTTCTCCCACGAGATGCGGCCTTACAGACAAGGGATCCCAGACTAGTGCCGGTCACAGACGATGGCATGAACGCGGAAGATCTGGTATTCTTCGCTTCTGAAGAGGATAACCTGCACGTGAATCATGTTGCACTCGCTATAGACAGTGACCGAATTATACACTCAGCCTATGACAGAGGAGTGACTATCAACCGCCTGGATGAGGAGCTCTTGACTCGCAGCCTCGCAGGTGTAGGGAGGATAAAATGATTAACCGAGTGACTTTCGATTTACTGTCGGCAATGGAGCATCGGCCACCGCCGCTAACGGAGATCAGTATCTGCTTGGGACCAAAAGAAACCATCTCCGCCCAAACCTATCACTGGTGGGAAATGACAGGGATAAAACCGTCTGGCAAACAATTTGCAGTGCGACTGCTATCTGAGCACGTACCCATGACAAGACATGAAGCTCCGGGTCTCATCAAACGGTATATTCTACGCGAGCACGACAATTGCCCTATTGAGTACATCGATCTTCGAACAGGCGGTCCACTCTTACCGAAGTTCGATTTCGTTGGCCAGCTGCTTCCGCAGGTTTCCCCATTCACTCGATGGGAAAGCGGATATGCAACGACTGGAACATGCCTGGGTCATGTCTTGTCATTGGCCAAGTTGGATACTAGCCAATGGACAGAGTGGCCTTCCCCCCTGCGTATAGAACTAAATCCCGACGAGACTCACTACATGTACGGCTTGGCCAGAGACACCGAAGGACAGTATCTCAGCGAAAGCGACTATACATATGTACCCCTGGAGCGCTATGAAATAGAGGAACTGGTGAGCTTGGGACTGAACTGTCTGATGGTAGACGATAAAGTAGAGGCTTGGATACAGCAATTGCCAGTATTTTACTATAAACAGTTTAGTGAGGGTTCCTCAGTAGACTATCCCAATATCTTATACAGATCCACCTTCCAAGGCTCAGTACCTTTCATTGATGAGCCGGAAATCCACATTCTTAAAGATGAGGAAGATCTGGCCAAAATAAAGCGCCCTGAGGAAGGAGCATTTCTTCTCACAAAGCGACTGCAAGAGATATGGGAGAATCCGATGCCAAACGAATGGCGGCGGGGATTACTCAGGGAACGCCTGTTGTCACAGGGGATCAACCTGGGAACTCTTAAGCTCGACGATGCAGATCATCCTATTTGGGTTACGATGCTCGAGACGTCCTTCTACCAGCTGCAGGGAGGGTCGGCAGGCATAGTACATGAGGGGCGTTACCGGGTTGAGGAGTTCCTGCGAGATTGCAAGCGGTTCATAGACGAGGACATCACGGTCACGCCTAGAGAACTCCTGTTGATCAATTATGCCTGGCTGAGAGGGGCGGCACGAGCATGGCACAAATCCTGGGGTATGGCAATTTATGGCCAATGTGACCCTGAACTTGCACCGCTAGCTGTGACCCTGGCTTACGACATGGGGGCACGTTACATATGGTTCTGGACGTATGATCACCAGCATCACCTACCCCACTTTATGAAGCTTAACCTACTTAAACATTTGAAGGAGCACAAAGCAAGGTGTCCGAGGCAATCCCTCAAAGCTCTACTCTTCTCGGCCGGTACGGTGATTGCCCTGCCCTACGGATACGGCTATTGTCTGGGCTTCAACCAAATGTGGGAGTCTCCAAATTTGAAAATTGCTGAGTTAAACGCTGCCGGTGTTCCTCATAGAGCTGTCGTCGCATCGGCTCTCAAAGAAGCCATAAAGTGCGTCAAACGCGGGGAGGACTTTGATTTTGCCGTTGAAATCGGTCAGGCGTTTGAGGGATATAACCGAGTGGTACGCATAGGATTAGATGGATCCGTCAAGGAAGAAACCTGCTAATCATAGCCAAATATGCGCTATCAGTATTGCGACTTTGCACAACTGACTGTTGTATTCAGCTTCTAGAGTCTCCGGACGAGGTCTGCGCCTTTCAACAAGGCTTGCTTATTAGCCTCGATAAACTTATGGCGGTGTGGCGGTAGAACTTCAGGGAGCAGGGCTATGAGTGAGTCCAAGGAGACTACACCGGTTTCTGCGATATACGCACCTAGTATAACCATGTTTGCGCCCCGAGGGTTCCCGATCTCCTCCGCAATACTATTGGCAGGGATGCTTAGCACCTGACAGTCATCTCTAAGACATGACGTATCAATCAGTGAACTATTCACAACGAGACGTCCGCCCGGCTTTACAGATGGCTGAAATTTAGAGAAAAGAAACTGATGCATTCCGATCAATGTGTCGGGATTGGCAGATATAGGCGAGCCAATTTCCTGAGCCGACAATATAACGGTGCAGTCCGCAGTTCCTCCTCTAGCTTCGGGGCCATAAGAGGGAAACCAAACCACATGACAATTCTCCAGCATTCCTGCGTGCGCCAACAATTGACCCATGATCATTATACCTTGGCCACCCGTTCCAGCCATTATGACTTCTTCATGCATCTGATTCACTCCGGTGTTTATCAAGGATCTGCTAAAATCGTAACTGTCGATTACGGACTCGTCTTGAACTCACCCAAGGGAAAATGCTTAGTCAACACCTCATCCACGTGTTTCATCGCATCTAATGGTGATAGGCCCCACTGAGTCGGGCATGTCGACAGAATTTCAACAATAGAAAAACCCTTTCCGTCCAGTTGGTTCTGAAATGCAGTCTTGATGGCTTTCTTGGTTCGAATTACATTAGCAGGGCTGGTCAGGGATGACCTAACCGCATAAGCAACTCCCTCCAAAGACGAAAGTAGTTCACAGACTCTGATGGGATAGCCTGCTTTGGCGGGATCCCTGCCACCAGGCGTAGTCGTTGTCTCCTGTCCAACAATGGTAGTCGGTGCCATTTGTCCGCCGGTCATCCCATATGTAGTATTGTTTATAAATATAACCGTTATGTTCTCACCCCTCGCGGCAGCATGAACGATCTCGGCGGTCCCTATCGCGGCTAGGTCACCGTCGCCCTGGTAAGTAAACACAACTCGGTCAGGCAGGCATCGCTTAACACCCGTTGCGACTGCTGGTGCACGTCCATGTGATGCTTCAATCGTATCACATTCGAAATACTCGTATAGAAATACCGAACAACCGACTGGACATACGCCAATCGTCCGGTCCAGTATATCCAGTTCGTCTATTACTTCAGCCACCAATCGATGGGCTATACCATGAGTACACCCCGGACAGTATGCCATAGTCACATCGGATAGGGCTTTCGGACGACTAAAGACGTGCTGCATCTCCTTCCTCCCCTATTTTTCCAGAAGCTGATGCTTCGTTGCACACCTCGTTTTCGTCCGCAGTACATGGCAACGGTGCTTTACACAAAGTTCCTGAGAAACCTCGGTGCACCATGGCTTGCTCGACTTCTTTCATAACATCGACTGGACTCGGAACCATTCCTCCTAATCTACCGTAGAAACTAACTTCTGTCATGCCATTAACCGCCAGCCGAACATCCTCCACCATTTGACCGGCGCTCATCTCGACCGTCAGGAATCGTTTACCTTCTTCGGCCAGCTCAGCAAGCCGCTCGTTTGGGAATGGAAACAGCGTAATGGGCCTAAACAACCCGACTTTCAGCCCCTTCTCGCGAGCCATGTTCATGGTCGTGCGGCAGATTCGTGCAACTACTCCATAGGCAACGAGAACGATATCAGCATCCTCAGTCTGGAATTCTTGGTATCGCACCTCGCATTCGCATGCTTTCGCATATTTTGCCTGCAACCTTAGATTAACCTGCTCCAAGTCCTCCGGCACAATATATAGAGAAGTTATGTAGTTCCGTGGCCTATTCTTCGCGCCCCTAGTTGCCCACGGCTTCGGCGGTATGTTGGACTCTACTTTCTCCGGCATATGTATTGGCTCTAACATCTGACCCACGATTGCGTCAGCAAGAATCATGGCAGGATTTCGATACTTGTCTGCTAAGTCGAAGGCTAAAATCGCATGGTCGAACATCTCTTGAACGGACCAGGGAGCAACGACTAGAAGCCTGTAATCACCATGGCCACCACCCTTTACAGCCTGAAAGTAGTCGGCTTGTGCAGCAGCGATATTCCCAAGCCCCGGTCCACCTCGCTGAACATTTGCTATTACACACGGGAGTTCTGCACCCGCCAGATAGGAAATACCTTCCATCTTCAGGCTAATGCCTGGGCTTGACGATGAAGTCATTGCCCGAACGCCGGCACACGCTGCACCATAGACCATGTTGATAGCTGCAATTTCGCTTTCTGCTTGTAGAAAAACGCCACCAGCCTCGGGCATGTATTTTGACATATACTCTGGCACTTCATTCTGGGGTGTGATTGGATATCCGAAAAACGCTCTACATCCTGCGGCAATCGCGCCTCGGACGAGTGCCTCGTTACCCTTCATCAAGACACGCTTTCTCATAGTCACTTATACACCTCGATCGCAACATCGGGACACATGATTGCACAAACACCACATCCAGTGCACACGCCAGAGTCCTCAAAAATACACGGGTGATAACCCTTCGAGTTCAATTGCTCTGACATGCTAATACTGCTCTTCGGACAGAAGTGCACGCAAATGCCACACCCCTTGCATCTTTCTTGATTGACTGCTATTCTACCCAACCTTACCTTACCCCCAGCAACCTGTCTACGCTACGCAATGCACGATGTCTCTCGATCAACCTTGAGATAGAGCGCACTTCGGAGTAAGCATGAATTCCCGACACAAGCACGATAATAATAATCTTTGAAACTAAACTTGCCTCACATGCAATCGACAGTCCCAATAGTGCTCCCAACGCATTTGAACCTGCGTCGCCTATCATTACTTTGGCAGACCGGTCCAGTGTAGTGATCACTGCTGTGGGCAAGAAAGTGGGGAGCAGGCTTACCCAAACTTGCGACTTCTCATGTTTAACTAACAGAAGAACCAACATACCTATCCAATAACAGGATACTGCACGACCGGGTCTCAAATCAAGCAAGTTCAGCAGGTTCGCGAACAAAGTAATCAAGAGCGCATTGATTAGGGTGTCAGTTAACCTGAAACCGCTCACATACCCACCGACCGCTAAGCTAAGCAGGCCACCAACAACTGCCTTGATTAAGCCGGTGGACACCCTGCCCTTTTTAAGCAAACCAAAGTGACCTAGAAATCCTCCGGCTTCACGTGTTCCATAAATGTCATCCAGGAGTCCTAGTGTTCCAAATGCCGTCAATGTGAATCCAAACAGCATTACTCCAAGATCTACGCCACGCACGAGAAGCATAGTGATGTAAGCCGGAACCGCAGCAATAACCACTACAAATCCGAATCCACAAGGTATTTGCTTGCCTTGAAAGTTTGTACGGATAAGCCTATTTAGGCCCACAAGCACATGCATGGCAGGAATACTGACAATCGTCGCTAATACAGACACAGTGAGCAAAACCAACGTCTTCATATTCTCATAGCCCTTTTTGCAAGCGTCCCAACCACATCGGCCATTTGCCTGCCACGATGTCTGATACCCTTGAGATCACGACCAGAGGGTCGATGCACCATGCTGACCGGCACTTCCATAATCCGATAGCCCATTCTCAAAGCATCAACGGTAAGACCCACTTCCACACCAAATTTCTCCGCAAATCCACCTGTTCTCTCAAGAATTTCACGTCTCAACGCGCGCGGCCCTGATAGGGGCGACTGGATCCACCTGCGGGTCAAGAGCCAAATGCCGAGTCTTGCGGTCTTAACTACTATTCCAAATCCACCACTTCGGGGGCTAAGGTTAGGCGAATCATCAATATTCTTAAAGCATGGATCATTGGGGCGTCTAAACCAAGCAATCGTCATGTCAACTTGATCATTGAGTATGGGATCTAGAAGCAAGGTGGCCTCGGCTGCAGATTTTCCTAAATCGGCATCTAACAGAACCAATATCTGTCCTTTAGATTGTCGCCAAGCACTGTTCAATGCGCCTCCCTTACCCACATTCTTTGGGGATCTGATTACCGAGTGTGCGCCTGCGATTTTAGCAACCTCTCCTGTTTCGTCAGTCGAACCGTCGTCAACCACCAAAACTTCCGAAACGTTAGGAATTCTCAGTGCTGCCTTCACAGTATCGCCTATGATGTCTGCTTCGTTGTAAGCTGGAATTATAACGGAGACTTGTTTTGATACATTCGAATCCATTTAACCAATGCCCTTAATGGAAAAGACCAACAAAAGATTAAGAATCTTTGAAGCGAGAACTACAGACGTCAATAGTCCAAGTCGTCATCTATAGGCACGATAGCGTGATTTCCATACTTCCGAATAGTCCGGCGATACCTTATCGGCCGATCGCTTGATTCCAAAACTGCCAGAATCACCAGCCACAGCGTACGCCAAACACACTTGGCCCATATATTGGTCTATGTTGTCTACGGTGGAAATAGCTTTCCGGTGGTATATCGAAATGTACGAAGTCCCGACGTTGAATGGCTCGGTCCCAACAATTGTCTTGACACCGGCGGCAACAAGTCCATCTATCAGAGGCAGATCTATCATCTCTGAACGCTTGGAACGAGGAGATTTGCACCCACCAACCAATACCACGAGGGTGACCCGCCGGTTATACTCACCTGCCTTGGCAATTACACCGTTGTTTTCCAGTATATCTACTGCATTTGAGTCAACTCCAACGGCTATGCATTTTGCCAAGATTCTCAGAACTTCTCTGACTGGGTCAGGCTCACCCGAAATACCGGTAATCTGTTCCAGCGAACGAGCCGCTCGGCGTTGCGCACTGTCTGAGGAAAGATCAAAAACCGTAGTTACAGTTACCACTTCTGCGCCTGCTTTTTCCAGAATCGCTTTTGCCCGCTGAGTAGCGTCCCCATAGTCACCCGTCTGAACGATAGCCACCTGACGGAAACGAAGCAAACCATCTACAAGAAAGGGAGCAGTGCAACTTTCAAATTCTTCATGCTTTTTCAACTGATCACGTAGCATTTCAATCACTTTTCTATGCTGACGGTTTTCCTCTCGTATGCCACCAAATTCCTGCTCCAGTCTGCTCAATGAGGAACTCGCGATATATGAACTACCAACAAGCATACCTAGTGCAAGCGCCAGAAAAACAGCAACCAAGCTAGTAAGATGGTATCTGAGATCAATTAGCATTTGACACCTACACTCCCAAGAGACGCCGAATTTTGAAAAATAGCAGCTCCGCCCACGTGCGAACGGTCGGCGATTTAGAGACTACTACCAATACGGGCGCTGCTGCAGCGGCAACTAGTACTAGCAACTCTTTCATTCCCGCCGTTCTTCTATACAAGCGACTGACACCTTTGGCGTCCACTAGTTTGGAGCCAATCTTGAGTCTAGTCAGGAACGTACTGGCCATTCCAGCTCGCCCTTTGTCGAGGAAGTCAATCAGATTCGAATGCGTCCCGACGGCCACAATAAGTTCTGCCCCCAGTTCATATGCCAAAAGCATTGCCATGTCTTCACTGGTACCCTGAATAGGGAAAACCTTTGCGTCCAAGCCCAACTTCTTCACCCTAGCTAAGCCGGGCGCTCGTCTGTCACCGTTTCCATAGGCGTGAACGACAATCTCTGCGCCACATCTGAGAGTATCGTCGCTTATCGAATCCATATCTCCAACTATCAAATCTGGCTTGAAACCCATCTCAAGAAGCGCATCAGCGCCTCCATCAACCCCTATCAGAACAGGTCTGACATCTTGAAGATACGACTTAATGATAGCCAAGTCCTCTCGATAACCCTCGCCTCGTACTACTATCAAAGCATGTCGACCAGCGATTTGCGTCCGAAGTTCGGGTACCTCGACAGGATCCAGGATAAGGAACTTCTCTTCCCGAATGAACCTGAGGGTGTTCTCTGCGAACTTTTCCAGTTCCGAGGACAGGTTTCTACGTGCATCCTCCATGAGCTGGCAGATATCCTGGTGAGACAACACTTTTCCAGATGCGATCGCTGTCCCATCTCGGAATACGGTGTCATTCTCAATCCGAATCTCATCCCCTTCACGAAGTTCCGTCACAATCCCAGGACCAACATCATCTAGAATTGGGATTCCAGCCTCCAAAAGGATACTAGGACCTGTATTCGGATAGCGACCTGAGATTGATTTACTAGCGTTGATAACACATGACACCTTCTTTTCAACAAGCATACGCGCGCAAGTGGAATCGAGGTCCACGTGATCAATAACCGCGATATCCCCTCGACTTAGTCGCCCTGCAAGTCGTTTTGTCTTCTTGTCTATCTTCGCTGTGCCGGAAATGTTAAGCACTCAATACCCCTCAACTCTCCAGAGCGCATTGAAAAGTCTAACTAGAAATCCGGAGCATTTCCTTTGCGTGTTGAATAGCGGTTTCTGATGGTGATGAGCCGGCAAGCATACGCGCTAGCTCCGTTATTCGTTCTTCGTCACGTAGGTGTCTGACATTTACAACTGTCCTACCTTCGCGCGCATGCTTCTCGATGCAAAAGTGTCGTCCTGGGCAACTAGCAATCTGAGGAAGATGAGTGATGCACAAAACTTGAGCTCTCTCAGCCAATGCTTCCAATTTTCGTGCGATTACCTCTGCGGTCCTACCGCCTACACCAACGTCTATCTCATCAAAGATGAGCGTAGGGATACTGTCCATGCACGCCATAACACACTTGATAGCCAGCATAATTCTGGACATTTCACCACCCGAGGCTATTTTTGCCAATGGTCGTGGCGGCTCGCCAGGGTTTGCGGATATTAAAAACTCTACCTTATCTATGCCTGTCTCAGAAAGATCAGTATTCTCTATTGCAACTTGAAAAACAGCATCCGGCATTCCAAGATCTCGCAACTCATTCTTGACAGCTTCGGAAAAAGCCCTTGCCCCGACACGACGAATCTCTGACAGCTCAGAAGCTTTTCTTGCAACTTCGTTCTCAAGTCGCTCGATAGTATCAACCAGTTCTGCCGAGCGCTCCTCGTAGTTACTCAACGTTTGAAGACGCTCCTCTAGCTCCTGAATGTACTTCAAAATTTCTTCTATGGACTCGCCATACTTCCGTTTGAGGCCTCGAATCAAATCCAGGCGTTCCTCAACGGCCTGGAGTCTCGCGGGATTATACTCCACATTGTCACGATATTCGCGAAGTCTTCTAGAAGCATCTTCTACTTCATACAACGCACCCTGAAGAGACTCTAGTATGGCTGATAGTTCCGGATCAAAGCTTGCCAGATCTTGGAGTGTGATCACAGCTTCCCCCAGGGCGTCCAGAGCACAGAACTCTCGAGATCTGTCCCCCAGTAGCTCAAACACCTCTGATGAACCTGCAAAGAGCTTTTCCGCATTCGCCAATCTCGTTCTTTCCGCTTCCAGTTCTGATTCCTCTCCGGGAATGAGCCTTGCATTTGCTACTTCCTGGATTTGGAACTTGTAAAGGTCTATCGTCCTGGCTCTTTCACGCTCATCACTCTGCAATTGCAGAAGCTCGCTCTTCAGTTTGGACAAATGTCGATAGCCCTGACAGACCTCAGTAACTAGCGATTCCACTTGCTGGCCAAGCCATCCATCGAGCACGCTAATGTGCCGCGTTGGTTTTAGTAAAAATTGATGCTCATGTTGGCCGTGAACATCTACAAGTGAATCGGTGACGTCTTTCAGGAACGAGAGTGTAACTGGGCGACCATTAATGCGGCACTGTGACTTTCCATTTTGGAGTATTTCTCGGCTGACAATTATTTGACCGTCCTCAGGAGTAAGCCCTGCATCCTGCAACAGGTTCATAGATACCGGAGAATCGCTGATGTCTAGTACCATCTCTACGAGTGCCCGCTCGCATCCACTCCGAACAACCTCAACGTCTGCGCGCTCACCCAAAGCGATGTTTGCAGCATCCACAATGATAGACTTACCGGCGCCCGTTTCTCCGGTGAGCAAGTTCATTCCCGGCTCGAAATCTATCCGGAGTTCATCTATGACTGCAAAGTCACGAATGTACAATTGCTGAATCATATGTCGAATCTGTCGCCCCACCTAAGGCGAGTCTGAAGTTTACTAAAGAAACTAGCTCTATCGTTGGTGATTAACTTAGCTCTAAACTCAGCCTTACTGGCAGACACCCTGTCGCCTGGTTCTAAAGGAATGCCAATCTGACCATCTATTGTAAGGACAACAACATCTCCTGGATCGCTCTCTATATCTACGTCTACTATCTCGTTCGCAGATACTATTAGCGACCTGGCGTTGAGCGTATGCGGGCATATCGGAGTTATGATGACCATGTCTAGGTCTGGGGTCACAAGCGGGCCACCTGCGGATAGTGAGTACGCTGTAGAACCAGTGGGTGTAGCTATGATCAAGCCGTCAGCAGCATAGCTAGATATGAATTGACCTGACACACGCGTACCAAGCCGAAGCATTCGAGCCAAGGGGCCTTTCGCGATAACCACATCATTTAACGCAAGGCAGCTTGAATGCCGACGCCCTTCCCTATAGACTACTGACTGAAGCATCATGCGCTCATCGATATGAAACCGGCCTTCCAAAGTCTCCGTAAGTGCGTCGAAAATGTTTGTGGGTTCAATGTCCGTCAGAAATCCGAACTTTCCAAACCGCACAGCCAGCATAGGCACCCCTGCTGGTGCGAACATCCTACTCGCCCGAAGCAACGTGCCGTCACCGCCCATTACAATAGCGAGATCTGCAGTAGTCAGTATTTGCTCGTCACGTGACAGACGTTCAGCCTCCATAGCAACAGCTGCATCATGCTCAGCCATTACCAGAAGACCCTTGGCCTCCAACCACTCTGTTATATTCTGTGCAAGCTTGATGGCATCAACCTTCTCAGGGTTGAGTGTTATTGCAATTGATTTCATCTTGTTCGATTTCGCTCTAGTCTTACCAAGTTTTTCTGAGCGTCCTGATAGTCTGGGTCAAGCTCTAGGGCTTTTGAATAACAAGATCTGGCCTTCTCCAAATCCCCTCTTTTTTCATACGCCACTCCCATGTTGTTGAACCCAATTGCGAACTTGGGATCTGCGGCGGTGGCTTTTGTGTAGTACTCGATGGCCTTATCATAATCCGTAGACTTACTCGCTGTTTTTTCAGCTATAAGTCCGAGACCATTCAACGCGTGCACGTTTGATTTATCTACTGATAAGGCGATGCTGTACTGAGCGGCTGCCTCAGTACATTTCCCAGAGGCGAAGAGTATGTTGCCCAACGATATTGCCGCAGCTGTGCTTTTCGGATTCAGCCGCTGAACTTCCCGCCATTCCTTGGCAGCTAAATCAATCTTGCCCAGCCGCTCATATGTAACCGCCAAGTTGCTATGACCAAGAGCAAAGTTCGGATAGAATTTGGTGACTTGCTCAAACTTCCCAAGGGCTTCGGTGTACTGGCCTTGGGTAAAGTGGATCCAGCCTAGGTTGTTCAACATAATTAGATCGTTCGGCCTCGCCTTCAATACTAGTTCAGCACAGCGCATCGAATCATCAAACTTGCCTTGTTTAGCATACAGGAGTGCCAGATGACTGTATGGAATATACTCTTCTGGCTTCAGTCTCGTAGCAGCTTCGAACTGCGTCACAGCTTCTTCGATCATATCTTTTCGGACGTAGACCTCCCCAAGAGCTACCACAGCACCGTAATGTGATGGGCTGTTGCTCGTGGTCTTTCTTAGCACATCGACAGCCCTATCGAAATCGCCCAGCTTCACTAGTGCCAGCCCTAGGTTATATCCAATGTTCGCGTCCTTGGGAGAAAGAGAGAAGGCCCTTTCATATGCTTCTACTGATTGCTCAAATTTGCCGATCTGATAGCAAGCGTATCCCAAATTGCTCCAAGCAGCAGAATCCTCTGGCGAAATTCTAACTGCTTCCTCAAATTGTGCAACGGCATCAGATGCTTGACCCAGTCTGAGGTATGTCTTACCCAAATTGTAGCGTGCAGCTGGCAACTTGGGGTCTAGCGCCACAGCTTTCTCATACTCACGTAGCGCATCCTTTATACGGCCTTTCGCCAAATACGCATTTCCGAGATTGTTCCGTATCGTTGCTGAATCCTGAAGGCTTGAGGCCTTTTCAAGATATGGAATTGCTTCGTCGGGGTTTGACTGCTTTACATAGAGAAAGCCAAGCCAACTAAGAATAACAGGGTTTTCCGGCTCAACCTGCAATGCACTCTGTAATTCGATCATCGCTTCATTCAAGCGCGCAGCTCTGTAGTTTTCCAATGCCAACTTTAGGTGATCGCTTACAGAATTCTGAGCAAGAACGCTCGAAACAGTTAGGGTACTGATGACCCCGATTAATACCTGCAAAGTACGGATTCTCATAATTGAGACACCTCACATTGTCCACAGGCTAGAATCGTCACACTGGCATTATAGCAAACAAGCCAAAGACTCACAACGACCGACAGCATAGTGTGGTCAGCTTTGGGACGACATATGGTCTAATTCCTGCTACCCGCGTGCCTCCTATCGTGCTGACACTTAATTACCATGCGCGGTCAGGTATAGAGCGATTCATATCTGGCCAATCGCCCAGTAGAAATTGCCAACCACACGCAAATCTTACGCATATAGCGTATTCTCTTGTCCAGCGATTCCGTGCGATGAACATACTTAACGAGCTAGTTCGAGTAATCTCGGAACTAATAAGCTAGTCCGAAACATACCAGCCAACAGAACCCACGACCCCACCTCTCGACTGGTATCTCCAGCCTATCATCCATGGCAGATGCCGCAAGCCCTGCATATACCAACATTACAACGCGGAGTAGGTACAGAGTTCATTGCACGAACGTATTCTTGCCATAAGTACTGCTTTCTAACCCCCAGATCTATATGATCCCAAGGAAAGATCTCATCTTTGTGACGGACTCTGTGCGCGTAGAAGTACGGATCAACGCCAGCCCTAGTAAACGCCGCCCGCCAGCTAATCTCATTCAGACTGTAATTGATCAGCGCTTGCTGCAGCCTGCGGTCTCCTCGGGCAAGGGTTGCCTGAACGATAGCTTCTCGAGCACTCTCAGTCTTGATTTCAATGCCAGGAAGTCTCCGGATGGAGTTTGATACGCTCTGCAGCTTTCCGACAAGAACTCTCTCCTGGTTCATTTCTGCCCACTGGAATGGCGTCCACGGCTTTGGTACAAAGCAACTAAACGAGACTGTCAGCCGCTGCCATTGGAATTCGTTGGCAATACTAGCAACGAGAGATTCAATGCCCTCCAGATCCACGTCGGTCTCCGTAGGCAATCCCAGCATGAAGTAGAGCTTCAGTCGCCGAAATCCTCCGTCCCAGGCAACGGAGGCAGCCCTTAAGATTTCTTCATCGGTCATGTCCTTGTTTATTGCTAATCTCAACCGTGTTGTTCCTGCTTCCGGTGCGATAGTCAAAGTTTCCTGGCCGCCGTGATGCAATACTCGAGCAATGTCTCGGTTCAAGGTATCAGCGCGTGTAGAAGATATCGAAAACAGCCGTTCTCGTTCGACGAGCGATCTGCAGATTAAAAGTGAGCTTGGATGATCAAACACCGATGCGCTTATCAGACCAATTCTTGGATGTCCTGCTAAACGTTCTGCTGCTTTCTCTTCTTTCTCATTTATCTGCCGGATTATCGCGCTAGGTGCACCAGAGCGAGGCGGAAGAAAAACGTATCCGGCAGCGCAAAACCTGCACTTTCGCCCACAGCCTCTAGCAACTTCAGCTAGAATCATGTTCGAGAATTCAGTCTCCGGGGTCAGCACGCTGGAAACAGCAGGATACAGCTCAAGGTGTCGCGTCCATCTTCTTCGGATTGTCGCAGGAAACCCGTGTTTAGGTTTGACATCACAGACTGTTCCATCGTCTTTGTATTTAACTTCGTAGAATGCGGGCACATATACGCCTTCTATCTTGCCCAGCCTAATCAACACTTCGCCCCTGCCTTGGCCACCCTCAAGAAATGCGTCCACCAGTTCAGTCGCAATTTCCTCTGCCTCGCCGATCACGAACGCGTCTATAAATGGTGCCATTGTTTCGGGATTAAACGTGGCTGCTGGACCTCCTGCTATGACAAAGGGAATTCGCGCATTACGACTTCGAGCTTCAGCCGTTAAGTCCAAACCAGCCAAGGCCAGCATCTTTATTACATTTGGATAGTCAAGCTCGTAGGATAACGAAAAAGCAAGAACATCGAACTCCCTTACAGGCAAACCAGATTCGATTGTGAACAGAGGGACGCGGGATCTCTGCATTTCGGCTAAATCCCGAGGATCTGGCAAGAAAACGCGTTCACACACAACTTCTTCGAAATCGTTGAGGAGTTTATAAAGTGTCTGAAAGCCGAGGTTGGACATGCCTACGTAGTAGGTATTCGGAAATGCCAGTGCGAACCTAAGTCGCCCCTCATGGCTCTTATATACAGTGCCAATTTCTCGTTCTAGGCGCGACTTGATCTTACTTATAAGCCTAGAACTAATCATTCGTGCGGTCATTTATGTCCTGTCTTCCTAGGAAACAAAAGAGCAAACTGTTTTCCAACAGATGCAATTGCCCCACATCGAGAATTCCCCGTCTGTTGTGCCAGGAAAACAGTCTGCTCTTTTTCACCAATGAAAGACGGCGCACTACTACCGGCGGCGCAAGAACGCAGGAATGTCTAGCTCCTCAGTGGACGCACGCGGCATTCTCTCCCGTGCTGCCCCGCGCTCGGGACTTGCTATCCGTCCTCCGTCAAAGCCAGTTGCGAGAACCGTAACCTGAACTGCGCCCTCGAAGCGCTCATTGATCACTGTGCCAAATATAATATTCGCTTCCCGCTCGTCTGTGGCCTTGAAGATTACATCAGCGGCTTCGTAGACCTCAGACAGGGTCAGATCCGGTCCGCCCGTGATATTAAGAAGTACACCTCGCGCTCCTTCGATAGTAGATTCGAGGAGCGGGCTTGAGATTGCAGCTTGGGCCGCATCAACTGCTCTTTGCTCACCCGTGGCATAACCAATACCCATTAGTGCTGAACCGGCATCCGACATGACTGCCTTCACGTCGGCAAAGTCAACATTGATCATACCAGGAATTGTGATGATATCCGAAATTCCCTGCACACCCTGACGTAGCACATCGTCCGCCATTCGAAATGCTTCCATCAGGGTAGCCTTCTTCTCTGTCACACTGAGCAGCCGGTCGTTAGGAATCACAATGATCGTGTCAACTTTGTCCCTGAGAGACTCTATTCCCTCCTCGGCCGCCCTAGCCCTCTTCGGACCTTCAAAACTGAACGGTTTGGTAACCACGCCTACAGTAAGAGCCCCGAGTTCTCGAGATATTTGAGCCACAAGCGGCGCAGCCCCGGTGCCAGTACCGCCTCCCATACCTGCGGTAATAAAAACCATGTCCGCACCTTCAAGAACCCTCTTGATCTCCTGCTTGCTCTCTTCTGCAGCATTTCTACCGACCTCGGGGTCACCTCCGGCTCCCAGGCCCTTTGTTAGGCTTGCCCCTAGCTGTAGCTTTTCATCCGCTAAAGAGGTCTCCAGTACCTGCAGGTCTGTGTTCATGGCACAGAATTGAACACCTGAGACACCACAGTCTACCATGCGGTTAACTGCATTGGTCCCACCACCGCCAATGCCTACAACCTTAATAGTTGCGCCATCTGACATTTGTCATGCCCCCTTCTTCTACAAAATGAGATTCTAATCACCGCCGACCTTCGCTAGAAACTCTTTCAAACTTCTGACTATTCGCGCCAGAAGTGTGTTGCCATACGCACATACTGACAGCATTTCTGTATAATGGCGTTGTCCAAAAAGCAATAATCCCACTGCTGTTGCACACGAAGGAGAGTCTATCTCCTGCACTGAACTTACGACTCCCCTTGGCTTTCCAATTCTACCTGGCAAACCGATCACTCTGCTAGCAAGCTCGATAAGGCCTGCGATCTGAGAGGACCCTCCTGTAAAGACTATTCCAGCGGGAAGCCGATCTGAACATCCAGCCTTCTCAACATGCTCCACGATCAGTTCGCATAGCTCTGTCATTCTCGGCTCGATTATTTCGGCCAAAACTCTTCTTGGCAAAACTCGCGGTTTCGGACGTCCCAAGCTAACTATCTCGAATGTATTCTTCTGATCCACCAGCTCTGCCAAAGCGCATCCATGTCTTATCTTAACTCGTTCTGCTTCATCTTGAGCGGCACACAAGCCGACAGCAATATCTTTCGTCACATGAGTGCCACCGACAGGTATAACTCCCGAATAATAGACAGAACCATCCAAGTAGATTGCTAGGTCGCTCGTTCCACCGCCGATATCCACCATAGCTACTCCCAATTCCTTTTCTTCTTCAAGGAGTACGCTTTCGCCGGTGGCTATCGGCTGAAGAATAGTTGCCTCAACTTCCAAACCGACAGCTTGAACACATTTTATCACATTCGAGATGAAACTGGAAAGTCCTGTTACTACATGACTTTCAATTTCCAAACGACTCCCATACATGCCCACTGGCGTTCGAATCCCGCGTTCTCCATCCACAGCGTACCAGCGGGGAATCGCATGCACAACCTCCCGATCTGGCGGAAGCACAATAATCTTAGAAGATTCAGTTAGCCGTTCAACATCACGCTGACTGATCTCTCGAGGTGATGGATCTGAGATGGCTACCGCACTGCGGCTATTGAAGCTTGCAATGTGCTGCCCTGTGACACCCAGCAATACAGTATCCGCTGTTTTGCCGGACATGCGCTCTGCTTTTCTGACAGCCTTATGTATCGCTTCTGTCGTAGCCTCGATATCAACTACAGTCCCTCTCTGCAGGCCGGTACATGAACTTATACCGATGCCGACAACGTTCGGGGGAGACTCCCTCGACAGCTCTGCTATTATTGCGCAAACCTTAGTAGTTCCAACATCCAGACCAGTGACGATATTAGCAGGTATCACTCGCTATTCCTATCACCAACAGTTTAAGTACACGATAAGGACGAACCCAAGGTCTACAATTCGCACTATTCTTTTCGTGACAGCGAGATCTTCGTCAACCAATAGCGTCGTATGAGCGATAGGTTCAGGAAGATTCGTCCACCAATAGCAACCACAGCTGCCAAGAACAAATCCACACCGACCTGCTCCCCCATATACGCAAGGAATACCGCCAGCAGCGTGTTTACTAGAAATCCTGACACGAAGATGTCTGTTTGGAATTTTTCTTCCAAACCCGCCCGGAGTCCTCCTATCACTGCATCTAATCCAGCAAGGGTGGCAAGAGACAAGTAACTTGCATAACTTGCAGGTACAGTGACATTTAGCATATAGATAAGTGCGAAGCCTACGGCAAGTCCGAAAAGCGGCAGTACTATCATCATTCACGAGCCCTCTCTGGGTTTATCGGTCTAGCCCATTTGAACAACGAACTAGTGCTTCCGGAATAAGCTGGGACGACCAGCTGATCTTTTCGTTTGATGATAACCATCCGTGATGCCAAGTCCGACGCTCCCTCTGCCGTATCCAAACGCCAGTTGTCAAGTATACCTCCCCTGGTTCGTAGGCCTGACTCCATGGTCTTTGGTGGACCGATTGCTACAATAGTAAATGGTGAAGACATCTCCACTTGATTAACTTGAATCGCAGTACCAACACACCTGATGGCAGTTTGGGCTATTACTCTTTGCTCGCTGTCACCGCATCTGATTGATATAGCTTCTGCTCCGTTGGCAAAAAGTTCGTTGATAACATCCCGAATGTCCATGTCATGAATCAGATATTCATCTCTGATTACCGGAGGGAGATCGTTTGGTATTCTCCCCGGGTAATCTTGCAGAGTTACCTCCAATCCAGGTCCTTCCACGGGCACAAGGCCTGCGAGCATTCGGGCCTTCTGCAATTCCTCACTGAGAAGACTAGCCTGTGCGGTCTCACGGCCCCAAGATTGTTCATACTCATTCAACTTACTCCGCAAATCGGTAATTTCCTTGCGAAGTAATTTATTCTTATCCTTTTCGTCGAGAAGGGCCTGAGCTAGAGCGGGAAATCGAGTAGATGGGATGCCCGAGCCGGTTCTAACTGCTTGCTGTGTTTTTAATGCGGCAGCAGTCAATGCCCCAAGCACCAAACTGAGAACTGTTAGTTGAATGACCCAACCATTATGTTTAGAATTGAGCGGAAACATGGTCAACAAAGCCTCCTGAAGAGGACATAGCCCGCGATTCCGGACTACGCAGAAGAACAACAAATGTGCAAATAGGTGTAAAGACGATCGTAAGAGTCACGCGTTCTATACAGCCCATAGGCCACTTCTGCAATTCAAGGTAAATTCCGCGTGACCTTTACAGGACTACTTCATTCCTCGAGTTTGTACGCTGGGTTTCCAGGGCTACTTACATTTACATACTCGCCCTTTGTTCTGAAGTCAGGAATCTCTCGGATAACTCGCGCCGCTTCGTGTATTTTCTGGATTATCTGATCCGGCTGGCCAAGTATCACCTTAAATCCATCTCGTGTATTTAAACACAAACCGTCGTTTTGGTCAACGTAAATTTCCGTTATTTTGGGCAGCTTCTCCTTCCGTACCTGCAACAGGCATTGCCTGGCTACTCTAAACTCCGGAGCAGATATACACTTGCCAATACGGACTGCCGACAAATTATTGCATAAGATGATGGTCAGCCTACGGTCTTCCTGACTTATAGGTCTGTACGGTATACCAGAAGAGTCCAACAAATAGAGCTTGCCATTAACGCTCAAGATCGCATCCGGTTTTCTCTCGATCACGTGAACGAATAAGCCATTTGGCAGCCTTCGAAAAACCCTCGCGCCTTTGATGACCGGGTTTTCTTTCAGGCGGTTTACAATCTCTCGCTTGTCGATCCTGAAGATGTTCGAACCTTTAAATTTATCCAAGGTCCTAATAACTTGGGCAGTCGAGAGGCTCTTGTTACCTGACACACTAATCTTGCGTATACTAAAGTACGGAGAAGTCAGCAGGGCGCTGGCTACTTCTATTGTCAATGCGACCAGCAGTACAACGCTTAGCAACCGTCCCCACTTTATTACACATTTCTTGTGTTGTTTCCGCTCTGAACGCATATAACTCTCGGACAGAGCCGGGCGTCTCCTACCCACGAAAACCTTACCTCCGACTTAGTGCATAGCTGATCAGGCGGTCTAGCAACTCAGGAAAGTCAATGCCAGCGGCTTGGGCAGATCTAGGAAGAAGACTGGTGGGAGTCATCCCGGGGATAGTATTCACCTCTAACACGTAAATATCGTCACCGCGCACAATCATGTCTGTTCGTGACATATCTCTGCACCCAAGAACTTTGTGAGCCAATATACCGAGGCTCTGGGCATGATCGTATTGCGCATCGGGAATCCGTGCGGGCACGATCTCCTCCGTTGCACCGGGCGTATACTTTGCATGATAGTCATAGAACCCACTTTCGGGCACGACTTCAACAACAGGAAGAGCTTCTATTTCTCTGTAACCAATCACGGGCACTGTTATTTCGATGCCTTCTACGAACTCTTCTATAAGAATCTGATCATCATACGAAAGAGCTAACTCGATGGCAGATGGTACATCTTCCGGACTATGGGCAATGCTCAGGCCTATGGTTGATCCCTGCTTACTGGGTTTTATCACTACCGGGAAACCGATGTCACTCTCGATTCGATCGACAACGGATTTGCTATCTTTGTTGTTATTCGCTACTTCGAACCCCTTTGGAACCCGAATCCCATGGTACTCGAGCATTTTTCGCGCAGCAATCTTATCCATAGCCAAAGCACTAGCAAGCACACCGGACCCCACATATGGAATGTCGAAGAGCTCCAGGAATCCCTGGACTGTTCCGTCCTCGCCGTACTTTCCGTGAAGGGCAATGAACGCTACGTCTGGCTTTGGAATATCACTTCGCGTAGAGTAAACCGCGCTCAACGGAGCAAGTGAAATGGTATCGACCTCGGGGCTTGACTCGCCACCATGTTCACAATAGGCATCCGTATCCCAGATAGCAGTGTCCACGCCATAGGCATAGTATTTCGATGCATCAAGCGCACTGAGAATCATTCTGCCAGTTGAAAGAGATACTTCTCGTTCCTCAGATCTTCCACCCATAAGTACTGCGACGTTGAACCTACTCAATTCCTGGCCACTCCCCTACCAAGCGAATTTCAGGCTCCAGCTGGACTCCAAAACTATCCATGACCATCTTCCTAAGCCTATTCATAAGAAGCCACACATCCTCTGCTGTCGCACAACCAGTGTTTTGAATAAAATTCGCGTGTTTACTCGAGACGCGGGCACCTCCGACCTGCATACCCTTTGCACCCACCTTTTCCAGCAATCGACCTGCGTACTCGCCCGGTGGGTTCTTGAATACAGATCCTGCTGTTCCACCAACTGCTGGTTGGGTGCGTCTACGCTTTGACATGATTTCGCTCACCAGATTACTAATCACCAGGGGGCTATCAGGAATAAGGCGAAACACTGCTTCAATAATAATCAAGCCCTTTGAGCACACCATACTGGTACGGTATCCCAAATCCAAATCATTGACCAAGCATTCTTGCACTTCACCAGCCTGATCAACCGCGATAACGCTTTCAAGCACATGTTCAACGCAACCAAGGTTCGTGCCGGCATTCATACAAATAGCACCACCGACAGTGCCAGGAATTCCAACAAGGCCTTCTAATCCTCGCAAAGACGATCCAAGAGCCTTTCGCACCAGGCGTGGTAACCTAACGGCCCCACCCGCACGAACAATAGCGCCACGAATCGAGATCTTATTAAAAGTGCTGCCTAGCCGCACAACAATTCCCCTGATTCCGCGGTCCGATACTAGAAGATTCGTTCCCGCCCCAAGAACAAACAGCGGTACTGAATGTTCGTTCGCCCAACGCACCACTGCTTGTACGTCCGATACGTCAGCAGGCTCGACGAACACATCAGCAGGTCCCCCAATCCTGAAAGAGGTATGTCGGGACATTGGCTCGTTGAACGACACAGACCCGCGAAGTTTCGGAAACGAATCCAGGTCCGTCACACATTCGAAACACATAGTCTGAGTAGACCCCACTACAACTATTCTCTGAGCCGTTCTAGCAACATTTCCCCTGCAGTTCTTATATCGCCTGCGCCCATGACAAGGACCAAATCGTTTGGCTTGAGTATGTGTAATAGTTCGTTAGGGATCTGAGTTTTTTCCTGAACAAACCTTGCCTTGCCCGGCTCATCTTGATTAATCAGATCCACAATAGTAACGGCACTGACGCCACGTATAGGCTTTTCTCTTGCCGCGTATATCTCGGATACGTAAACCACATCCGCTAGTTTGAGACTATCCGCAAACTCTTTCGCAAAGTACTGAGTTCGGCTATAGAGATGCGGCTGGAACACCGCAACTATTCGCCTATTGAGACAACGAGCCGCTGAGATCGTAGCCTTTACTTCCGTTGGGTGATGTGCGTAATCATCCACTACTGTGATTCCTCTTCCCGCCCCAAGAACCTCGAAGCGGCGTCCAACGCCTTGGAATCGAGCGAGTGCATCCCGAACAGCTTCGGGGTCTATTCCTAGCTCGGACACGACTGCCACAACCGCCATAGCGTTTTTCACGTTATGTATTCCGGGAACGCCCAGTCGAAATCTTCCGAGAGAGCGCCCTCTAGCAAACGCATCAAACGACGGATGCTGCGTAGATACATCTATGTGTTGAGCCTGGTAATCTGCTTCCTCATCCAATCCGTAAGTGACAAGTGGTGTTTCTAGGTCAGCTATTACTCTACGAACGTTCGGACAGTCGATACAAGCCACACCACATCCGTTTTCTACTTGCAGTAGAAATTGCTTGAAGCTATTCATAACGCCTTCGAGCGACTTGTGATAATCAAGGTGGTCCGCTTCGATATTTGTCACGACCGCCATTCTCGGCCGGAGCTCTAGAAAAGAGTTGAACGCTTCGCATGCTTCGGCAACAAATATCTCACTGTGCCCAAGCTTACCGCTTCCCCCGACACAAACGGTGGGACTCATGCCAACCGCTTCAAACGCTGCTGCAAGCATGGAGGTCGTGGTGGTCTTACCGTGGGTACCGGCTATTGCAATCCCAAACTTCCCTGCCATCAACCAGCCCAGCATTCGTGCCCTAGACCAGACTGGGATTCCCATTGACCTGGCCGCCAATAGCTCTGGATTGTCATCGGGCACAGCCGCGGATGCTACTACCAAATCGGCGCCTTCTACGTTCGTAGCCTCATGTCCTTGGTAGAGATTAATTCCAAGTGACCTTAGCTGCTCCGTTTCCGGGCTTATACGAAGGTCAGACCCGGAAACGCGAAACCCCATCTGAGCCATGATTGCAGCTATCGGGCCAACTCCAGACCCACCAATCCCAATCATATGTATCTTTGAATTTTCCGGTATATCCGGCTTAGTCATTCGTCCTCCTAAGCAAACTCTTACTTCTTAGCGATCTCCACAGCAAGTGCTGCTATATCAGTGGCTGCATCTGGTTTCCCAAGGCTTCGGCTCGCTTCTCCCATTATTACCAGTTTTTCCGGTGATGCCAATAATTCTTGCACTAAGGTGACTAGCTTTTCCGAAGTGAACTCAGTCTCTGGGACCACCAATGCACCACCTCGCGTTGCAACGAATTCGGCATTGTATCGTTGATGGTCTGCGTACGCATACGGATATGGAACAAAAATCGCCGGAAGACCGGCGCATGTTATTTCGGCAACGGTGGATGCACCACTCCGTCCTACTACTAGGTCTGCCGCTGAGTAAGCCAGCGCCATGTCGTTGATATATGCACGGACGTAATAATGGCTCCAAGCTGCGTGCTCGCGTCTAGCGTCTATCTCGTCAAAGTTCCGCTCCCCGACTTGATGATAAATCTGGATAGGCAGCTTACTCAATTCGGTCACAGAACCGGCAACCACATGATTCAACGCTTGGGCGCCCTGGCTTCCTCCGAGAACTAGAATGGTAAAGAGATCAACACTTAACCCAAGACTATTTCGTGAGACATCCTTTCGAGGCAATCGCACAAGATTCGAGCGAATGGGAAGACCTGTAACGACGCACTTGTGTGCAGGAAAATAGCGCATCGAATCGTCAAATGTTAGACAGATTCGAGTTGCGAACTTGCTCAACCAGAGATTCGTTCGACCAGGAATAAGATTTTGCTCGTGAATCAAGAGAGAGCCACGACGAGCCGCCTGTGCCAGTGCCACTGCGGCCATAACATAACCTCCGGTGCCTATGACAATGTCTGGCTGAAATCTCCTCAGCAACGACATTGCCTCTACAAACCCTCTCACCAGGGTTATGCCGACCAAACCGGTTTGCGGAGAAAAACGCCTTGACAGTTTACGACTGGAAACACAAGCGAATGGTATGCCTGCCGCATGAGCAAGTCGTTCTTCCAGACTATTCTTGCTACCTAGATAAAGAAGCTCGCACTCCGACTCGTTCCCGACCGCCGAGCGCAGAGCTTCTGCTATGGCGATTGCGGGATACGCGTGTCCTCCTGTGCCGCCTCCCGTAAGTACTATTCTCATTTTCGTAGGTTTCAATGGGATCTGGGTACTTGGAAACACTAAGGATTATGCCCGCACAGAGTAAGTTCATGGCTAGAGAGCAACCTCCATAGCTTATGAACGGCAGTGGTACACCCGTAGCGGGCACTGTAGAGGTCACAACCAGCATGTTCAGCAGTGCCTGTCCACATATGAGAGTGGTTGCCCCTCCACTGAGCAACCGCCCGTAACTATCTTTCGTTCTGCGTGCGATGTGGAGACCTCTTATCCCCAAAATTAAGAACAGCCCAGCTAGGAAAAGTGTCCCAATCAAACCGGTTTCTTCACCCAGAACCGCATAGATGAAATCCGTATGTTCTGCAGGCAGATAAAATAGCTTCTCGCGACCCTCACACAAACCCACGCCGAATGGGCCGCCAGATCCAAGTGCAATCAATGAATGACATACTTGATAGCCGCTACCATGATAGTCATTGAATGGGTTAATAAACGATAAGAGTCGTTCTCGCCGGTAATCAGCACTGAACGCAAATATACAAGCGAGAACAACACCTATAACCATAATAAAGGCCAAGTGACGGCTTTTCGCGCCACCCAAGAAAACCATCACCATTGCGGTGCTGCAAAGCACTATCGTAGTTCCCATGTCTGGCTGAAGCATCACCAAGGCGGCTATCAAAGCCAGAGGAGCTAGTGCGGTAGCAAGCACCTTTAAATCTCGAATGGCACGACCTTTTGCAGTCAGGAAAGCCGCCAAATACATTACCAATCCCAATTTAGCAAACTCGGATGGTTGAAACGAGATTGGCCCGAAACGCATCCATCTCTTGGCGCCATTTACCTCCGGACCCACAACCAACACCAATATCAGTCCTAGAATAGAAAACGCAAGAATCACCGAACCAATGGGTTTCAGTTTCCAATAGCGCGTATGCATCGCCGCAAACATTAACACTAGTCCGAAGACACCGTACACAGCTTGACGCTTCAAGAAGTAGAGACTGTCGCCACCGGTATACTTTACCTGTCCAGCTCTGCCGTAGCTAGCATCAAAGACCAAAATTATGCCTATAACGAGCAGAAGAAAGACTATGCAAAACAGCCCTGTATCTGGAGATCTGCGTCTATCTTTACTCAATGCTAGACTCCTATACGGTCGACCAATGCCCTTACAGCAGATTTAAAAACCTGCCCACGGTGTTCAAAATCTCGGAACATGTCAAAGCTAGCACACCCGGGCGACAACATGATACTGTCCCCCGGCTGCGCCAACGCCCACGCTTTCTCTACTGCTTCTTCCATCGATCCAGCATAGGAAAACTTATCAAAGCCTACCTTCTTTCCCGCTGCCTCGATCAAGCGAGCGTCCACACCGATCAATACTACGTGTTTCGCATAAGTAAGAAAAGCCTCGCCCAGCGCAGTGTAGTCGCTCCCTTTATCTTTCCCTCCGGCGATTACGATAGCTGGTCGCCCAACAGCTTCCAACGAACGAACTGCAGCAGTGACATTAGTACACATGGAGTTGTTTAGGAATTCCACTCCGTTGATCTCTGCAACCGGTTCCATCCGATGTTCTGGAGGCGCAAACGCATCTATTGCCTCCTGCACCGACGGTCTGCTGACACCAAAAGCAAGCGCTGCTGCACTGGCGGCAAGGACATTTTCCAAATTGTGAGTTCCTCGAAGCTTCATACCGGCCGTATCACACACAAAATGCGTACCATCTTGATTGCTCACCCAAATCTCACTACCACGAGCGAACGTTCCCAATTCCACCTCGTGAAGCCGGCTGAATCGCCACACTTGAGATTGGATACTAGGAGCAAGCGCCATAACAAGAGGGGCATCTGCATTCAACACTGCGAAATCCGCTGGATCCTGGTGCTCGAAAATCCGGGCCTTCGCGCCTATATACTCAGCCAAATCGGTATGACGATCCATATGATCTGCAGATATGTTTAGCAGTGCAGCAACCCTAGGTCTGAATGTGCTGATCCACTCGAGTTGAAATGAACTAATTTCTGCAACGATCACATCGCAAGGGGAAGCTCGAAAGGCAGCCCGAACAAGCGGCAAACGGGTCTCGCCAGCCACTATGTTACCAGCGACAAACACATGTTTACCGTCGCACTTGAGAATCTCGCCAACTAGGGCGGTAACGGTGGTTTTTCCGTTGGTACCCGTCACCGCAATAATCGGCGCGGGAGAAATCCTATACCCCAGCTCAATCTCAGACAAAATTGGTATGCCCGCTTCTTGAGCAGCAATCAAGCCAGGACATGTGCGTGGAACACCAGGACTGGTTACGACAAAATCCGCAGTTTCAATTCCCTTGTAGACTTCCTTTCCAACTCGTGTCTCCACGCCGAGTTCTCGAACCATGCTCAGCGCTTCCCCAAGTTCGGATTCTTCCTTTTGATCATGCATTGTGATGACTGCACCAAGAGAAGTAAGTACTTCAGCAGCCGCCACGCCAGAGCGCGCAATACCAATGATGTGGGCTTTCCGGCCATAAAAATCCGTCTGCTTGCTCAGTTCCATATCTCAAAGACTCCTAACCACGTGAGGATTGCAAAGCAAATCAGTATCTGCAAAATCCAGAATCCAGATACAATCTTTACTTCTGAGAAACCGGACTTTTCGAAATGATGATGGATCGGCGTCATTTTGAATACTCGTTTACCTGTAGTCTTAAAGGACACAACTTGTATAATGACGGACACCGCTTCAATGACAAAAATTGCAGACAGTAACAGTGCCCCAAGCTCCCGACGACTGGCGATAGCAATTCCGGCAAGCGCGGCGCCGAGTGCCAACGAACCTGTATCCCCCATGAAGATCTTCGCCGGGTGGCTGTTATGCCACAAGAAACCGAGGCAGCCGCCGGCAATCGCCCATGCCAGTACGGTCAAGCCCGGTGGGTAACCAAACACTAGTAAGCCTAACGAAAGGCCTGTGGCTGTCATTAGTCCGCCTACTAGGCCATCGAGACCATCAGTCAGATTTACAGCGTTTGACATTCCAACTATGAAGAGTACAGCCAGCGGATAAAAGGCCCATCCAAGGTCTAACTCGGAGTTTTCCCTTATCGATAATATGACGGTTGGCCGATCTAGGTTTCCATGTACCCAGGCAACAAATCCTATTGCCAAGAGAGACTGCACCAATAGCTTTTGCCGGGCCTTTAGACCTAAGGACTTTCCTCTCGAGGCAATCAAATAGTCATCTAGAAACCCAAGCGCAGCAAACCCTAGGGTCATGACTGCCACAGCCAGCGACTTACTATCAACTACTCCCGAAAACCACATTCCACAGGCTGCACTCGATAGTATGACCAGCCCGCCCATTATGGGTGTACCAGCCTTGCTACGATGGCGTTCTGGCACGTCTTCGCTAATCGTCTGGCGAAGTCTCAGTTTAGAGAGTATCTCAATCGCCTTAGGCCCGATGACTATCGCCACGAGGACAGACACCAGGAAAGCTATTGCTGGCTTAGTCATCGAGCAACACCCGCACAATCTCGTCCATCTTGACCCCACGAGAGCCTTTTATGAGGATCACATCACCCTCTGAAAACCGACCAGCAAGTGCATGCGCAGCCTCTGAGCTATCTGCGTACGATAGGATTGCAGTCTTTGGAAGCCCCGACTCTACTGCGCCCTCGGCAATCAACTTGGCTAGAGGGCCGACAGTTACTAGCATCTCTATTCCGTTCTTGACGATCACAGAACCAATGTCTCGATGGGCTTTATGCGAATAGTCTCCCAACTCGAGCATATCGCCAAGGACAGCTATCTTTCGCTTGTACTTCCTTATAGAAGCTAATGTTTTTAAGGCAGAAAGGACAGAAGCAGGGCTTGCATTGTAGGTATCGTTCAGAATAGCAAACCCATGCTTGGAAGTCATCAATTCCATGCGCATCATTGGCTGAGTAAAACTTTCTAACCCCTGTCGAATAGTCTCGAGATCTAATCCCATTCCAACAGCGGTCGCTGCAGCCGCCAGAGCATTGTACACATTGTGATAGCCGAGCACAGGAAGCTTGATAGGGATGGCACCGATACCCTCCACAAAGAGCACGAAACTGTAACGACCATCGTTGTCACTGCGGACCCTGGTACCGATGACGTCTGCCCACTTGCATGTGCCGAATGTAATGATTCGACAATTGCAGTGATGCTTCAGAACGGTAAAGTAGCCATCTTCTGCATTAATTACCGCCAAGCCATCCGACGGCAATTCCTCGAGCAGTTCGCTTTTAGCCTCCGCAATCGCACTCTGTGAACCAAGGCGCTCGATGTGTGATATACCAACGTTGGTGACTATACCAACAGAAGGTTTGGCAATTCTTGCCAGTCGTCGGATTTCCCCTAGCCCACGCATAGCCATTTCAACAACAGCCACATCATGGCTGGAATCGAGTTGAAATAGCGTTAGCGGAACACCAATTTCATTGTTGAAATTGGCATTGTTCTTCAGCACTCGCCACTTCTGCTCTAATATCGATGCCAACATTTCTTTTGTGGTTGTCTTTCCCACGCTACCTGTCACACCGACCGTACGCACCTCAAATTTGCTACGGTAATATGCTGCCAGCTCACCAAGAGACCAAAGCGGGTCATCCACCTTGATTACGAAACCAGATGAATCTACAGGGACCGACATTCCGTCAGCAACTACCACCCCAGAAGCTCCTGCTTTCAGAGCATCAGGAACATACAGGTGTCCATCAGATTTCTCGCCCCTCAAGGCAAAAAACACATCACCCGCTTTGATTAGCCGAGTGTCGGTACTGACACCAGTTACATCCGCTTCAGCACTGCCTCTCAATAATTCTCCGCCCGTGGCCCCGAGTATCTCACAAACAACTAATTTCTCCAACTTACTTACCGCTTTCACAACCTGCTAAGAGTTCCCGGACTACTTCGCGATCGTCAAAGTGTACCGTCCGGTCACGAAATATCTGATAGGTCTCATGTCCTTTACCAGCGATCAAAACAAGGTCCCCTGGTTTCGCAATCTCCAGCGAAAGCTTAATAGCATCTCGGCGATCCACAACGGTCTCGACAGTCGCACGCCCGTTTTGAGTACCTAGTTCAATCTCAGCGATAATCGCCTCTGGATCCTCCGTGCGTGGATTGTCAGAGGTTATGATACATACATCGGACATCTCCGCCGCAATTCTGCCCATAATTGGCCTCTTCATCCTATCTCTGTCGCCGCCGCAGCCGAACACGGTTATAACCCGCCCGCGTGTTAGTTCCCTTGCCGACTTCAGAACATTTTCAAGGCTATCTGGACTATGTGCATAATCTACAACAACGGCGAAATCCTGACCACAGTCCACATGTTCAAATCGACCATCCACAGCTGATAAGGACTCCAAACCGATCTTGATGTCATCCATATCAAGTCCCAGCGCCAAAGCCGCACCTGTTGCCGCTAAAGAGTTATACACGTTAAAAGTACCCCTCAGTTTCAACGAAACGGGCAAGCGACCCATCGGCCCATGGAGTAAGTAGGAAACGCCTTTCATATCAATGGTCACATCTGTCGCTTGAATATCTGCTGGACTATGTATCCCAAATGTAATCACGTTTCCATAGACAACTTTGCGTACCTGTTCGCTTCTGGAGTCATCTGCGTTTATGACGGCGGTGAATGGTTTCTGAGACTTCCTGGGATATTCATGAAAAAGTCTGAGTTTTGTCTTTAGATAATCATCCAGTGAACCATGGAAATCTAGGTGGTCATGTGAAAGGTTAGTAAAGACTCCGACATCGAATTCGCAACCCTCCGTGCGGTGAAACGCAATCGCATGTGATGATACTTCCATAGCGGCGGCTGAAACACCGTCAGCCAGCATCTGCGCCAGCAGTTCCTGGAGGTCGACGGATTCCGGTGTCGTGCGATCAAGTGGTACTGCTTTCCCCCGAATCTTCGCGCCTAGCGTACCTATTACCCCCGTTGGTAGGCCTAGCTGTCTGAGCACACTTTCGATCAGGTATGTTGTCGTGGTCTTTCCCTTCGTGCCCGTAACGCCAACCAGTTTCAACGCTCGCGATGGGTAACCATAGAATACGCTCGCTACCGCAGGCATTGCTTGTCGTGAATCTGGAGTAAGAACCACAGGTATATCGAGCTTCGTATTTCTCACAAACCGAGGATCGTCCGCCAGTACAGCTGCGGCACCTTTTCGCAAAGCATCGTGGATAAAATCATGACCGTTGAACCTTGCACCACGAATGCAGACAAAAAGTGCACCAGTAGTCACGCGCCGGGAATCATACGCTATCGAACTGACTTCTGGATTGCCAATCCCGATTATCTGCTTTTCTGGCAAAGAACTGACTAATTCTTCCAATAACATATGACTAACTCCCCTGGCGCTGTTCACAGACTTTATTCAACACGCTGGACAGCACTGACTCTGCTATCCAGATCCGTCGAATACTCGCGCATTCACACGGAAGTATTTCATAAACTTTCACATATCGATTATAGCATGGGAGCGGCATGACTGGCATCATCAGAGTCTATTCTAGCAGTTAAACACTTCGCCTATTTTCTTCTTACCCGCGTAAATTCGAACTTCCCTGTTTTCGATGTTCGATGGCATCTTCTGCATTTTTCGATTTGGAAGGCATATTGACTGCTACTTCATCGTCCGGAGGCACCTTCAAGTACCACATAGCTGTCTTAGCGACCTCCCGGAATGCGGGGGCTGCAGCAGTTGCGCCAAAATGCGTGCCTTGTGGTTCGTCAACCGCGACCAGGATGACTAACCGCGGATCTGTTACTGGCAAGAATCCGACAAACGACGCCACAAATTTGCCAGGTGCATATCCCCGGCCGGTAGTGCTAGCTTTCTGAGCACTTCCGGTTTTGCCTGCTACTTTGTAGCCTTCGACCTTAGCAGTCTTCCCTGTGCCATCTGTCACTACCGCATGAAGCATTTCGCGAACCATGCTTGACGTACGCTCTGAAATAACTCGTCTCTCTGCGTGTGGACGAAAGATTTTTTCCACCGTTCCGTCATGTCCACGAATTTCCTTGACGACATACGGTCGCATGAGAAGGCCACCGTTGGCAACGGCACAATATGCTTTTGCTAACTGCAGAGGCGTTACGACAATGCCTTGTCCAAAAGCAATGTTCGCTAGCCTTACATCTGGCCAGTCACGCCAGGTGTCATGCCATTTGCAGCAGGTTTCGCCGTCCAGTTTGGAGCCAGGTTTGTCGTAAAGCCCAAAAGCCTCCTCATACTTGTACAATTTCTGGCCACCAAGCCTGAGGCCAATACCTGCGGCACCGACGTTACATGAATAGCATAGGATCTTGCCCACGTTGACAGGGCCATGTCCATGCATAAATGGCGGATGCAGGGAACACCTAATTGTCCTTTTACCTATGGTCACGCTTCCATTGCAAACGAACGTATCATGAGTATCAATGACACCTTCCTCGAGCCCAGCACAAGCTGTAATCGTCTTAAGCGTTGAGCCAGGCTCGTAGAGGTCTGTAACCGCACGATTTCGTTGGCTAGCCGGATCGGACCCCCTAACATTGTTCGGGTCAAAAGACGGATAGTTTGCTAGTGCCAGAATTTCTCCAGTTTTCGGATCCATAACTACAGCCGATGCTCCGGCAGCGTGAAACTTCGCATAGGACTCTTTGTATAAGTGCGTCTCCAAAGCGTTCTGAAGCGTCGCATCGATCGTCAAGACGATATCCTTCCCGTGAACCGGCTCGACGCGCTGCTTTCGTGAGCCAGCAATTATCTTGCCGCGAGCATCTCGCTCGGCCATTACGTAGCCATCCGTACCTTTCAGTTCATCGTTGAACACTCTCTCAAGACCGGCGATTCCATCGCCGTCAACATTAGTGAAGCCTATCACATGAGCTGCAAGTTGTCCGTAGGGATATACACGCTTCAACGTGCGAAGGGCATCTACGCCCGGCAAACCGGCTTTGCGGACTTTCTCACCAACCTCGACATCAGCGCCCCTCAATACATAGAACGGCTTACTTCTACCCTCTGCCTTTCTGATCAGTGACTGTGCATCTATGCCTAGTAGTGACGCAAGCTGCGTCAAGATCCGGGTTTTATTCTTCTTAAGCACAGACGGTCGAACGGCGATGTCGTAAGCGTCAATTGTTATGGCTAGCTTGTTGAGATTTCTATCGTAGATGGTGCCGCGCCTTGCGGGAAGCTTGATCTTCGCGACAACAAGTTCTTCTGCTTTTGCCTTGAAATGGGGCGATCGAATAACCTGGATGTAGAATAGCCGCAAAGCAAGAATCAAGTAGCCTATGGCCAAGATGACCAGTAGCTGCTTGAACCGAGAATCAATCAGTTTGCCATAAGACAGACGACGTTTCACCAACCTTCTATCCCCCAGATAATTAATCACCGTGTGGAGATTACTGGCTAGCGGCACTACTACTCACGAGACGGCTCAACAAGCGTTACTGAAAATGGGAGATCTGAGGTCAGCCAGACCAATCGTCTATCTAGTATTCTCCGTCTCTAACATTCTGGGCAATGTGAGCCTCACCCGTTGGTTGGCCCAAATAGGCCACAGGGCTGACTTGCTGCATCCCATTCTCGGTAGCAAACGCCTCGATCTCTGTAGGCCGCCGCCGTTTTTCAAGGTCGAGACGCAGTTCTTCGTTCTCAGTGCGCAATGCTCTTAATTCCGCTAACAAATCGCTCTTCCGATACCCACTCTCGGTAGCCTTTGCGTAGACTCCGACATACACACAGGCAACAAGACATATGGTCACAGACGCAAGACATACACACACCATGATACTGTTTACAACAGCACGAATCAGGCCTCTCCGTTTCTTGCATCGGGTTTGGGAAACGGACGAAGACGCTTCTCTGTATCTTTTTTCTGCTAACACCATTACATTCACCTCACTCCGTCCGGCCATTGATAATCTATGTTCAGAGCTTTTCAGCTGCCCTCAACTTAGCACTCCTCGCACGGGGATTCTTACGAACTTCGTCCTCTGAAGGAGTGACTGGCCGCTTTGTCAGTATCTTTATTATCTTCTCAGCACCACAACTGCACATGGGGAGTCCTGGCGGACAGGTACATCTTCCAGCGTATCTCGCGAACATGTCTTTAACTATGCGATCCTCACCCGAATGATATGAAAGTACGCACAGTCTGCCGCCCGAGACAAGCAAGCCGATACCGGCTTTCAGTCCAGCCTGCAAAGATTCAAACTCTCGGTTGACCGCAATTCTCAAGGCTTGGAACGTTCTAGTAGCTGGGTGTATTCTTCCGCCTTTAGCTCCTGGAGGTATCGCAGCAAGGATAGCCTCTACCAGATCAAGAGTCGTCTCAATAGGTCGAATCGTGCGCCGCTCTACTATCGATCGGGCAATTCGCTTTGCCCATTTTTCGTCTCCATACTTCCGTATCATCTCAGCTAAGTGACGTTCTGATAGAGAATTGACCAATTCCTGAGCCGTTATAGGCTGCGTCACGTCCATGCGCATATCCAGCGGAGCATTGTATCGAAAGCTAAATCCCCTTTCTGCGAGCTCAAGCTGGTGTGAAGAGACACCTAGATCGAAAAGAATACCATCGATTGACCTAAGACCAAGCCCACTGACGACTGCTTCCAAATTGCCAAAGTCACTCTTTTCAAGGATCACGTTTTGTCGATATTCTGAAAGAAGCTCAGCAGCAGCGTGTAATGCATCCGCATCTCTGTCAATACCGATCAGCTTTCCGCCAGGAATGATTCTTTCCACTATCGCCTTTGCGTGGCCGGCACCACCTACGGTGCAATCGACAAACGTCTGCCCAGGCCGTGGCTGAAGAATATTGATAACCTCTTCTAGCATCACCGGCACATGGAACTGATCCATGGCCACCACCTAGCCAATTCCCAAAGCTTTAGCTGATTCACGAATCAACTCTTCATTCATGGAATGAGTAAACTCATTCCACCTCTGCTTGCTCCAAATCTCAAGGCGATTTCCAGTCCCTACAATCGTAACTTCCCTTTCGATTCCAGCAAACTCCCTGAGGTGGTGAGGTATGGCAACACGCCCTTGTGCATCAGCGGAGGCGTCTATGGCGTCAGCGGAAAAAAACCTGAGGAGACGAACAGCATCCTGGTCGAACATGGGCATAGCTTTCAGACGCTCGTCCAGTTCCCGGAATTCCTCGTCAGGAAAGACCCACAAACATCCGTCTAGACCCTTGGTGATTACAAACTTTTCACCCAACAAAAGGCGAAACTTTTGGGGTATGATCACTCGACTTTTATCATCTAGGTTATGGGTGAAAGCACCACGGAACATCTACTGGCCTCCACAAGGTTACCCCCTGACACCACCTACTACCATACTATACAAGCGCATGCGTATCTGTGTCAACCTGTAATCTGTGACAATCGCAAGAAATTTCTGGTACAGTCGATTGGAGCGAAATTAGGCAACATTGCAGGGCTATTGAGGGCTCGGTATACCAAGCGCACGCTGGTTTGAAGCCAAATAGGATATTCTTTTCTGAGTCACACCTATGTCACTAGCGGTACAGAGTGACGACTATTGTGAGAACGTCCGGGTATTATTGAGGTGCTTCCGTTGGGGGTAAGACCTAGCACGTTGATCAGCAAGCGCTATGAAGGAGCAAGTTAGTCATTCGATAGGTGGAATTTCGGCAAGCAGCCTTTGTGGCGAGAAGTTGCGAACATGGGTATCTGCAAACAACACGTTCGACCCGCCTACATGACGTGTGTAACTGGCATCAACGGTATCAGTTGCCTTGTACTTACCGCTCGGGGCATCTGCATAAGCAACATCCATCATGCCATCAGCGGTCTGGACAAATGCGATGCTGGAGCAATCTGCCATTATCATTATGCTACTCGTGTCTCCAGACAGGAGGTTGATTCGAGGTCCGTACCAAGTTGGGTTGGTACCGCTTGTGGCAGGCAGTGAATATCGGGTAGCTAGAAGGTTGATACCAAAACCTATTGAGACTCCATTGAACCGGTCGACGTTGCCCCCGTCTGCGCTATTACATCGCATTACTTCCCCATTCTTTAGATAGTGGTAGAGCTGCCCAATCCAGATTGCCTTCTCATCCCCTGACAATTCTCGAGGAGAGATAGTGTCATAACCCGCTATTGCATAGAGATCTTGAGGCGGTAGTCTCTCGTCCCAATCTTCCATGTACATCAGCAAGGCAAGGCCGCATTGCCGAAGGTTTGACGCGCATGAAATCTGCCTAGCCGTACCCCGGGCTCGAGAGTAGGTTGGAGACAACATTGCAGCCAGTATCATTATGATGGAGATCACCACGAGCAGTTCGATCAGGGTAAAGCCTGCAACTCTCCGCGGTTTGTTGATCTGGAAGAGGCCGCGCACATTTTTCATGATTTCACCTAGAATCGGGGTTTTATACTGCTTCAGACAGAGCCAACTCGTGCACCATAACCTAGTTGTTTGACCGCACAATTAGCCTGACAGTTCCTGCGCTGTGAGTTGTGGAGATTTTGACTTTCGGCCTTCGGACTTGGAACCGACTGACGCCGTATTGTCCAGAACGGTTTGCATATTCAAATGCTACACAGCCTTTACTTCTCTCGGGGTTTCCAGACTTGCAAAAACGCCCATTCGACGGAATTTTTGATAGCGATGATCGAGTAACTGGTCTGCTGACAGTTTTTCAAGAGATGTAAGACTACGCAAGATAGACTCTTTAACGTTCTTGGCAGCGATCTCGTAATTCCGGTGCGCACCTCCGAGAGGCTCTGGGATCACTTCGTCAACAACGCCTAATTCCAAGCAGTGCGCCGCTGTAACTTTCAGAGCCGCAGCGGCCTCTGGTGCTCGACTTGGGTCACGCCCGAATTCAGAAAGAATGGCAGCACATCCCTCCGGAGGGATAACTGAATAGATAGCGTGTTCCTGCATCAGCACTCGATTTGCCACAGCTATGCCTAGAGCGCCTCCGCTTCCACCTTCCCCCACTATTATTGCGACGATTGGCACCCGCAGCATGAACATTTCACGCATGTTTCTAGCAATGGCCTCGCTTATTCCGCGCTCTTCAGACCCAAAACTACAATCTGCTGCGGGAGTGTCTATGAATGCAACAATCGGTCTGCTAAACTTTTCGGCCATCTTCATAAGGCGCAACGCTTTGCGATAACCTTCTGGCTTTGCACTCCCAAAGTTCCGAAACTGGCGTTCCTTCAGATCGCGGCCTTTTTGCTGACCGATAACCATTACCCATTTCTCCTGCAAGAGTGCAAATCCACCAATCATCGCCTTATCATCTGCGAACAGCCGGTCGCCGTGGAGTTCAACAAAATCGTCGAACACCACGCGTACGTAATCCAAAGTATAAGGCCTGTTTGGGTGTCTTGCGAGTAGCGTCTTATCCCACGGAGTGAGGTTGGCAAATATCTCCCCAATAAGGCGATCCCTATGATCTTCCAACTGGCGGATCTCTTCCGATCGGTCAATGCCTTCTGCTTCAGAGACCCGTCTCAGCTCCGCTATATTTGCATCAAGCTCCGCAATTGGTTTTTCAAAGTCCAAGACGTTAAGAGCCATGTGAATCTCCAAAATCAAGAATCTTGACCAAGGTATCTTTAAGTTCTCTTCTGCTCAGTACCATGTCCACCATACCGTGTTCGAGTTGCCATTCGGAGAGTCTATACCCAGGGGGTTCCTTAAGTACCTGAGCTTGAGCCGCCACGCGCTGGCCAGCTAACCCGATTAGAGCTCCTGGCTCTGCTATTATCACGTCTGCAAGCATGGCAAAGCTGGCGTGGACGCCTGCCATTGTAGGGTCGGTGAAAACAGCCACGTACATCAACCCTGCCTCGTTATGTCTTGCCACTGCTGCACTTGTTTTTGCCATCTGCATTAAGGAGAGTATTCCTTCCTGCATCCGCGCGCCACCAGAGCTGTTCACAATGACAACCGGCAATCTCTCCTTTGTGGCTAACTCGAAGGCTCGTGTTACCTTCTCCCCATACACAGAGCCCATACTGCCACCAAGGAAATTGAAGTCTGCAACGCCAATAACTACCCGATGCCCCCCGATAGTCGCTGTACCTGTGACCATACCATCGTTGAGCCCTGATACGGCCTTCCATTTTTTTATTTTATCTTCATACTGTGGAAAATCGAGCGGATTCAGGGATGCAAGGTCGTTGTCCATTTCGACGAAGCTACCTTCGTCTACAGTAATTGCAAGTCGCTCAGCCGCACTCAGTCTCATGTGGTAGCCGCATTTTGAGCAGACCTTCAAGTTCTTTTCAAGTTCCTTTGTGAAGAGAATTTCGCTGCACTTCGCACATTTGGTCCATAGACCATCGGGGAGAGAATCTAACTGCTTGCGAACAGCTTTCTTAGCCGCTTTTGATCTCCTTTGAAACCACCCACCAGGTGACATCAAGCAACTCCGACATAGGATATGAACTCAAAACGTAGATACAGGATAACGGATGTGTCAGAAAAAAGCAAGCCTGCAAGACATAGCCACTCGTGACAACGGTAACATAAGGCTTAGACAAGGCTACAAGTCCCCCAGGCAAGAAAGGGTCAGGTTTGCCGGCGCATGCGTTCGAGTAACACCATTAACACCGAAACGTCAGCTGGCGTAACTCCAGGAATCCGTGTCGCCTGACCGATGGAAGCAGGCCTTGTTCGCATGAGTTTCTCACGGCCTTCTCTGGATAAAGCAGTCACTGAACAATAGTCAAAATCTTCTGGAATCCGAAGACTTTCCAGCTTGCGATGTTTCTCTATTTGCAATTGCTGCCGTTGAATGTAGCCTTCGTACTTGATTTGAATCTCCACTTGCTCTTCAACATCAATTGGAAGGCTGTCATGTCTGCCGTTTAATGTCAACAAGTCTTTGTATCTTATCTCCGGCCGTCTCAGGAGTTCCTCTAGACTGACCCTACGTGATATAGCATCCAATCCCAGCGTTGTTAGCTTATCTGTGTCGTCTGGCGCGATAAACGTGGTCCTCAGTCGCTCGATTTCATTCGAAATCAATGACATTTTGCGTTCAAAGAATGCCCAACGTTCGTCGGACACCAGACCAATCCGTCGTCCTATAGTGGTAAGCCTAAGGTCGGCATTATCTTGTCTCAGCGCAAGCCGATACTCTGCTCTAGAGGTCAGCAGTCTATAGGGATCAATAACACCCTTCGTGACCAGATCATCGATCATCACGCCTATGTAGGCCTCAGACCTGTCCAAAACAAGCGGCTCATCGCCCTTCAGTAACTGAACCGCATTAATGCCCGCCATTAAACCTTGTGCGGCAGCCTCTTCATATCCTGAAGTGCCGTTGATTTGGCCAGCCAGGAATAGGCCTCCAATTATCTTTGACTCCAAGCTTGGTTTCAACTGCGTAGGAGGAATGAAGTCGTATTCTATGGCATAACCGGGTCGAATAACTCGGACATTCTCAAGTCCGGGGATTGTTTGCAAAAACTCAATTTGAACCTCCTCTGGGAGGCTCGTGGACATACCCTGGACGTAGACTTCGTCGGTGTCCCAACCTTCCTGCTCCAAAAACACCTGATGTCGATCCTTCTCAGGAAACTTTACAATCTTATCCTCTATAGACGGGCAATACCGTGGGCCGACACCTTCAATACGCCCCCCATACATCGCCGACCGTGCTAGATTCCGTCTTATAACTTCGTGAGTCCGCTCATTCGTATAAGTTAGCCAGCAAGGGAGCAGGCCATTTCGCTTGACGCGAGGAGTCATGAACGAGAAAGCAAGCGGCTCTTCATCAGATGGTTGCTCTTCGACCTTTGAGAAGTCTATGCTAGCTTTGTGCACACGCGCAGTAGTACCAGTTTTGAGTCGCCCTACTTCAAATCCCAGATTTCGCAGTGACTCCGACAGCTTTTCCGCCGGAAACTCCCCCGCCCTCCCAGCGGGAAAGCTCGTCTCACCAATGTGAATGATCCCCTTCAGGAAAGTACCAGTCGTCACTATAACAGCTCTCGCCATATACGACACACCTGTCTGGGTAAGAACGCCTCTTACCTCATCTCCCTCTACTAATATCTCTTCTACAAGTCCCTGCTTCAGGTCGATTCTCGGCTGCGCTTCTAATGTGCGCTTCATTCTAGACTGGTATAGCCGCTTATCAACCTGGGCACGAAGAGCCTGAACCGCCGGTCCCTTTCCGGTATTCAGCATGCGAATGTGCGTAAATGTTGCGTCAGTGTTTAGAGCCATCTCTCCACCTAGGGCGTCAATCTCGCGCACTAGGTGTCCCTTTGCAGGACCTCCAATGCTACAGTTACAAGCCATCAGCGCAATGTTGTCCACGTTCAAAGTGAGCAACAAAACCCGAAAGCCCAACCGAGCCACTGTCAAGGCTGACTCACAACCCGCGTGTCCTGCCCCAATTACGATAACATCATACTGGTTGTTCCGCTTCATCTATCACTCTCCACAAGCATGGGTAATTATATCATACTGCCACAAGACACACATACAACGACCGAGGGGTCAAAAACTGGTAATTCACTCAGCTTATCCCAGCTACACGGTAGCACGATAATTGTAACGAAGCCACCAACCTACTGACTCGGTGGGCGGAAACGACTTGTGAAAGGAAAACCAGTGGCGCAGCACAAGAAGAGTGACGATATTCAGGTAACTTATAGAGGTAAACCTGCATATGCTCATGTTTCTCAAGACAGTACAGGTGCTTTAAGAGACATGGGATACTCAGCACTCTCAAGGGGATCCTTACGATACGCGACAAGTTGCGGGTATACAACCTTGACAACTAGAGAATCGGCTGTTCTCAAAGTTGCACCATCAACATCCATGTACAAACGTACCATACCACAACAGGGGGCAATTGAGGAATTCATGAACGCAATAGAAATGGAGAACGCGCTTCACCCTAATCGAAGGACGTTAGTCCACCTAGAAAGGCCTTTACTTGTCGGACTGAACATACGACGGAATGGAGAAATGATAAAGGTATATTGTGATGGCAAAGACATAGGCTACAATACACTTAGAATCACAACACCTTGCAAATTAGGTATCAAGCCTGGCATGCAGATGGAGTTGGACCTCTTCTTAGGAGATTCAGACGATTCTATCCGTATTGATGCCAGAGTCTTGAGGATTGACCCAAGTCATGCTGAAGACATAGTTCGCTTCGTAGTTGAACTGGAGTATACCGCACTCAGCAGCGTCGCTCAGGCACAAATATATCGTCTTATTCAGGAGTCTAGTCTGGAACCGCCACTACACCTACTTACCTAGCTTTCTGCAGACAATCGTGTAAATACGATGAAGTGACTCAACCATAGCCGGTTAGACATCAGAACCACCCAGTCTTTCACCGGCTCCTTTTCTTTGGAGTATCCGATACAGAGCGGTCTGAGCCCGATACTACCCTTCGCAGACTTACCGTTGAGTAAACCAAGATGTAGAGAATGACGAGGAGCGCAACTGCTGCGACCCGCAGACCACGCTTGTAGGACTCCGGGGCATACTTGAAGCTTACTATGTGCTTCCCTGCCGGTACGGCGACTGCCCTAAACACATAGTCAACCCGCATCACGCGACTTGGTGTCCCGTCGACAAAAGCCTTCCATCCTGGATAGTATTGATCTGTCAACACGAGAAGAGAACGTCTTCTTGCGTTCACCTTGAGCTCCACCGTGTTGAAGGAATACCTGGCGACCGCCACGCTCTCAGGACCGCTAGCTTCCCGGTGTTTCTTATCAGATCTTCTACCAAAACTCACCTTGTCGTCCAATGTTGCAAGAGCCACATATCGAAAGTCTGTCTGTCCATTTGCCAAACGCCTTAGGATCTCTTCCTCGTCAGCGAACTCTACTGTGCGAACAAGAAATGCCCGCCGAAGTGCTTGGCATTTTTTGTGAATCCAGCAGTTGCCAATTTTCCTATCCGCATTACTCAGTGGCTCAGGCGAAATGACCCAACGAACACCAAGTAAGTTGTAGAGCGGAGAATCCGCGTTTCGTGCAAAAACCATATTACCGCTTTCCGGTGGGCTAGAATCTCCACCCGCTGCTTTGTCTAGAAGCTCTTTGTAGCGTACGGGATACAATGTACCATATCCTGAAACGTCAAATAGGCCATATACAGACGGTGAGTTTGGAGGAAGAACCACCCTCGGTATGCTGCTGAGGGACCACTGTGCATTCAGCGGCATAACTCGCTCAAAGCGGGTGTTTGACAGAAGAAAATCCGTGACCTTCGTCCTTGGATACACGTCCGCGCGTCGAGCCATAGGGTTGTACCACATACCAAAAGATAACATGTCGACACTCAGAACCGCTATGATAATTAGCTGGCCAACCTTGTAGCCGATTTTACTTGTCGACACGAGTAACAAGAGAAAGGTGCCCAGGATTAGGAACGTAAGAGGCAGATAGACCGATGACAGGAGCTCCCAAAAGACAGTTGCGTATGGTTGGTCACCAGCAAAACGCGCAGCATTTGCAAGCCATAAACCACCCAATGCTATCATAATAGCGATAGTTGACAGGATGATCGTTACTCTTGTTCTCTTGCTGTTTTCGTTTCTGCTAATGAAGAGTTGCTGGAGACCGAGTGATGCCAGGACTGAAGCAGCAAAACAAAATAGAAACAGAGCACGTGCCGGAGATCCGGAGTGAGAGAAGCCCGGTACAAGGAAATACAAGACCCGGCAAATGGGAGCGCCCATAGATAGCAGTAATGCCAAAATAAATACAAAACCGAAGAAACAGGCATCTCTTATCCGCTTACCCTTTGCCAAGAATGCAATAGGAATAAGAAGGAGCGGTAGTATCCCGACGTAACCACAGTATTCTGCGTACTCACCGCCAACCCACATTCCGCCTTTAGAAGGATTGCCAAAGAAATCTGGAGCAATTAGTACGATTGATCGCCATATAGGCATTGCCCGAGAAACGTAGGCAATATAACCCAAGTTGGTTGGTGCAGAACCTCCTCTGTGTGAAACGGAGGCTAATTCGAAAGACGGTAGCAATTGCGGGGCCGCTAGGGCGGCACCTATCCCGAATGCTAAGAATCCTAGACCTATCATTGCCCCAACCGTTCGCTTATTATTGGTACTTGCCAACAGACACACCCAGTATAGTCCCGTCAACAGCCAAGTATATAGAGCGATCTGTGGGTGACCGCCAACCAAGGACAAAGCCAGTGTGATACCTGCTCCTGCAGCATGTAGTGGCGACCGTTTTTCACAGGCCAATCGCATCAGATGAAGAGCTAGTGGCAGCCAAACGCCGGACGACATAAACACCGGCAATTCCAGCCAGACTATCCCAAAACCGCTCAGCATAAATGCAACGCCGGCAAAGACCGACGAAGTCCTGCTGAGTCCTAGCCCTCTAACAAAGATGTAGGTAAACAAGCCTGCGCCTACTAAATGAACGATAGCCAGAATAGTGAACGCTAGGTCTGGAGGTACGAAAGCATATAGTAGATTGGGCGGATAAAGGACCGCAGTCTGGGGATCTGCTAGAAAAGGGACGCCACACATCTTGTAAGGGTTCCAAAGAGGAAGCTCCCCTGACCGAATTGCTTGGCCTAAGAGCATGCGTTCCGGAAGATACTGGGCTAGGCTGTCCCAGCATAGTGGAATCCAGTCAATTTCCCTACCCTTGCCTGCATATTCGCTCCACGGTAGCATACCATGAAGCATACCTCCAGGCAGTAGTACTCTTCCTTGAAAGACAACCGGCCAAAGCAGGAGGCACACTAGTCCGATGAATATGGCGGGCGGCAAAATGCGGCGCATGGCTGCCTCCTAAACAATATATCAAGTACCATCGAGAGTGGCCTCGAAATAAGAAGTATTGACATGAATCGGACTAGTTAAATGATTGGCCTGGTTGGGACAAAACAAAAGCCCTGAAGCCATACCAGAAATGACACATACCCACTCTGCGACGTGCCTTTTCAAAGTGTGGCCTCAGGACCGTGCAGTCAACACAAGATGATAGACAATTCATGCTACATTAAGTAGCTCTCTTGCTTTATCGACAGCGCCAGCCGCGTCTGGAGCGTATCCGTCTGCGCCTATCTCATCAGCATAGTTCTGAGTTACTGGAGCACCGCCAACCATCACATTTACCTTGTCTCTTAATCCAGCGGCTTCAAGAGCCTCAATCGTATCCTTCATCGCTGGCATAGTTGTGGTGAGAAGAGCGGAAAGGCATACGAGGCTGGCATTCTTTTCTTTCACCGTTTCGACAAACTGCTCTGGCTTCACATCCACTCCCAGATCAATGATTTCGAAGCCAGCGCCTTCCATCATCATTGCTACAAGGTTCTTTCCTATATCATGCAGGTCACCACGAACTGTACCAATTGCCACTTTCGCTACGGGTTCGACACCTGCGTCTACAAGCTTTGGGCGAAGCACCTCCATTCCGCTCTTCATTGCTCTTGCGGCTATTAGTACTTCCGGTACATAAAACTCGTTGTTCTTAAACTTTTCGCCCACGACGGTCATGCCTGCAACAAGCCCTTTGTTCAGCACGTCTTGTGGGCTCTCGCCTTCTGCCAAGGCTTTCTCAGTAAGCTCTTTGACCACCGGCGACTTACCATTGATCAATGCTGTGGCCAATTCTTGGTAATCAAACATTCCAATACCCCCTGTAATGTTTCGTTGTCTACAGATTCTTCCTGCCCATATTTATACATCAAACAAGAGAGCTTCGGCAAATCTCTCTTGAAATTCTGAATCTATCGTGAGTTCTACGTACTGCACAGACTGCGCGAGCCGCTCCGCATGTTCCCGCATGTCCTTGGAAATGAGCGCCAACCTAGCGCCCTCTCCTGCCGCGTTTCCGACAGGACGGATTATATCCAGAGGCACTCTTGGTATCATACCTACAGCAACTGCGCTTTCCTTGCGTACATAGTTGCCGAACGCACCAGCTAGGATAACTGCCTCCAAGTCACCGTTTCCAATATTCATTTTTCTCATGAGTGTTTGTATACCAGCGGCGATGGCACCTTTTGCAAGTTGGACTTCTCGAACATCCCGTTGAGTAAGTTCGATAACTTGATCTGCTGGCGAATCATCAGGTGACGCCAAAATGAACTCGTTTCCCTTTTCGGCTTCACGAATCTTCCTTGCGAGACTTGTAAATTCTGCGGGAACCTCGCTCGGAGCTACTATTCTACCACTCGCATCGATAATTCCTGCTTGAATTAGACAAACAATCGCATCTAGAAGACCTGAGCCACAAAGACCTACAGCTTTGCCTCCTCCAACCGTGGTAAATCGAACGGTGTCACCTTCTAGTCGCACACTATCAATTGCTCCAAGTGCCGCCCGCATTCCGTGTTTGATATGTGCACCTTCGAAGGCGGGTCCGGCGGCAGTAGAGCAAGCAAGGATTCGTTCCTTGTATCCAAGTACGATTTCCCCATTAGTACCAATATCTACCGCGAGAATGGGCCTATCTGACTCATACAGTCCTGTAGCCAACAAAACGCCAACGGTATCTGCGCCCACGTAGCCAGCTATGCAAGGAAGGACATACGCTAGAGCACTCTCATTTAGCTTCAAACCAATCTCAGAAGCATTCACGTACAGACTCTGACTAATTACAGGAACATATGGCGATTGCGCCAGACTCTCAGGATTTACGCCAAGCAAGAGGTGTGTCATACAAGTGTTACCGACCAAGCATACCTCGTAAATTTGCTCCAACGTAATGTTCACGTCGTCTGCGAGCACAGTTATCAGCTTCTGGATCTCGTCCACAAGCACATCCCTGAGTCTTTCCAGAGCGGCAGAATCCCGAGTCGTATAAGAGATACGACTAATAACATCGTCGCCGTATCGCGTCTGTGGGTTTGTAGAAGCTGCGACAGATACTTGCTCCCCGGTTCGCAAGTCGATCAAATACGCAGCTAGCGTAGTGGTTCCTATATCGACAGCTACACCGAAACATGAACCCGTTGTATCTCCGGCTTCAAATGCAATCGGTGTCTCGCCGGCAAAGACTCCAGTGATATCGTAGTTTGAATCTCTGACAGCCTGAGACAACCTTCTGATCATTGGTAGTCCCAGGGAAACATTGCGTTTAACCTGGAATGTCGCGAGGACACGATCAAGATCCGATCGCTGGTCCTCGATACTTGGCTTGGGGATAATAGCCCGTCTTTTTGTAATAGTAGGGTCAAGCGGAATCTGCCTGGCCACTCCTCGTGTGAGTACATAAGACGAATCGTGGCTATTAGGAATTAAGATAACAGCATCAGAGTCAAGAACAGTCTGACAACTTAATCGGTAGCCTTTCGAGAGATCTATTTCTGACAGCCTGTCTTTCTCTGTCGAAGTAGGTGGAGGGGCTCCCTGCTCAAACAATACGGTGCACTTGCCGCACCGTCCTTTTCCGCCGCAGGGCATATCTACCGTCAGGCCCAAGGTTTCCAGCACTGAAATGAGTGATACTCCGCCCTTCACTTTCACTGTCCGGCCGGACGGCTTAAACTTTATAGTAAGATCTCTTGAAACCAAAACCTTGGGCTCCGATTGTTTGCAGAACTAGAAGTAAACAAGCTCTCTACGAGCTCTCTCGTTCGATGGATCGATCTCCAGGACAGCCAAAAACTCCGCTTTCGCTTCGTCGTACATGCCTAACATAGCGTATGTCATGGCGAGGTCGTTCCGGATCTCTACGCTCTCGGGCTTCAGTGAGACTGCCTGCTTTAAGGCTTCAAGTGATTCCTCAAACATGCCTGTGAATCCGTAAACAAGACCTAACTGCCAGTACGCCTCCGCACAACAACCATCCTCGGAGATTACTGCTGACAACTCAGCTAGTGCTTCTTCATAGCGTCCTTCTTGCTTATATGCGACGCCTCGCTGTAGGTGTTCGCTAATATCGCCCATTCCCAGACCTCGGAAACTGATGCAGACAAACTATAGAATAAGAAATTATAATGCCATTAACCCTGCGTCTTGTCGGCCGTACTCATATCGGCCGTAACCCTCCGCATCAAATGGGCTACCTCGGCGAGGCTTATTTTAGTATATCACTTTCGGTGACTCGAATCAAGCCAATTAAGCCTTGAACCTGGTCCAATGCCATACCCTCTGGCAAAGTCTGCTGCATGCATGCGCGTCCTGTTCTCTGGTTGTACTTCCACAAGACACACTGCACCTTTTCCCGACTGAACGAAGATGCCGCGTTTATCCACTCTTAGGACTTCGCCTGGAGACTTCACATTAGCCTCCTCAGGCAACGCGAATGCCTGCCAGATTTTTAGAAACGAGCCACGCCACAAGGCAAACGCACCTGGCCTGGGAGTACACCCTCTAATGCGATTAACTATCTTATCTGCATTTTCCTCCCAGTTAACCATGCACTCCTCCCGTTTCACAGTCGGTGCATACGTGGCCTTACTGTTGTCTTGAGGCACAGGAACTACACTCCCGGCCTCTAACCCATCCAGCGTTTCGAGTAACAGCTGTGCACCGACCTCGGCAATACGTTGTTCGAGGCTGCTTTCGTTATCCTCGGGATGGATGTCAACCTCCCGTTGCAAGAGTATTGGACCAGTATCCAAACCTGGATCCATCATCATCGTGGTAACACCGGTTCTACTCTCACCATTAAAGAGAGCATAATGCACGGGTGCGGCGCCTCGATACTTCGGCAGGAGAGACGCATGAACGTTTATACAACCGAACTTGGGGATTTCGAGAATCTCAGGAGGAATAATCTGTCCATAAGCGGCAACAACAATTGCGTCGGGTGCAATTTCTTCTATTAACCGGATGAATTCACGGTCGCGCACTTTCTCAGGTTGATAGACGGAAACGCCTGCCTCCTCTGCCACATGTTTCACGGGCGACACTCGAACTCGACGCCCGCGGCCAGCTGGCTTATCAGGTTGTGTTACAACCCCGACTACGTCGTGTCTAGACTGAAGGATAGCTTTTAGGATGGGAACAGCAAACTCGCTTGTCCCCATGAAAACTATACGCACTGGCCAAATCTCCAACACTCAACTAAGTCTTCGACACAAAACGAAGCAACGTTTCGTGTTTGCATGACACGAAGCTACTCACCATTATTCGTCTCTGTGTTGGTCACATACTGTAGTGAATCGGGGTCTGCTCTGTCTATGAAGAGTGTCCCCTCAAGATGATCAATCTCATGCTGAAAGATGCGAGCTAGTAGACCACGCGCTCGAATTTTCACTGCTTTCCCGTTCAGGTCCGTTCCCTTAACCACGACTTCCTCAGCGCGCGGGACCTCGCCCTGCAAACCGGGTACACTGAGACATCCCTCAACCCCTACTTGCTGTCCCTTGGCACTCACGATCTTAGGATTAATTATGACACCCAGACCTGTTCCATCATCATAGACAAAAACTTTCTGCAGAACACCAATCTGGTTCGCTGCCAAACCTAAACCATTCTCTCTCCGCATGGTGGCAACCATGTCCTCAACAATTTCCCTGACACTAGAATCTATCTTTCCTACGTTCCTCGCCTTCTCACGAAGTACTGGATTTGGGTATTTTACCACATCTCGATCAGCCATTCATATCGCTCCTCATAGCAAGGATAATGATCCGAATGCGCGCCACCATTAACTGACATTTCGACAACTCTGCTAGCCACCGCCGGTAGTCAACAAACCATACACGATAAGAAATTATAGCATTGACAACGGGTCTACGTCGATTGTCAGACCCGCACTTCCCCCCGGCAACCGGTTCAAGCTATCCCGGATGATATTACATATGCCCGGCTGTCCTCGATCTCGAATCAGCATGTGATAACGATAATACCCTTTTAGTCTTGATATTGGAGCCGGCGCTGGACCTAGTACGTCAACTACATCCTCTATGATTCCGCTCTTGAGAATAGACTCCACTTCTGCCAGCCTATTTCGGGCGTAGCTATCAACGGGATCCGCCGAGATAATGTTTATCAATCTGGAAAAAGGAGGATAACACAATTCCGAACGATATCCAATCTCTTGTTCGTAAAAACATTGATAATCATGTGCTGCAGCCGTCCGAACAGCATAGTGTTCTGGGGAGAATGTTTGAACAATCACCTCACCTGGTATGTTCCCTCTGCCAGCCCGTCCACCCACTTGAGTAAGGAGTTGGAACGTTCTTTCTGCAGCTCTGAAATCGGGCATATGCAGAGACGTATCAGCGCTTATCACACCAACGAGGGTAACATTTGGAAAATCAAGGCCTTTCGCTACCATCTGTGTACCGACTAATATATCAGCTTCTCTCTCACGAAAAGCATGCAAGATCTTCGCATGTGATCCTTTCCGAGAGGTTGTGTCGCTATCCATTCGGATCACCCGTGCATTTGGAAATACCTTCTTTGTTTCGGCCTCCACTCTTTCAGTACCGACTCCGAACTGTCGAATATGCGGCCCTCCGCATTTCGGGCAGACGGCTGGCGCTTTTATCTGAAAGTCGCAGTGATGGCAACGGAGAACGTTCGAATAAGAATGGTACGTCAAAGACACAGCACAGTTCTTACATTGAGCAACGTATCCGCACGTTCGACACAAAATGAAGCTGGCGTACCCACGGCGATTTACAAAGAGTATGACTTGTTCACCACGACTTAACCGATCCACTATAGCCTCTTGAAGCGCCTGGCTAAAAAGACTTCTCCGGCCTCTCTCGAACTCTTCCCGCAAGTCTACAACATTAACCAAGGGCATGGGCCTGTCATCTATGCGTTTCTGGAGAGTCGCTAGACTGATCTGGCCAGTAACGGCTCGATAGTAGCTCTCAACAGCAGGAGTTGCACTGCCTAATATCACGCAAGCACCGTCGATTTCCGCCCGTTTTTCTGCCACAGTTCGCGCGTGATAACGCGGGCAATGATCCTGCTTGTAGGATGGTTCATGCTCCTCGTCTATAACTACTAAGCCAAGATTGCGAACGGGTGCGAACACTGCAGACCGCGCTCCCAGGACGACTGGTGCCTCTCCATTCTCGATTCGTCGCCACTCGTCATACCGCTCACCCACAGATAACCTACTGTGCAGAACAGCTAATTGGTTTTCAAATCGTGATGTGTAGGCGTGAATCAAATGCACAGTCAAAGCGATTTCTGGCACCAAGACCAGACATGTCCTACCGCGTCTCAGTACTTCGTCTATGCATTGCAGATATACCTCTGTCTTTCCGCTGCCCGTCACGCCATGCAACAGTACAGTCGTAGGTTGTCCTTTCTTCTCCGTTAGAACTGTCCGCAAAGCGTTCTCTTGGTCAATTGTCAACGCCAAGGGTGTCGATTGCTGGCAGTACGCAGTCTTAGATGTGCCTCGACGCACCTGAACATGTACCTTCTTAATAAACCCTCTATCTACCAGTGCTTGAATTGATCTGGGCGAAGCACCCAATCGGCGCAGAAGTTCCGATTGTGGTATCGGCTTGGAGGAACGCAAGAGTTCCTTCATGACAGCGGCTTGCTTGGGAGCGTGAATCGCCAATTTATCCAAATCAGGATGTTCCACGCCTTCGACAATCTGGACCGCCTGCACGGTTAATGGTCGTGCTTTAGGCCGACTGAGTGTGTGAATTATTTCTATAGCACCGCGCTTCTTCAATGTTTGCAGAACTGCACTAAACCGTGGTATTCCCGATTTGGCTGCCAGTACATTCATGTCCGCCTCGCCCTGCATTTCGGCCAACAGGCGCACAAGGTGTTGCTGGTTTGGAGACGTGGACGCTGTCTTGTTGGCATCTACGAGTCGCACCCGCGATCTTACGGTAGCACTCATTACCTCAGGTACAATGGCACGTATGGAATGTGACAAAGGAGCAGCATAGTATTCGGACATCCATCGCGCTAACTTCAGAAGAGGAGGATTCAGCGCAGATGCATCTCGAATCACAAACGCGAGGTCTTTGATATTATTGATATCAGGAGCATCCTGCAGCAGCTCTAAGACGTAGCCTATAAGCTCTCGCCCAGAAAATGGAACCGCAACACACGCACCCTCGAATACTTCGTTCTCGAGGTGATCAGGCACTCGATAGGTAAAGGCTTGAGGCAAGCCAGGGGCGTTAACATCCACGACCACGTTCGCAAACACAAGATACCTCGAAGTATTCCAGTCTTGCTTGAACTTACAAATGGCAATCAGGCCCGGCTAGAGACTGGAGAAGAAACGAAATATCTTACCCAATCATTGAGCATGGCCACGAACTCAAATCTTTTGACCATATATTCAGATTCCCGCCGCGTTTCTGAGAGTCTCAACCATATCCGTATATTCCCATGGCACGTTGAGATCCGTTCTTCCGAAATGTCCATAGACTGCGGTCTGGCGATAAATAGGCCGTAGCAATTGCAACTTATCAATAATCCCTTGGGGTGTGAGATCAAAATACCTGGTAATAAGTTCCACGATTCGCTCATTTGGGATTTTGCCGGTACCAAAGGTTTCCACCAAGACGGACAAAGGCTCCTTTTCGCCTATAGCGTAAGCAATTTGCAGTTCGCATCTATCTGCTAGGCCGGCAGCCACAATGTTCTTTGCTACGTATCGCATCATGTATGCAGCTGACCTGTCGACCTTAGTCGGATCCTTTCCACTAAAACAGCCGCCTCCGTGGCGAGCCATTCCACCGTACGTATCAACGATAATCTTTCTACCTGTCAGACCTGTATCTGCCCTTGGGCCACCAACAGAGAAACTACCTGTTGGATTTACGAGAAATTTCGTCTTGCCATCGCGAAGATCTTCTGAAACAATAGGTTTGATGACGTGTTCGACAATGTCTTCGAATATCGTTGTTTGTGGAACAGCTGGTTGGTGTTGAGCAGCGATGAGCACCTTATCCACTCTTACAGGGCGGTAGCCGTCATATTCAACGGTAACCTGACTCTTGCCGTCGGGCCGAAGGTAAGGGAGTACACCATTTCTCCGGACGATTGCCAATTGACGAACAAGCTTATGCGCGAGCATGATAGGCATTGGCATCAGCTCTGGGGTCTCGTTGCATGCGAAGCCGAACATCATACCTTGATCCCCTGCTCCGCCAACGTCAACACCCATCGCTATATCTGGAGACTGGGCCTGGATCGCGGTGAGCACACCTACGTTTTCGTAGTCGAAACCATATTTCGCTCTTGTATAGCCAACTTCTTCGATGGTATGACGGACAATGGCAGGTATTTCCACATACGTGCTTGTGGTGATTTCGCCAGCGACTACGCAGAGCCCCGTTGTGACCAATGTTTCGCAAGCTACACGGCATGCAGGATCGTTCCCTATTATGGCATCCAGTATCGCGTCTGATATTTGATCTGCCAATTTGTCAGGATGTCCTTCTGCAACAGATTCAGAAGTAAAGAAGTATCTCTCCGACATAGTCATCTCCTTTGGCTGCAAAACAAAATGTTCTCGGTAAGATCGACACCGGACTGTTATTCTAGCAGTGCCTTCACTCTGTCCAGAATCTTGTCAGCAACTTCCCTTTTTGGTAGACAAGGCAGATCGTCCAACCAATCTCGGCCAACAATAGTTACCTTGTTCTTATCCGAACCAAAGCCAATGCCCTGCTGTGAAACGTCATTAGCTACCACCATGTCAGCATTCTTTCTCTCGAGCTTCTGCCGAGCGTTCTCTGTCAAATTTTGAGTCTCAGCGGCAAAGATGACCAACAGATGGTCGCCTTTTCGCTTCCCGACCTCTGCCATAATGTCGACGGTGGGTACAAGACTTAGGATCAGCTCTTCGGACCCCTTCTTGAGCTTCTCATCTGCAATTACCTTCGGCTTATAATCAGCAACAGCGGCTGCTCCGATTACCACCTTTACTTCTCCAAGGCGTTTCAGGACTTCCTCGAACATTTCTGCGGCTGTCGTAACCGTGACCCGTTCCACGCCTGACGGGGCAGGTATAGAGGTAGGACCTGATACGAGAATGACTCGTGCACCTCTTTCCGCCGCTGCCTGCGCTATAGCATACCCCATCTTCCCAGACGATCGATTACTGATGAATCTGACTGGATCGATCGGCTCCTGAGTAGGTCCAGCGGTGACAAGCACAGACATGCCGTCCAGATCCCGCGCCCGCTCAAGACAAGCAGCAACCTGTCGCATGATTTTCCCTATTGATGCTAGTCTCCCGGTGCCCTCCTCACCACACGCCAGTCTGCCGGTTTCCGGTTCAACAATAATGCATCCTAACGAGCGCAGCCTTTCGACATTTCCGCGAGTGACCGGATTCTCCCACATTCTGAAATTCATTGCCGGCGCAAGAATCACGGGGGCGCGTGTAGCCATAATCATCGTCGACAGCATGTCGTCGGCAATGCCATTTGCGATCTTCCCTAGTATGTTTGCTGTTGCTGGGGCAACAAGTACGAGGTCTGCCTTATCGGGAAGTGCCACATGTGCAATCTCATACTCACGGGGCTCATCCCATAGGCCGGTCAACACCTGGTGACCCGTGAGAGCACGGAAGGTTACAGGAGAAACGAAATGAGTGGCGTGTTCAGTCATGACGACGTGAACTGCAGCATCACAACTCACAAGCGTGCTACATAGCTCTGCTGCTTTGTATGCCGCAATTCCACCAGTTACACCCAACAGGATAGTCTTTCCTGTCAGTACATTTCTCATATCTTTCGGCACTTCAGGCGAATCTGAGTTGCTCATGATGACAGGTTCAGACCTCCAATGGTGTTTCTTTCCGTGATTCTCCCTCAATCTTGGAAAACGCACTTCCCATCCAGTGGTCGTTGATTTCGTATTCGCAAGCGCTCAGCGACTATGATACAACGCAATTTCCCCGCGGCCGAATCGATGTCATCGTTAACCACAAGGTAATCATACATAGGTATACATTCAATCTCGCGTTTCGCATCATCCAGACGCTTCGCAATTGCGGTTTCTGATTCCGTATATCGTGACCTAAGCCGACGTTCTAGTTCCTCCATGGACGGAGGGGCTACAAATATCATTACAGCGTCGGGGGACTTCTGTTTGACCACCAAACCGCCTTGTACGTCTATCTTAAGAATAACGTCAATTCCCCTTTTTCGCGCCTGAACGACTTCCCGAAGTGGTGAACCGTAGAAGTCCAAATGAACCTGGGCGTACTCAAGAAACTCATTCGCTTCTATCATACGGCGAAACTGTTCGACCGTCACAAAGTTATAATCTACGCCCGGAACTTCACCAGGCCGAGGTTTACGCGTTGTGTAAGTAACACAGCGGCGAATATTGGGGCATAGCTGTTCTAGTTTCTGCAAAAGCGTATCCTTACCGACACCAGATGGGCCGGAAAGCACAACCAGCATGCCCTGGTGCATACCCTCGTCAGTATAGCGGCTGATCAACTCCAAAGCCAAGATTCTCCAAGCTTATATCTACAATAGCTAATCGTCTTCAGGATTATAGCATCCGGCGAAACGACCGGTCAATTGTCTGAATGCGTTCGGATATCGACCAACCTTCAATCCTTACAACCGCCTACGAAAACTCAAGGCTGCGTCCACGCGGTCTGCGTCGTGACCTACACCCAGCCCAAGTTTTGCTCAAAATCACTGCACGTATATCGTGCGGTGGGTCACTTGTTTCCAACAGCTAGCCCATTCTTGGTTAAGTATTCGTAGCTTCTCTTTACCGCTTCAAGCATCGGTCCATTGTAGGCATCTAGCTCCACAATCAGCCATTCGACGACATTGTTATCCATTGCACCAATGATTGTTGGGAAGTCCATCTTTCCATCGCCCACTGCCAGATGAGGATGAGCTTGCTCTAGCATGCCATCCTTAATATGCAAGAGTGGAATACGCGAGCCGTATCTTTTTAATACGTCCACCGGGTCGGTTTTACCCCAGGCTGTCCAATAGGTGTCTAGCTCGCTGAACACGGCAGGAGCTTCCTCCATCAATACGTCGTAGGCAGTGCGACCATCTTCGAACTTCTGCTCAAACTCCCACCAGTGATTGTGAAAGCCGCATTGCATTCCATAACCCTTAAGCAACTCCGCCGCCTGCATAAGCCGTTCGGCTGCAGCTTTGCAACCATCTAGCGTTTTGAGATCATCAGGTCCAAACCCACCTATGCATTTCGTGTTCCCCAGCACAAGCTCGGTCTCCGCGATCTTGGCCACTGTATCTTTAGTCGGGATCCCGCAATGGCTGCTAGAACACTTAAGTCCAAGGTCATCAAGTACACTTCGAACTTCCTTGGGATCGTATCCATGTAGGCCGGCAAACTCGACTCCTTTGTAACCGATTTCTGCGACTGTGCGAAGTACACCTGGAAGATCCGCACCCTCAGGGTATACGTCTCGCCGCAAAGTGTAAAGCTGGATAGAGATTGGCTTCATGATTTGAAACTCCTTTGAAAATAAGTTTGCAAGCTGAATGAACAATCCTATTCTCGTGAAGAGTTCGCCGCAAGACAGAAAATACCTCCCCAAGTTAGAGATTGAGGTAAACAGAATATCAACAGACTCCGTAGTCGTCGGCCAAGACATTATAGTGTGCTTTACTATAAGCATTGGTCAGAAGGCTTCATAATCCGCTGAGAAGGGTTTACCACTCGATACTCAGTATACGTCAGTGAGAGACAGACGGAACCAAAATTACGGGTATAGTTGACCGCTCCAAGTTAGCCCAAAATCTGATAAAGGAGGCAAAGCAATGACCAGGCGGCTCTACATTGTTCTTCTATGTGCCAGCGCACTAATACCGACTCTTACAGGTGTTGCAGCACCGAAGCACGAACGAATGCTCTTTGGGGTTTCGCTTGGCAATTATTACCCCCACCCCGCCAACATTGGTAGTGATTTGAAGTACTTCCAACTTATGAAAGATGCTGGCGTTGAGTATTTTGGCTACGGCTTCAACTGGGACGTTATCGAGAAAGAGCGAGGCAAGTACAATCTTGCGCAGTGGGACTACGTTGTTGAGCTTGCAAACAAGTTCGGTTTCAAGATCGAAGGTGTCATCGTAGGGTGTCCTGAATGGGCACTGCCCAAGAGCGGAGATCTAGGCTGGCTACCAGTTGCTCTAAATATGCCGAGAGAAGACTGCATTCCAGATTTCGAGAAATTCTGCTCTATGTTGGCAACAAGATACAAAGGAAAAGTGGTTCAGTGGACTTTTTGGAACGAGCCAAACGGCTACAACATGGCGCCCACGGTTGGGGAAAATGATCCTAGGTATCAAGGCAAGATTGCACTGTATACAAGATACCTCAAGATCTGTTACAAGGCAATGAAAAAAGCGGACCCGAATGTAATCATCGCTTGTGGCGGTATGGACTCCGGCGGCAAGAGCGGTGTATGGCTCGAAGGATTATACGCAAATGGAGCAAATGGCTACATGGACGCAGTGCCTATTCATCCTTATACGAACGCCCCGCCCTACGTAGATGAAGAATACATTCAGAAGACTCGTGCTATCATGGACAAGCATGGTGACAAAGACAAACCCATATGGATCAATGAGTTTGGAACTTACAACCCCGACAAGAAAATGATCGAAACAGTCTATACCACAGTGCGTGACAAGTATCCCTATGTTACTTGTATGATGCTGCATACCTTCCAGGATTTCATGGGAGGCGATGGTTTACAGCCATGGGGGCTGATTGACTTACAGCTAAATATCAAACCTACCGGTGGATATGAAGCATTCAAAGCCTTCCCAAAACCGCCCAAGGAGCCAGCGCACCAGCCTACAGGAAATTGCTCCATCACTGGCAAGGTAATGGATGCACAAACTGGAAAGCCAGTAGCCGGAAACTATGTGCTCGCTATGCCGGGAGTCTACTACGCCCGAACAGATGGTTCTGGGGTGTACACAATCACCGGAATCCCAGCCGGCACATACAGCGTCACCACTGGTGCACCGGGTTTGAATAAGGTGGATCCCGTGGAAGTGAAGCTCTCTGGACCCAGCCCTGCAAGAGTCGATTTTAATTTGACTCGCACTGTCTATCCTCTTGGCGAAGGTGAAACATTCGATCCTGCGAAAGATAGCGCTGATGGAATGCGGGATAACTTAGTAGTCAACGGTTCCTTTGACCAAATGCGCTCCATGTCTGCAGGTCAAATAGGAGTAGGTTGGTGGCCATTCAACACAGTGCAGCGTATGACGTACATGGCGGGTGCCGGTGTTGGCGGCACGGGTCTATCCCAGATGATGGGACACAGTGGTCAAGCGGTTCAGCAAGGCATTTACCAGATTATCCCAACAGCACCAGGCCAAAAGTATCAGCTGACGCTCTGGTTCATGTACACTGGGCAGGGAGCAGTAGCCGACAAGAACAATTGTAATCGCTTCGGAATAGACCCTGGATATGGTGAATGGGCTACAAAAGACTGCACAACCGGGCGGATGAAGTATGGCTTCCCCGAGACACTGCGCTGGTATCCTAACGGGGCACCGCGTATTACAAGCGAGCAAGAAGCTGCCACACTCGATATTTGGGAACTTTGCGCGGAGTGTGACAAGAGAGCAGGCGGCTCTGGTAAAGGTGCAGGCAGATGGTATAAATTCTCTGTTGAGTTTGTGGCAAAGGACACGAAGACGGGTATTTGGTTCAATGCAGCGGCTACTGAGTTCGAGAACAGTCGAAAATACTTTGATGAGATCAGTGTAGTACCTGTTTCCGAGTGATTATCCGAACTCTCAAGTAACGATTCTGATGCTGGCCCTCACCTAAGGCGGAGTTGACAAGTGCTTTTGACTCCGCCTTTAGTTCGGCATGGTTGCATCTATGCTGTAGGCTTTCTTTGTCTGCCAGAGTTTGGAAGATCAACTCTGCGGTTCAATAGGCACCTCGGCCGGATAGGACAGCCGGAATGGTTTTTGCGAGTATCTTGAGGTCTAGTAGAAGACAACGGTTCTTCACATAGTAGACGTTCAAACATATCCGTTCCTCGTAGGGCAGATCACTCCGACCACTTACCTGCCATAGCCCTGTAATCCCAGGTTTGGTTTCAAGTACCATGTACGACCATGTCCCGAATTTTTCTAATTCAGGAAATGAAATCATCCTTGGACCCACCAAGCTCATCTGTCCAAGCAGAACGTTCACCAGTTGAGGTAATTCATCTATACTATACTTCCGCAGTATTTTTCCGACCCTCGTTACCCTCGGATCGTTCCGCAATTTATGGTTGTTGTTAAACTCTACAGCCAACTTCTCATCCCGGCGCACTTCGTCCTCTTTACTTTCGATCATGGTACGCAGTTTCAGCGCATCAAATGGTATGCCGCCTTTACCTATGACACGCCGCCGATAGAGCACCGGGCCTGGGCTTTCCAGGATGATCGCCAGTGCAGACAATATGAGCAACGGCATACAAAGCAACAGGGCGGTAGTCGAAATCAGTACGTCAATGACCCGCTTTGCAATCTCATACCCAATCCCTGCCTGAGACCGCACGTACGCATCTGGATTAAACGCTGAAGTACCATTGACGGCTCCCAACTGTCGTCCCCTCCTGTGCATAGCTACGAGTCTGTCAAGCAGCTATAGAAGCCCTCCCAGTACAGGTTTCGATCGCTTCCCAGTATACGTCCACAAGCTGTTGTGCCGCTCTCTCCCAGCTATACCTGTTACTCACGAAATGGCGCGCCGCCTCACCCATCGTGCTTCGTTTGGATGCATCTCTCATCAGCTCAATAATCTTTCTTGCCATCTCTTCCGGAGAATTGCCGCACGACAGGTGCACATCATCCACAGCATCTGGGATACCATGGCAGGCAACAGAACTCGCAACAACCGCTTTCTTCATTGCCATAGCTTCTAGGAGTTTGTTCTGAATACCTACGCCGACATTTAGTGGACAGACAACTACTTCTGCCCCTGCGATAAACGGTCTAACATCATCAACATATCCAGTTACCTTTACCGGCCCTCCTGCAAGTCGACGCACGCTGGCCGGTGGATTACTCCCAACAATCCAAAATGAGGCATCAGGCATCTGAGATCTCACCAGCGGAAATACCTGATTGCAGAAGTACACTGCAGCAGCGGAATTGGCAAAGTAGCTCATCTTACCGGTGAAGACAATGCTTCCTCGATTGACAGGCACCTCCATTGGTCTGAAATACTCCGTGTCAACGCCGTTGGGTATGACCGATATTTCTGGCTTGTTAAGAAACAGACGATCTCGCGTCCGTCCTGTCGAATTAGTGAATCCCTTTGGACCTAGGACAAACGTATGTCCACTTTCGCCATTTATCCCGGTTTTCTGAAGCCTATACATCAGCATAGCAAGTGCCAGTTTATCCCTCCTCGAAGTGATAACAACCTTATCAAACATTGCAGCCATTAACGGTTCGTAAACCCGCATCTTTATTATCTCCTCAAAGTTCAGCATACGCTCCAGAATACCGATGGCTTGAGCCAAGCGTTCCCTTATCAAGAGGGTAATACAATCAACCGAATCATAAACCACTGGAACGGTTTGGATACCGGCGGCCAGATACGCGCCACGAATATGCTCCACGTGTAGGAGGTCAAAGCCATTACTCTGGACCATGCGTCTAACAGTCCGTCTTGCCGACGCACATTGGGTATACGCCGTTTGCAGCGGCATTCCAGAGAAAAGCCGCATACAGCAACTTGACATCGCCCTCGTCTTCGTCAATCTGTGAAAAACAACATCTTTGCAATACCTGTACAATTCAGAAACTGACTCTTCTTCGGCTGGTTCTCCGTGTGTCAGGGCAACAAGCGTCACTTCATGCTTCCGGCAAAGCTGTTTGATGAAGTTCAAGGATCTGACCCTTATCCGAGAAGGCACATACGGCGTCACAAACAAGATACGCATATAGCACTCCGCGAGTTTGAGCAATAACAGAAGACGTACCGATTCTCGAAGAAACTACGCTGATTACCTAAGCATCCAAATGGTTCGACAAGCGACCGGGTATGGCGCACCGTGAACAGAATACCCTGATATTCGCACTCCGAAACGTATTTACTGTGAGTTATCCATTACGGAGCCTTATATTATGACCTATGTTAGTGCCGTATATGGAAGCCCAATATCTCTCATATTCTATGTTTACTTGGGCACTAGCATTTGGCGCATGCTGGAACAGGAATTCAGCTAAGTGATTCGTGGGGGTCTTAAAGGCAGCAAGGACAATAATGAAAATACACTAGCACTGTATTGAGAGCAAGGCTTGTTCTAACCTCTCTAGAATCGGTCGCCATGAGTAACACTGCTCAACCAGACTGCGACCGGCTGTAGCCAGACATACCCGAGCTTTGTAGCAGTCTAAAAGGTAAACCACGGCATCAGCGAACTCATGTGGGTCGTCTGCAACCAAGGCGTGCTTGCCTGGCTCAAGATCTATCCCCTCACAACCAACCGAGGTAGTGACAACCGGAAGACCCATAGCCATGGCATCGAGAATCTTCACTCGCATTCCACTGCCGATTCGCAGAGGTACGACGAATGCTGCTGTACCTTGTACAGCCGACCGAAGATCCTCAGCGTAGCCGTGTACCTCAATCCTTCCGTCATTTTTCGAAAGTGATTTGATTGATTTGGGTGGATTCTTGCCGATTATCAAGAACTTCGAATCAGGCATTCTCCGTATTACCAACGGATGAATAAGCCTGGCAAAGTAAAGCACGGAATCCACATTCGGAGGCCAGGACATAGTGCCAAACGTGGTTACTTTCTTATCAGATATCCCAAGTTGAACAGGCGCGATATCTGCCGCATGCACCCCGATAGGAAGGCTAACTATTTTATGCTCATGCACTCCATTTGATATGAGAACGTTTCTGTCTTTATCGGTCACGGTAAACACCAAGTCGGCTTCCAAGCACGCATTGATCTCATAAGCGCGAAGTCTTCTCCACTCCACAGACGCAAATGCTCTCACAGGCAAAGAGACATCCGTGCAAGCAAAACGTTCGACTATGCGCCATTCGACATTGTGGTTATCCAAAACTAGAGGACAAACACGCGGATGCGGCACGTACTGAAACATCTGCAGGTGGTCTACATAGAGAAGGTCTGGCTGACGCTTAACAGCCTCGTTAACTTTGAAGCACATCTCGGGGTGCAGGTCTCTTAAGATCATAAAGGGTTGTTCTGAAAGTAGCGACTTCACTGCTGCTTGAAGGTTTATCAGTGCTGACCTCTTGATAAGACAGAAGTCAATTTCGTGACAGAACGGCTTGAGATGCTGCAATAAAGAGATCTCAGCCTCACTTCTTAAAAAGGTAAGCAAACTAACCTCGTGCCGGGACCCAAGATACTTTAGTATGTTGTAGGTCTTTATCGCTCCTCCGTTAGTTGGCGGATATGGGCAAATTTGGGTTAGAAACAAGATTTTGATATGCTTTCCCCCTTCTGTACTGCAGAACCAACGTTATGGTTGCTAGCCAGCGATTTTGCTATACACGTTCACGAGTTCCTGACCCATACGATCATAGGTGAAGGCGGAAGCGTGCTCACGTCCCTTTTCAGACAACTGGTTTCTCAACTGGTCGTCGCGTAGAACCATCTCGATTCCTTCGGCAATGTTGCGCGTGTCGAATGGGTCAACAAAGATGGCAGAGTTATTGAGCACTTCCGGAAGGGAACCGGTTTTGGATGCCACCACAGGGGTACCTGATGCCATTGCCTCAAGAGGAGGAAGTCCAAATCCCTCGTCAAAAGATGGAAACACCAACGCGAGTGCGTTCTTGTATAACCAGACCAGTTCCGCAACAAACACCGGACCCACAGGAATGACCCCTTCCGTCTTGTGCTCTAGCAATTCGGAACGAACGCGTTGGTGGGAGCATACTACAACAAGCTGGATGTTAGAGAAATGTCGCCTTACTTCGCGATATGCTCTGAGGACCCCTTCGTGGTTCTTACGGCCATCTTGAGACGCAAAAGCCAACAAGAAAAGACTACCATAACATAAGTCCGAAGGCATATTACCCGATGAGTGGCTGAAGAACACTGGTCTGACAGCTGGCCGTACGATGTGTACCTTTTCAGCAGATAACTTCATATACAGGTCTAGTTTCGACCTTGAGTAGTCCGAGTCCGTGATCACTAAATCTGCTCTCTGGGCGCCGCGCCGAAGTGCTGTCCTCCAATAAGACGCTAGCATTCGTCCCTTCCAATCCGACTTCCGGTTGCCATACAAGTGCGTATCTTGCAGTGGGATAGTGTCATGAATTGTGATAGCCATCCTGGGTCGGAGACTCACCGGAGCCGTATTGCACGGGAAATGAGCTAAGTCCACTTTATCGACGTGCATAGCAAATGGAAGCACCAATTGCTCACGGATAATGGAATTCCGACATACAAGAGGCCTCACAGTGAAGTTTATAGGAAGCTCAATCGGCATTTGCCGGCGGTCTGTATAAATGATATATTTGTTCTCCTCACTTGTGGTGGCTAGGGCCTCCACCAACGAAGATGTGTACGTTTTGAAACCGCCACACTGGGGATGTGTCAAGAACCTCGCGTCTATCCCTATGATCACGCTGTACTCCTCGCTTGACCAAGAGTTCTCCTGGGAGTGCTCCCACCTAGTGACCATCTAAGGACATTTAACTGAAACGCCAGGTTTTCATCTACCTGGTCACGTCTGCATAATCGCAATCCAAGCAAAAAGAGTCTGCATAAGGCCCCTATCATCACGACGAACCTATGCGCGGTAGCAGCAATGCGCCCCTGATGCTTAAGGATGAATCTGTTACGACTAGCGTAAAGGTGCACCATTATCTGGTTGCCGTATTGACGAGCGCTCTCTCCTCCAAAATGAATTATTCGCGCGTCTGGATAGTAATATACCCTCCAACCTTGTTGCCACATACGATAGCACCAGTCAGCTTCTTCCGTATACATGAAAAATCCCTCGTCAAGAAGGCCAACCTCTTCTATAGTTTCCCTCCGAACAATCAAACAGCTTCCTCCAGCGAAGTCTACCTCACGTACTTCATCAAAGTCCCAATATGACATAGAATAACTTCCAAATACTTTGCTCTTGGGAAGAAGCTTGCTAAGATACAAGGCATCGAATAACTCAGTCAAAACGCTGGGAAATCGGCTACAAGATCGCTGAAGGCTGCCATCTCTATTCAACAGGCGGCAGCCCGCCGCACCTGCATCAGGATGGCTGTCCATAAACCTAACCATTAGAGCCAGAGCGTTATCAAGCACAACAGTATCTGAGTTTAGGATTAGGAAATACCTACCCACGCTATGTTTGAATGCAAGATTACAAGCCCCCGCAAAACCAAGATTTATTCTGTTCACAATTAGCTTTGCCTGAGGATATTTCGAAGCCACCATTTCTGGACTGCCGTCTTCGGAAGCGTTATCAACCACGAGTACCTCAAAACTAAACCCGTGTGACGTCTGGTAAACGGACGCCAGACATTGGTCTAGAAGTTGCTTCGTATTCCAACTAGGAATGCCGATAGATAGATCCACCAATGTACGCGCCCTCTTTACCCTTATCCCTAATGATCACTCGTCCGTGAATAGAGGTTCGTGCACGCAACTGCTGCCCCGATTAGCAACCATGTGTAAACCGTCGTGCCGAAGCTTACAATGCCGTTGTTTCCTCTGCTAGGGAAAAGATAATCACCAAAAACGCTCGTAACCGCCATCGACGAAAGCAGCGCTGTAGCAGCCGCCACTAGCCAACGAAACTCTACAGGACAAACCCGCCATGCTCTGAAACCCGTTCGAACACCAGCTATGACTACCCACAAAAACACGATCAACCCGACCAACCCGAGTTCGCTTGCCATCTGCACATAGTTGCTGTGGGCAGTAGTGTATGTTCTTCCGCCAAACCAAATCGTATTATGATAGTAGACATATGGATGATAGTTACCCGGTCCAACACCCATTACCGGATTCACCGACATGAACATGCGAAATGCATCTTGCCAAATTACAAACCTATCGAAGTCACCTCCCCCTTCCGATTCATCATGGACTGTCTGATAAATGCCTGGCCATGCGAAGATTGCTAACAGAGCAATGACAAAAAGAACCGCTGCCAGCCACCTGGATTTTAGAAAACTAACTACCATGATCACCCCTGATACGGCTATCCACCCGGAAACCCAAGAAAGGTTGTTATATGCGGCATACAGCAGTACAGCAAGAAGTGTCGCCAACAAAATCACTCTGCATCGATTCAGTCTGCTAAACAGAAGATGTGCGTACACTATCCCTATGCCAGCAGCCAGCAAGAAACTTCCCCAATAGACGGGCACAGGCAGTTCGATATCAAATATCCTGTGCACAGAGAAATACAAGGCCAGTAGGACGATAGGAACTTGTATGAGACGCAGCCACCACTCTTCGTGTAGATTATTAGCTGCTAGGAAGTATGCGCATACAGACAGACAAAGTAACCCTACTTCTGCAACCTGGGTTATCAACATCTGATGAAAGAGCAATTCACGAGTACTCCGAAACACGTTGTTCGCAACTAGCGATACGAACGAGACTGCCACCAATGCTAACAGTGGTAAATTCAGGTCCGACTTGACGATCCTCAATTCCCTGTTAAAGACTGCTTTACCTAGCCAGAGTATAGTCAAGAATGCCAAGAATACCTGGGATGGCATCACGCCGGATTCGTAGCCGCTATGAGGGCTGTGCACGGCGGGGGACATTCCAAACGCAAGTGCTGCAAAAAAGAAATAAGCTGCTAGACCTCGCTGCAGGTTGTGAACCAAAATCAATCCTAGTGCAACAGCCGCACTTGCCGCCAGAACGTAATACACATCTGCATTCATGACGAAGGCGGCAATCAGTAGTCCGCCGACCAAGACGAGCGCAAACCCCGCCATTCTCCTAATCACTGAGCCGTAGACGCCAATTTCAGTTCTGGATACGTGCATTGTACCTTGCCCCGTCGAAAGCCTATTGTCAAGATAAGTCTGCCGGCTTTATACGTCTAGAATATACCCACTTCGAAAGAATGACACATGCCATCCAAAATCCTTCGAGTATCTAAAGCCGACTAGTTTACCGTGGCCAGGTCTGAACAGCGCTGTCTAATTAGCTGCTCGAAATCTGAAGCTATTCTATGCCAGCCATATTCCTCCCTCACCAACTCGCGAGCATTCTTAGCAATATACGTCGCGAAATCCTGGTCCTTCAGCAGTCTTACAACGTGAGCAGCCAAGTCCTCGTCGCTTTCGCCAATAAGAATGTGCTTACCATCCTGAACATTCAGTCCCTCAGCGCCGACTTCTGTCGATACCACTGGAGTACCCAGCGCCATGGCTTCCAACACTTTTAGCTTTGTGCCACCTCCATAACGCAGAGGAACTACAAGCGCTGCAGCTGCGGCAACTATGGGGCGCACATCTTTCACATATCCAGTGAACTCTACTCCGGGAATAACCACTAAGTCTTGGATGTTTGCCCCATCTGTTCTACCGGTAATGCGTACACGAACACCAGGGCATGACTCGGTAACGATTGGTAGTATTCGCTGACAAAGACGGGCGGCCGCATCGTGGTTCGCCCGATACGTAACGCCACCCGTGTAGACCAATGTATCAACCTGTTTCTCTTGTACATTGTAGGTACAAAGACTAGTGTCAACTCCGTTTGGAACGAGGACTATCTCTCCTGTGTAGGACTTTCCAGCAACCACTTGCATAAGTCCACGTTCGCGTTCTGAAACTACCGAAATCACATCGAAGCATTTCGACAGCTTTCTCTCGAACCTCTCTGCCTTGAGCCAAGTGAAAACATATCGAATCCGATAGAATAAAGACTTTGTATTCATCAACTGTCGCTTGATCACTTGGCTTTCCACGTTATGTTGGTCGAGCCACTTGATAGGAATATCGAGGTCAGCCGCGTATGGAGCTGCACCTAGTGTCACCGCAATGACTGTGTCATATGATTCCCGCCCCGCCCACTCCGACGCAGTATGTGCCATTTCTCTAGAGTAATGCTGAAGAAAATACCGTGGAGTCGGTGTAAAGAACCCAAGCAATGATCGCATGCTTTTTGGACAAAACCGAGCCTCAGGGAATATTTCAAGTTTTCTGCAAAACTCACGGACTCTATCTAGATACTCTAGATCGCCGCTGTCTTGTGTCATGGCAAGCAGATCTAGCGTGTGCCTTTTCCCCAACCAGCTTAACAAGTTATATGCACGAGTTTTGGATCCGTTATCAGGTGGAAATGGAAACCACGTGGAAACGGCAAGAATCCTCATGTCATTATCCGCAGCCTTCCAAAATCGCCCTTATAGTAATCCAACACTCCTCTAATCATCAGATGACTCTCGTGCGTACGCCCTTTAACCGCATGAGCCAAAGCGCTTTGGAGAATATCCGAGACTGCAAGGCAAGCGATTTTGATCTCCGAGAGTCCGCACGACTTCAGGTAAAGTAACCGGTTTCGTGAGAAATAGTATGGAGCGTTGTTTCGCAACTTATCTCCAATACTAACCTTGTGCCACACACAAGCATCTGGTAGGTACACTACCCTGTAGCCACTCCTGCGAATACGTCTACACCACTCTGCCTCTTCATAGTACATGTAATAGCGAATGTCGAACTTCCCAACCTTCCGGATAATTCCGGTTCGGACAAGCATCGCACACCCCACGGCATAGTCCACGTCCATAGGCTGATCCGCCTGTCCGTAGTCTCTTTCAGCATAGTGGCGCTGAATGGCTATACCAGTATTGTCGTCTACCTTTCCACCCGCTGCCCAAATCAAGTCATCCGTGCCGTATACCAGGATCTTTGGGCCCACTACTCCTATGCTCTGGTTGTCGAAAGCGCTAACCATAATCCCCAGGGCATCGGGGGCAACTACCACGTCGTCATTTACCAGAAACACCGCGTCCGCCCCATCATTCAATATCCTTGTGAGACCTAGGTTATTTCCACCCCCAAAACCAAGGTTTTTCTCAGAACGCAAGAGGTGAATCGAGGGGAATGCATTCTTCAGAGCCTCTGATGTACCATCCTCAGACGCATTGTCCACGACGTAGACCTGCAGAACATCGGAATCAACCTGGAGCAAAGACTGCACACATTCCAGGACATCATTTTGACGGTTCCATGTAACTACCAACGCAGCGATACGAGATCTCATAAGACGCAAATCAACTCCTGGCTACCACCGCGATTCCAGACACGCCCGGACATTCATCATAATTTGAAACTGCCATCAGAACACCAGAGATTCCTTTTGCTGCCGCTGACAGAAACGCAGCGATAAACAATACCCCAGAGAATAACTCGAGTAATTCTTCACTCTCACGAAATGCCAGATATCGCATGTACCAGTCCCTAGGCACTGTATCCATCAGAATTGCCACTACGAGCGCAAACAAAGCCGCAAGCATATACGCCCTAGCCTCACGGCCGACTGGCATCTTAAAGAAAAAGAGAAGTGAAAATACGACACCGCCAGAGCCGTACACCCCGACAATCAGGTTATCAATATGACCAGGATAAAACTCCCCAAGTACCGGAATAGCAGACTCAAGCCGTAACCCAAGCTTTTCGTGAATCGTTAACATCTCGTCACATGCCAAGTACGAAAAGCCTATTGCCGCCAATATCCACGCCGTCCACCAGATGTAGCTTCTACCTGTCCGTAGCAGTCTTTCTCGATACCGGAAAAGTACACCATTTAAGATGGCTAATTGTCCGGCTGTGAAATAGACGAGTGAACACCCATAGTTCCACAGATTACCCTCTCCCTTCAGCTTACTCCACAAATAACTTCCCCGCAGCGCCTCGAACAATACGAAGAGTAGGCCGACGGCGAAGATAATCTGAATACTAACTTTGCGCGCTCTCTCAATATCTACTATCAGACGCCCAACTTCTCCATCCATATCAACCCCCAATTATTTAGTGTGCAAACACGGGTACACACCTCGTTGTATCCTGCCAATGATTACGCCTATATCATATACAATCTTGAATATCACATAATGGGCGGAGCGATATCTAATTGCGCGAACAATACCGTTCTTCATGCTCCATGGTAAGGTATGTTTAAGAAGGCTGCTCAATTTTGTATCGAGCTGATCGCCTCGTCCGTACCATCTAGCTGAGAGATATACATCTCTTAGAGTTCCTGGATTCCTGTGGTAACAGACTGCTCCTGGAGCATGTACGGCCAAACACCCCAGCTTACGCGATAAGCTGTGATCTTCTGAGTAACCCATGTCATCATACCCACCAACGGCAAAGAAATCCTCACGGCGAATGGCTCTAAACACTTTGTCAGTATCGGGATAGCCATCCGGGTGTCTCTTTCCTTCTGGTAGACCACAATTGTACGTCCAACATCTTGCCCATGGGTTGTCCCAGTTGGCTACGTATTCTTCCTTAGTGAAAGTACCAACAACATCGTAATTTCTTATGGGTTCGCTCAACCTAGTAATGAAATCGGGATGAAAAACCATATCTGCGTCAACAAAGACCAGAATTTCCCCTTCCGACTGAGCTGCGCCATTGTTACGAGCCGTTCCCGGTCCTTTGTGCAACTGTTGGATAAGCTTGACTGGATATCTCCGCACAATTTCAGCTGTATGATCTGTTGAACCGTCGTCCACAACTATTACCTCGTATGACGGATGTGTCTGCTGGGTAATGCTTACTAGACAGTCCTCTATGCAATCTTCCTCGTTGTAAGCAGCAATGATTACTGAGATTTCGGTGCCCATCCCCTTAACTCCGAGATGTCGCAACTTGGTTAAGCAACTCCACGTATTTTGGACCGATTACCTCCCAAGCAAATGCGTGGCTTCTTTCTAGGGGGCGATTTCCAAAGTCCCTATTTATCAACGTCTCAATTGCCATAGCATATTCCTTCGTATTTGTGCAGTCACATGTCGCGCCTGCGTCCCCAAATATCCACTCCTGAACAGGGCTGTGATGGGCCAACACAGGCTTATTGCAGGCCATCGCTTCGAGAAACACTATCCCGAACGGTTCCTCTGACGGCAATGTGAGTAAATCACAGGCGTTGTAATACAAAGCTAAATCCTTCCTGGGAACATACGGTACGTGAAGAAAACGATTTCCGAGGAGATTGCTTCCAAGATGCGCTATTTCCCTTTGAATTCGCCCTGTACCTACCATCACAAGAGACACATTCGATAGTTGAGCAACCGCATGGACAAGCAACTCGGGCCGCTTCATTGGATCCATAGCTCCAACAAAGAGAACAACTGGTCTCTCGAGTCGAAACACAGCCAATCCGTTTCTCATTACACGTAGTTCTTCAGCTGTGTATGGTCGGAATAGAGAACGTTCCACAGCATTTGGGATACACTCAACTTTGAGACTTGGAACGCTGGCTTTTAACCAGTCTTTAACCACTGGCGACGTAGCAACTATCGCATTGGGTCGCTGTTGCGCCATGATTAGTTCAAGGTCGCTGTACCCAGATGCCGTCTTATGAATGAAAGGTGTCCCATCCAAGATGCGTTTCAGCTTGAGTGATACGCCCGCAAATGGTCCTGCCTGATTGAAGATAACATCATACTTTGCGCCCAAAATTCGTGGCAGAAGCGCTAGAGCGAAAGACAGACATTCCGCATCGATTCTCGTTCGCAGATATATGCCGAGTCTATGTGCCAACTGCGCATACAAAGTTGCCGCTCGACCGTTCCTATCAAGTGCAGGCACATGCACCAGCCTGACAGTATCAGATAAGCGTCCGCGAGGTCCCCGACAAAAGATGTCGATATACCATCTGGGCTCTCGTCTACTGAGATGGCGTGCCAACTCCTCCGTAGACGTCTCAACGCCACGTGAAACAACGCCAAAACCCGGACATAGAATAGCAAGCCTAAGACTACGTTCTTTCAACGGCAATCTCCGATACATGCACGTTGGTTGGGCTCGAGAGAAGGACGAGTAGCTGCAAGTTTCTTTCCCTTTCTAGTTCCTTGCGTATGGAATAGTCCATAGCGAAATACTGTGCACTAAGATAATGCTTCCGGATAGATAGGTCTATGGTGCTTTAGCTGATCTCACTGACGGGGACGGACGGACGCGAAAGCAATATGCTCCAAGCGATGCGTCCTATTCCATTCCCAAATATCCTGTAGTAGGTATACCAGCAGATGGGGATGGATAAACCCGCGATGACTGCCTGTAGATAGGGATTGACTGCCAAGGCCACACTTGCAATGAACATCAGCATGAGAGCAGTGGCGTACACTACGAACAATTGTGAAGACAGTTCTGCAAACTCTTCTGATACTAACTTTCTGACTGTTATGATCACAGGAAGACTGCCAATAATAAGGTAGTGTGCCAGTACCATGCCTATTGCTCCCAACCATTCAGTCAGAAGGTAGCCGGAGGTCATCAACACAACCGCACCCAAAACCGTGGATGTAGTTAGCACGGAATCCAGCTTTCGGGCTCTCAATACTTCATTGCCGAATGTAGTAAACGGATTAATCATTCCAACAATGGCTAGCGCCTGCATCAGGCCGGCGGCTGGAAGCCACTTTTCCCCAAGTAGTACAGATACAACCACAGGCGAATTGAATAAGAGATAAGAATAGATTGGTACTTCTATGCAATAGATCGCCAAGGTTGCGGTTCGATACAGCTTCCCAAGCTTGGGAAGATTATCTGCATATTCACAAAAGAGTGGATATATGACTCGGAAAACGGCAGACTCAACAACTCTCGAGATAAGCATGATTAGCGTGAATGCCATCGTGTAGTAGCCCACCTGTTCGGTACTTAATAGTGAGCCCATTATAGCAGTGTCGCCTTGCTGTAATGCGAAGCCCATTATGGCCATCAGGAAGAGGAATCTGCTTCCCCAGATCAATCGCGAGGTATGCTGCCACGTCAACGTCAAAGGCATTCTGTTTCTCACTGAATAAGAGATCAGTAATCCAAATGCAACTTCGGAGGCTACTGTACCCCAGGCTAGTGCCCAAACACCATAACCCAAGTAAGCAAGGAGTAAGCTGACCAGTCCCATCGTTCCAATTCGTACTAACTGGGGTATCACGGAACGGTGAATAAGTAGTTCTCTATCCAAGAACAAGTTCGCAACGCCGGAATAGGCCTTAACAATCAACGTTATGGCCATCAATCTAATTACATCTGGGAATTCCGGCCCCCAACGAGTGAGCTTATCTGCGATTCCCTGGACAGTGGCAAATAGAACAATGGATAGAACCAGACGAATTAGCAGCATGTTGCCATACGGGCGATCCTTTTCCCTGGCTATATGTTGTGACATGCCCGCATCCACCAACATATCACCGGCGAGCAAGAAAAACAGAGCAACTGCATAGACTCCAAGATCGTCAGGGGCAATGAGTCGTGCAAGCACAAGTTTGGTGGCCAAATTGACCACCATAGTAACAAACTGCGAAATGTATGAACTCAAAAGAGAGACAAGCGCCTTGCGCTGTAACCCGTACATAGTACCTCTCATTCGTATAAGGGTATGCTTACAACAGATGATTGTACTGCCATGAAGTCACATCTATGCCAACACAACTGTTGGTCATACAAAGTAAGAACTAGTCCAATAGTTGCTTTACAACATAGGTGGGTCTCTTTGAGCCCTCATGATATATGCGAACCATCATTTCCCCAAGCAGTCCCATTGTCACAAACTGCAACCCCACGAGAATCATGAGTATTGCCAGAAACAAGAGCGGTCTATCTGAAAGTCCATGTTTTAGTACTAGTTTATCGTATGACAAGTACCCTGCGAGACCAAAGCCTGTGAGCGAAACGAAGAAACCAATGGTACCGAAGATTTGGAGTGGTTTCGTAGCGTAACTTAGAAGGAATTTCACCGTAATGAGATCGAGCAACACCCGTAGCGTCCGAGACAAGCCATACTTTGAACGTCCGTGCTTCCGAGGATTATGATTGACCTCAACTTCGGTGACGGAAACGCCCATCCAACTCGCCATAGCGGGTATGAACCTATGCATTTCGCCGTACAATCCGATATTTTGAGCGATCTCTCGGCGATATGCTTTCAACGTACATCCATAGTCGTGTAGCTTTACTTTGGTAATCTTTGAAATGAGCCAGTTAGCACAAATTGATGGAAGTCGACGTGTTAAGAATTGGTCCTTCCGGTGAATTCGCCAACCGCTAACTACGTCATAACCCTCGTCTATCTTTTGCAATAAGCGAGGAATATCCTGTGGATCGTTTTGGAGATCCCCGTCCAGACAAACAATGATATCTCCTCTAGCATGCGCAAACCCAGCGGCAAGCGCGGCTGTCTGTCCAAAGTTACGCCGGAACTGGATTACCCTGCATTGGGGATCATTATCGTGGATTCTATGCAGTATTGGATACGTGTTGTCAACACTGCCATCGTCCACGAATATGATTTCACTGCGTTTCGGGACATTTGACAGCACACGTTTTAGAGCCGAGTGCAGAGGTTCGATATTCGCTTCTTCGTTGTATACGGGCACGATGACAGACAACTCTACTTGACGGAGGGCGTCATCCGCGTCGGGTGATCTCTCTAGCTGTCGTACAGCAGCAGCCAAGGTACTCTCACTCCTTGCCATTTCACTGACGATGACAGAGTTGCCCTTATGTGCGCCCGGTTCTCAATGGCTCTCGCAAATGAATGGGTATGTCATCAATGAATTTGTAAACTGCGAGACCCGGTTTTTCATACCCTAATGCTCTACTTGTCAAAACTGGATGGATTGTCAGCGAGGCAGACTACAGCGGCTAGCAAGAGCCTTTCCGATCAGAGATCTTTCCTCGGGATTGATGAGGGTTAGACCCAGTAACGATAGGCTATACAATGGAAGGAATAGGAATACAAACACAATTGGCGACTTCCAGTCACGAAGGCCCAGCATACCTGCAGCTATGCCACATGCTAGCATTGCACGCCAGACAGCGGTGTGGACTCTTAAGGAAAAGAGCGTTTTGCTTGTAAAGACTACAAGCAGAACAAGCATATACAATTCGGTAAACAACACAGAATAAGCCGCTCCAGTGATGCCAGCCGTACTTATCAAGATAGAGCTCGTAACTATACAGACGATCAAGGCGCTACCGGAGATCTTAAGCACTAACTTCTCCTTGTTCCCTGATATAAGTATTGTGTTGAGTGTCCAATTCAAGAACATCAACATCGCTGCACCAGCCAGAATCATCAGAACACGGATGGCAGGGGTATAATCTCGTCCATAGATTAGCAATATGATCGAGGGAGCGAGTGCGCCTACGGAAATAGCTACTGGTATCGATATGAGAATTAGATGAGTCAGTACTCTTAGCGAAATCAGTTTGTATTGGTCACGGTCTGAATTGAACAGCCGAGACAGCCTCGGTAGCAGAACAGCACCCATCACGTATGGCAGCATAGTCAGACCTTCATACACCTTATAGCCAGCATTATACCATCCAACTTCTTCTGGGGATCTGAGGAGTGCAACAGCAAGTGTACCTACATAAGAATATATCATCAAAACAGCACTGTACGCTCCCAAGGGTATAGCAACGCGATGCACGAGAGCTGCGTTTCTCACATCGAAACCGATGCGAACCCTTGCTATTTTTCTATGAAACAAATAGTACGCAAATAGCAGATCTGGAACTCTAACGAAAACAAATGTAACGGCCAATCCAATCAGACTTCGAGTAGCAAAAAGAACAGCTGCACAACCTACCAGCACCAACACCCTTTCTGTGTATGTCGTGAGCAGAAGTAGGTCAAAACGCTCATACGCCTGAAAAAAAGCGTATAATGTGTTCTTATATGAGCGCAGAACGATGGCGCCGCCAAAGATGTATGTTGTAATGCGCGCTTCCGCAGGCTGGTGCACTGTGCTCACAGATACTGTAAGCAGCGTTACAGCAAGACCCGAAAGAAGTAACTTCCAGCCTAGGATGTTAGGGAGATACCAAGAGACAAGCTTTCGATTGCGAGCAAGGTTTCTAGTAATAAGGGTGTTCAGTCCAAAGTCTGTCAATATCTCGAAAATTGAGGCTACCGCAAGAGCAAAGCTGAAGTAACCAAAAGCAGTATCGCCAAGGACACGGGCTGCAATTATAACTAGTATGATAAGCAGACTGTTGCTAGCGGATGAAATAGCTGAGTAGAGAGTGTTCTTAGCCAGAGTAGGTTCCTGACTTTCACTACTTGGCAGTTCAACTGCACCCACACGCGATCCTCCTCAAGTTCCGTACCATGGCTGAAATGAAAGCTTTCTTAATAAATTTGTGCCGTTTTGCGTCGACAAGAGTCATGTCTCCCACTTTGCTAATCGTATGTATGCCATGCGGATAAGGGCTATCCAAGAATGGTCCTACCCATGCCACAGTCTCCTCGTGAAACTCACTTGGTGTCAATCGGTCAACCCTGTTGATGGCAATTCGCTCGCCATAATACCGGGAGCAATCTTGCGCCGGCCGATACAGTCTTCCGTTATGTTGAAATGGCGTTCCTGCCGGTCTGGTAGAGCTCTGATCCTTCTTCACAGGGTTCCCAGGATGCGGAACCCATGGTCCGAGAACCTCCCTCGCATACCACAGGAAGAGCGTATCGTGCGGTCCTACGTCTTGGTTCGTACACATAAGCCACCAAAAACCGTCATGGTAAAAAACAGTGCTGTCAAGCGCACGAAACCCTGTAATGAGCGTTGCCACCTTAGACCAGGATCTTGGAAAGTCCTTTGATTCGTATAGAGCTACTTCTCCTGCTTCATAAGTCTCCGGTATGCATAAGATCTTGCTACCATATTCTAGAATGTAAGGATAAGACATGTGCACAGGCAGGTTGATTGCTTCTTGTGGCTCGGAAGCATTCCCGCCCTCAACCTCTATCACTGAAATTCGGCCCTTGTGTGATCCATAATCGAAGTCCTCACAAAACACATAGAGCCGTCCATTCTTGCGAACTCCGAATGGATCAGCCACGAAACGGCCGTCTGTCAACGCCGGCAACCAGTGGATTCTTGGTCTAAGTTTAGGGTCCAGGAACGAGTTTATTGGATGATTGACGATACCAATGTTCCATTGACTCCTAACAAGCACACGACTATAAGCGTTCGCAATGAAGTTCCTCATGGACTTGCCATACTGCCTGATCTACGCAGGCTAACCTCTTCGTACAGTGACTCGAGATTCCTGACCGTGTGACCTATGTCGTACTTCATGCTAACGTCTCTCGCATTCCTGCCGAGTTCATATGCCAGTGAATTATCACCTAGTAGGCGGCCAACTGCGTCTGCCAAAGCTCTGGAGTCTCCCGGAGGCACAACTAGAGCCGTTTGCTCGTGCTCAAAGATCTCGGCCAAACCCCCGGCATTAGTAGTAACCACTGCCTTGCCCATAGCCATTGCTTCAAATGCAGTTAGGGGAGCGCCGTCCCACAAGGAGGCAAACACCTGAATACCAATTATCGACTGAATGCGTGGTACATCGGGACGATATCCGGTAAACAGAACGCTTCCGGTAATTTCCAAGTCTCGCGTCATCTGCTCTAGGTCCTGTCGCAGTGGTCCGTCACCAACTATTAGAAACCGCACACTGGGGAACTTTCCAAGTACCACCTTGGCTGCACGTAAGAAGTGATCCATACCCTTTTCTATATCAAGGCGACCAATGGTGCCAACAACAGGACAATCTGGAGGTATTCCCAGGCATTCTCTTGTTTCTCTTATAGCCTCCTGCGTCGACGCATGAAAATCCGATATCGGTACCCCGTTGAATATGACCCTGACTTTCTGTGGGTCCACATAGCGGCTTTGGACTAGAAAATCCCGGCTTGCTCTCGATACGGCAATCGCTATGTCGGTAAGTTTTGAAAGCAGACGGTCCGCGACTTGCTGCGATTTTGGAACGAAGGGATGCGCTCCGTGTTCGTGCATAATCGTAGGAATACCTGCAAGTCTGCCGGCAATTCGACCGTAGTGCGCCGAGGTCCAACCATGAAGATGCAGTATATCGGGATGATCACGGCGAAGAACCTTGAGAAAACTTAACAGAGTAGTGGGGTCTGTAGCTGATTTACAGAGGTATGTTAGCTTTACTCCCTCAGCCTCCAAAGCTCGACTCGATTGATCTGGCTTCTTCAGCCCATACAACCTGACATCAAACCTGTCGTAATCGAACCTAGGCATCCACCATGAAAACAACCTTGAAGCTCCGTGGACCGTTGAGCCCTTCATGCCGAACTTATCACAGATGTGAACGACTTTGATCCTAGACATCCTGTACTCCTGAGTCTCGATACCTTATCACTCTGGCAGGAACGCCAACAGCAATTGCGAACGCAGGAATGCTCTTAGTCACCACAGCACCCGCACCAATCACCGAATCTCTGCCAATCGTGACGCCATCCAACAATGTCACATTTGCACCCAGCCAGCAATTGTCTTCGATCCGAACACCGCCTTTCGAATCGCACGCCTGCCTTATGATGGGTACATCAGTTCTGCTGAAACCATGATTGCCGCCGGCGACGATATAGGTCATTCCAGCAATCAACACGTTTCTGCCAATGTATAAACGACTTTCAGACATCAGCATACAATTGGCACTGATGTTTGTGTTATCCCCAATTTCTATGCTACCGCCCTTGCAACTCAAAATGGTGTTTCGGCCTATCAGAACTCGATCGCCAACGATGATTCCCTCGCCAGACTCGCCTTTTCCATCCAACACGCAGTTATCATCTATGACGACTCCATCACCCAGCGATATACGCGCCGAGTGCCGTATGCAGACGTTTCGGCCAAACAAGACACCGTGTCCTGCTCTTCTGAGTAACCTCGGGTACATTTTGCTTCTCAGCCAGTATCCGAGGGCCCCGGGCACTGTTGAGGACAACCCCATCAGCAGTTCAAAACGTATGATTGGGATTAGTTTTCTACTGCCGACAACGAGATCTAAATACTTTGACGCTGCCGACCCTCCCCTACCAACTAGCCTTGCTTGAAGCTCAGTTTCATTCCTGTCTCTGATTTCCACCACTACAGCATCCCCTGGCTCTTATACCACGCTGCGGTCAATCTAACTCCTTCTTCGAGGCTGACCTTGGGTTGAAAGCCCAACTCTATCTTTGACCGATTTATGTCGAATGCACGGTTCTTTACAAACAAATCGACTCTTCTCCGAAAGATCGGCGGTTCAACTCCAATGATACGGCATGCATCTTCGACGACACCGCTCAACAATCGCACTGGCCAGAAAGGAAATTTTAGCTTCGGCTCTGGCACACCCACTGCGGCGGCAATGATGCGTGCTAATTCGTTCAAAGTCACGTACTTTTCCCCACCTATTGTGTACACTCGCCCGACAGCGCTTGGATTTTGTGCGGCCAGACAGAAGGCCTCCACTAGGTCAGAAATGTAAACCATGTGGATTAGAGTCTCACCGCTACCCAACATTACAAAGCGACGTCTTGCGATAGAACGGAACAGCTTCAGCCACCGACTATCGCCCGGACCATAGACGGCAACAGGCCTGATTACAGTGACAGGCAAACCTAGGTCGGCATGGGCCTGAAGCACCTCCTGCTCGGCCTTTGCCTTTGAGCGCTGATACACATCTCCTGGATTGTAAGGAGCGTCTTCTGTGGCAGGCGGATTATGAATATTTCCTTGGACACCACACGTACTGCAATAGACGAATCTGCTAACCCCCGCGTTTACAGCTGCCTGCAACATATTCTTAGTGCCGTGATAATTCGTTGCCCAATATACAGTATCCGGTAGTGCCGCAGTTCGAAACACTGCCGCTATGTGATAAACCGTCTCTACGCCATGCATAGCTGCTTTGACTGCATGTATGTCCGTTACATCACCTCTGGCTACCTCAATCCTCTCAAGGTCAAACGATGAAATGTCGCGATTAGGGCGAACGAGAATCCGGACGCAGTGTCCGTCCTCAATTAAGCGCTTTGCAAGACGATATCCGACAAAGCCTGTGGCACCAGTGACTAAAATTCTTGACATGGTTGATCTACCAAATACAATCCAGGCGGCCTATGGTGAGATATTAGTGTGTCAACTCACGCATCCAGATCCGTTTGTAAGCCTTCAACATCTCCCAGTATCGACGCAAGTCTGATAACGATTTAATGCTCAATATTGCTCTGGGGATACGCTTTAATACAGAGTATCGTTGCATTCTTGCCCACTCAAACAATAGACCGGACAGGAAACTCCATGACAGCTTGTCCAGGAAAATTGGAACATCTCCCTGTGCTGTCGGCAGCATGGCAATCCTCTTTGCATGCTCTTTCAGGACCCAAGAAAAGTCTTGAGGGATAATCCCTTTATCTCTGGCAACCTTCTCTATACGAGTACCTGGATACACGTGCATCACTGCCATGCTAACTTGAGCTCCGTCGGCATGCCATTCCGAAACTAACCGCATCGTCTCCAAGGCTTCTTCTTCTGTCTCTCCGGGATGACTCAATATCATGAACGGGTTGTAACTAAGCCTCAGCTGTCGACACCAATCGACAACTTGGCGCACCTGCTCGAGCGTTATATGTTTACCGATAGACTCATCTAGTACTCTTTGTGAGCCCGATTCGACCCCAAAAGCTACACAATAACAGCCGGCTCGCTGCATCAACGCGAGGAGTTCCTTATCAACCGTATCCACTCGAATTTCACATGTCCAGCGCAGGTCTGGAAAACGTCTTGCAATGCCTTCTGCAATCTGAACGGTCCGGGCACGATGGATGGTGAATGTGTCATCGAAAATCCACAATGCGCGCCCGCCGTATATCCGAACGAGTTCCTCGATTTCTCCTAAAACATTCTCTGGTGACCGCGCACGGTATTTTCTTCCCCACATTTGCGGAGATGCGCAGAAACTGCAATCGAATGGGCAACCCCTGCTAGCCATGATGTTTAAAGCACGAAGATTCCCTACCCCGGGCACATACACTTCGTATTGGTATCTGTCCATAGGCATGAGATGCCGTGCTGGAAACGGAATAGAATCCAAATCCTGGATGAATGGAGCGTTGGGATTTGAAATTGCCTCGTTGTCTATACGAAATGAAATTCCACGCAAGTCCGTGAAGCTTTTTTCGCACGCATACCTTTCAATCAATTCAAAGAAAACCGCCTCTCCTTCACCGCGAACAACCACATCAAGTTCTGGGATGTGGCTAAGTGTGTCTTCGGCTGCAGCACTCACATGAGGCCCCCCAGCTACTATCAAGCTTTGGGGAAGAGCCGCCCGGGCAGTACGAATCGTATCGAAGCCTGCGAAGCGGTTCTCGGTAGTGAAAGTCACTCCAACAACATCAGGTCGTGAATCAATGAGATGGTTATAGATATCACGGAATTTCATTCTCAGCACGTGGGCATCGAGGATCTCGCATGCAATGCCTCTTTCCTCGAGATATGCAGCAAGATAACCCAGCCCCAGTGGTGGAAGGGTGCTTTTTTCCCATCTCGACGCTATGTATGGACTCGGTGGGCTTATAAGAGTCACTTTCATTCCGTTCTGCCTTGCGATAGGTTCTGAACAGGTTTTGAGAGCTGTTCATTAAGATTGTGCAAACAGCAAATCCAATTCCCAAATAGCCATAGGGACTTACTCGATACTTCTATTTTCAACGATCTGAGATTATTCAGTGCGGGATTATTCGACTAAGCCAGCTGTTCCCAAAGAGTGTATCACTCAGGAAACGTCCCAGATAATCGATAGGTATGCCAGCGAATGTTGACCGTGATAACCGGTCACAGTCCACACAAGGATGCCTTTCTATATGGTCTGGTTTAGACATTTCACGGCGAAGCTCTCGGATTGGGTTGCCATTCCAGCACTCAGAAAGAGACTCTTTACGGGCGTCGCCGATCTGTAACACTCCAAAAAAATCTTGTGGACAAGGCATAACCCGACCGTCCCAGAAGACAACTAATGCGTGCCACAGAAGAGGACATGGAATGCGCCCTTCATCAGACGTCGTGATTAAATGCGTTTTTATCAGACCTCCCCAATTATGTGGTCGTCGGATAACAAACTTGTCCAAGGGCAAACCCTCGAACATGGACAAGAATTGACGACGCTTTTTGCGAATCTGGTTCGGAGGTAGATCTGTAATCTCCATCAGCTCTATAACGACGAACGGTTTACTAGAACCGATCTTCCTTTTCAGTTCAAGGAAACGAACAATGTTTCCGAGAACATGATCGAAGTCTGCTCCGGGCCTGTTTGCTTCATACATCTCACGGTCATAGCCATCAAAAGAGAATGAAGTCACACCAAGACCAGCTGCAATCAACTCTCGGGCTAACCCATCCGATAGCGTAGTACCGTTAGTGTGTATACGCGTTCTGAGGTCTCTCGATGAAGCATATGCAACCATCTCGCAAATCTGACGATGCAAGAGCGGTTCACCCCGATGAAACAGATTCAATTGCTGTACTTTGCCACTCGCTTCGTCTACCAATTGACGAAACAGCTCAAAGTCCATGAAGCCGCGTTCTTCATCGCGCAGTAAGCGATTGCCACAAAATTTACACTGGAGAGTGCAGTAATCCGTCGGCTCAACCCATACGCGAGTCGGCGGGTAGTTGCAGATTTCCTGCTTATTCCGGTAGGCAATACAAGTCTTTGTCAACGTAGTTAAATTGACTAGATATGACATTTGAAATCCTCACGCACAGGCCGGAGCCTTCACAGCAGCCAATTTCTTACTTCCTGCCAATCATCTTCGCTGTTAGGCGCTGATAGCCGTCAAGTAGTCTCTCAGCCTGTAGTTTTGGGGTGATAGAACTCACGATATCCCTTGCCCGAGCGGCTATCCGTGCTCCAGTCACACTGTCTGACAGCGCCCGAATGATACCTTCTGCGATACAATCTGGTGAGGCCGGAACAAGAATCGCAGCGTCCCCATCAACGACTGCCCTGTGTGCAGGAATATCTGTTGCTACGATAGGTGTTCCAGACTGCATATAAGTGTACAACTTGGCTGGTGTATTTATGCCAGATCGCCTGGGAGATACCAGCACATTCGCGGCGCTCAGGAATCTCGGAATCTCGTCAGGTGGTTTTGTACCCAAAAACAAGGTATTATTCATCACTCCGGCGTGTTTGGCGAAGGTTGAGAGTTCTTCGATCTCCTTGTCACCGCCACCAACTACTACCAGTAATGCCTCTGGAAACACAGCCACAACCCGTTTCATGGCCGAAATCAAGAGGTCGAGCCCTTGATATTTCGCTAGCGAACCTGTGTAGACTACAAGCTTCCGCTTTGGGTTTCCAGGAATCCTAGACCAAACAACATCTTCGTTCACACAACCAGGCTTTGTTTGAAGAGGGATGTCTGGAACCACAACGACATCCTTTCCAGCATCAATAGATCTCACATAGTCCGCCATACTATCGCAAATTGTGACAATTAAGTCTGCTTTGTGAACAAGAAACCGTTCTGTTGCTCGTACTAAAGAGCGAAAACCTGGGATCTTGCCAAGCTTGCTGTAACTTATCTCCTGACTCATTACGGAGTCCATATCGAAAACCAGACGTGCACCTATGAACCTGCTGACGACGTATCCTATTAGTCCGCCTTCTTCCACCCCGTGTATCACATCGTAGCGGTTGCGATTGGCTTCATACATCACTTTCAAAGCCAAGCTGCCATCCGTAAGAACCTTTCCCAAAGAAAAGCCAATCTTCACCGAATTGATGAATTTGACCCGAGGACACCTTAGGACACGTATACCAGGGTAGTCTGTGTGCGTGCCGAACGGAAATGTGATAACATCTACCACATATCCCGCGTCAGCCAAGATCTGCGCAGTTCTGAGATTAGCCATCGGAGTTCCGCGCGTTTCAACAAATGGCTGTGGTGCGACCAGAGCAATTCGCATTTTTTCATATTTTCCCTTTACAAAGTATTTTCAGCGTGCTAGACTAATGGCAGACACCAGAGCTGTCATTTCTCACTCGATACTTTCGTTGAACGGCTGTGTCCTCCACTACGCAGTTGGAAACCATTGCCAGTCGTTCCGTTGCAGTAATCTGGCCTCAAGTTCGATTGGAAGGGGCATCCTCATTGAAGGTTGTCGAAATCCTTTTCTATGACAAGAACAAGGTTAAACTGGTCGTCGAGATGAGCGACCCAAACCGCTACTCGACAGAGCATGCTCCACACATCCCGCGCTTACTGTTCAAGCTGTTCCCCCATCTTGCCAAACACCGCTGCGAAAATGAGAACGGTTATACGTTCAAGAAGGAATCTCGTGCTACTGAGATTCCTCATCTCTTCGAACACCTGATCATCGAAATACAAGGGCAGGTACAAAAGACCAGTATACTCCGGGGCGAAACCCAGTGGAACTGGCGAATCGACCCGCGAGGCCGCTTTCATGTTTATGTTGACTACGAGAATGAGATACTCGTTCTTGGAGCCATAAGGCTGGCAGAACGCATAATCAACGCTCTTGATGACCGGCGAATCGACGATATCGACCTAGATGCGGAGATCCAAAGACTCAAGGCCCTATCCCAGATTTCCTCCGAAATATGCAACGGCCGGCATACGGAGCTATCGTCCCAAGATGCCGCCACACAGGGCGCTATCCAAGCTGCTGTTTAGCCGGCAGAGAATTAGCCTCTTCCGATACCATCAAAGCCTTACGACTCTTAGTATTTACATCTGGATAGTAGTGAGAGTAGAAGTAGTAGCTGTCCACATGCTCGGGGTCAACGTCGTTCAACACTACACCCAGGATAGTCGCGTTGGCTTTGTTCAGAAGGTTGCGAACTTGCAGTTCCGCCCCGCGAGGCACCTGTTGGGCTCTTACTACGAGAATGACACCATCCACAACTTGCGATAGCACAACAGCATCGGTAAAAGCTACAGCGGAAGGTGTATCAAAAAGAACGAAGTCAGCATGTTCGGTAAGCTTCTGTACAAGCATTCTCATTCGGCCTGAACCCAGAAGCTCTGATGGATTGCTTGGCATGGGGCCTGCTGGAATGAGTAGTAGATTATCAACTTCCGTCGCGAATATGGCCCCTTCTAAATCTTTCTCATTAGACAGCACATTGCTCAACCCTACGTCGTTGGTCATCTTGAAAATGCGATGCAGAGAAGGCCGCCGCATGTCAGCGTCTACAAGGATCACTCGTTTGCCATCTTGGGCTAATGAAATACCTAGGTTTGCCACAGTACACGTGCCGCCTTGACCTGGCTTTGCAGTAGCTATCATCACTGCCTTAGCATGTATCGCTTTAGTAGACAGGAGAAAATCTGTCCGCAAGAACCTGTAAGCCTCAGAGACTGGTGATAACGGGTTCATGTGAACCTCTCGGGCGAGACTCGAATCTCCGGGCTTCAAGTGGCGAGGTATCAATGTAGTGACTGGCAACCCCAGCATCTTCTCAACATCTACATTCGTCTTAATGCGGTTATCGAGGGACTCCAGAGTAATCGCCAGACCTGTGCCAATAACTAGGCTGAGCAAAATACCGAGTAACAGATATGCAACTCTATTAGGTCCCATGGGGCCTTCAGCTCGAACGGCTTCATCTACTATGCGAATCGCCCCTGTGGAAATTGTCTCCTTTTCATTGATTCGAGCGTTGTTCAGTTTTCCCATCAGATCTGCGCACGCAGCTTGGGCAGCCAGAAAATCACTCTCCAATCTGGTAATCTCGACGTCGGATCCTGGTTTTATTTCGCCCGAAGCACGTAGGACGGCACCTTCCAATTCAGCAACTTTCGCGGCAAGACCATCTCGTTCCGCCGCTAGGGTTGAGCGCTGTTGCAGGAGATTTTCATATATCGGATTTCGACCTACGTTGACCGTGGTTCGCATCTTACCCCGTTCAGCCTGCAATTTCTCCGTGACTTCCTCAATCAATCCTTTTAAACGTTGTACTTCAGGATGAGCATCCTCGTACTTCGATTGTGCGTCATTCAATTGCGCATTGAGCTGTGCTAGTTTGTTTTCGAGGGCAGTGAGCATCGGAGTATCGGAAGTCGACGTCGTATAAGTGGTGGTAGAACTAGTTCGCGCAAGTTGACGGTCAATATCACCAAGTTTTGCGTTTACCTCTGCAAGCTGTGCACGCACTGTGTCACAAGACGCCCTGGTCTGCCTTAGATTCGCCATAGCAGCTTCAGACGCATCTGCGGTTGATGTTATCCGATTGCGCTGCTTAAAAGCTTTGAGTCGCTCAGCAGCCAAGTCTAATTGTCTCCTCGCATTGGCGAGCTCAGATTCTAAGAACCTCCGATTGTCAGTTGCTTCCTGATGGCTAATCTCCTGATAGAAATTTGCAAAAACATGAGCTAGACAGTTCACCGTGCGGACTGCCCGGGCTGGGTTCTCATCCAGAACGCGGACTTGTATTATGTCGGTCCCTGAATCCTGTCGCGTCTTCGCACCAGGATTCGGCGCTGTGCTTACCTGAATCCGCCGGCACAGATTATCAGGATCCTCAGCTAGACCTGCAGCTTGCACAGTGCGCTTCGCTACTTCACGAGACGTAATCAGGCTCATTAGATTCGGCAGTTGGCTATCAGTTTGGCGCTCGGATAGGGACCCTGCGCTTGATGCCGGCGAAGGTAGAATCGGATGATACAAAGCAGAATCTGTTGGCATTATCTGAGCCGTTGCCACGTAGTAAGGTCTTTCACGCGATGTAAGCACGAATATCGATAGAGACGTGGCTAGGACAATTCCGGCAACTAGCCACTTTCGGTGGCTAACTATACGATAGAACTCCCAAAATCTCACGGGTACACTCCTAGTCAAAGACTTGTTACATCTCGGGATATTGCTATGTAAGCTAGTCTCTCATCAACAGCCATCCAATACTCACAAGGAGAGACGCAACCCTGAAGATGTCAATTTTGTCCTTGCCCGGGGGGACGTAGATATTATCCCCGTCTCGGACTTGAATATTTTCTGCCTCGCCACCCATAATCTTACCCACATTCACACTAATAGTCTCTGGTGGACCACCTGCGGTCGCGCGCATGATACGAATTTCTCCCAATTTAGCCCGGTCTCGAGCCCCGCCGGCTATTGCAATCGCTTCCGTGATGGCAGTCTTTCCTTTTAACTCATACTTGCCCGGGTTAGCGACGGCACCGTAGATAGTATATGAACCCAATTGTTCTTTAACACCCACATAAATGACATCGCCTGCCTGGAGTAAAGGATTAGCTGAAGCAACCCCTTGCATCAGTTGTGAATAATCCAACATCAATGATTCTGTCGAGGACGCGTGTCTCAGACTTATGCTGCTCAGATCTGCAAGTTCGGTAGGTCCACCAGCGATGAGGATCGCATCCCGAACAGTCATTCCCGGTGTTAACGGACGGGCCCCAGATTGCCTGACGGCGCCAAGCACCATCACAGACCCTGATACAGTACTCATGGTCGCAGGTATGAAAACCGTATCTCCACTAGCAAGCGTTACGTTCGCGCTCAAGTCACCCGAGATTAGAAATCGCGTCAAATCAATGGTAACTGTGGGCTCTTGACTTGCAGAATGAGCAATTGTGACTTTTGTCAGGTCTGCAGTAGGTTGGTAACCACCAGCCGCAGTTACGGCCTCCATTACTCTCGCCCCGTTTGGTAATTGATAGATGCCGGGATTTCGAACTTCGCCGGATACTGTAATTTGCAACTTTGCAAGCTCAACGAGTTCTACTGTGACCTGCGGATACTTCATTACGCTTCTCAGTTGCTTGGCAATCTGTTCTGCTGCGTCACTCAGTGTCATTCCGGCAACACTTACTTCTTTGATCAGTGGCAAGTTTATATTGCCTGCCTTATCTACAACCAATCGTTTCGTTAGATCCGGCTCCCCGAGCACCGTCACGAATATCGTGTCGCCTTGCTGGATGACATACTGATCACTGCTCGCATGTGATATAAGACACATTGCCATTAGTGATATGACCATAGGAACATATCCGAGTGTCACTGCTAGTCCCTCCTCTGCAGACGTTCTCTGCATAAGATTTCGTGGCTAACGACGCCAGGCTGTCGTAGTCGCATTACCAATCCTAGAAAGATGCTGAATAGACCAGCAATCTGTCTTCACAGCCTTTCACTCCCAAACGGCTGCCATACAGAACTAGGGTGTCACATCTCCGCCAACACAAGAAGCCTACATTGGGCTATCTACCCTGCAATACTCGATTAGTAAACACACACCGACAAATGTTGAGAGCCCGACCGTCTGGCCGGTATACCGCTTGCCTGTATGGCACAAATACAAAGGATTACCTGGCTCCGATGTTCATGTTTTCCCATATTTTTCGACTTCGATTGATTGACCCGAGTCGTGGAGGATTGTATAATTGTATGTGCGCGGAGGGGTGCCCGAGCGGTTTAAGGGAGCGGTCTTGAAAACCGTCGTGGTTCATCGCCACCGTGGGTTCGAATCCCACCTCCTCCGCCATTCCCACTTTTTCCATCGATATTTGGAATAGGAAGTCAAAAATCTAAGTTCTCGTATTGCCTTCAGGATGGATTGTTGATCGACTATTCTCAATTGCTTCACAAATAACACTGTCAAGGAATATCTCTCCGGTCATAGATCTTCTGGCTGGAAGACGCATTAGAGGCTGTCGCCTATTTTTTCCACCTTCGTCTGCAGCCTGTCAGTCATAGCCTGCACTATTCTTGCTGCAGCATTGGGTTTTCCGACATGCGTACATCTCACAAGACCTGGATTCACTGGTTGTGCGCTTCTCCTGTGACTTATCGTATGGTCTGTCAAGCATCTATTTAATGTCTTCATATCTGCCTTCCACATCGCATTCTTAAGCCGTTCAATTCAAGTGATTGACAGCTTGATCCACTGCGGTTAGACTGATGTCGTAAATAACGCGATAGCGAGACACGTGGTCGATATGGCTCGTATCTATCCCACCGATATACCAAGTACAATACCTAGCTCTGAACAAAGAGTGCTTGAGCTGCTAAGAGATCAGCTTGACAATGAGTATGCCATCCTGTGGTCAGTGAATATACTTAGTCGCGGCGAGGGGGGACGGCTTGCTGTCGGGGAAGCAGACATCGTGTTGTTTCACCGCAGGCGCGGTCTGCTTGTACTAGAAGTAAAGGGCGGCATTATTCGATGCGATCCCACAACTGGTCAATACTGGTCAACAAACGTATATGGCAAAGAGTTCCGAATCAAGGACCCCTACAGTCAAGCATTGAATCGAGCGATAGATCTCACAAATAGAATAAAGAACTTGAAAATCCCAAATTGTTCACCTAACTCGTGCCCTTGCCCACGTGGATACGCAGTGGTATTTCCTGACTGCAGTATAAAGGGGGTTCAGCTACCACCAAACGCTTTACCCGAGATAACCCTCGATTGCGACTCACTAGATATTATGAAAACTCGGATTGAGAAGGTTTATCGACATTGGGCAGGACAGCACCCCTCTCAAGAGCTTTCATCTGATCAATACTCAATCATTCTTCACAAGGCATTATTGCCTGATTTTCGTTTGGCCGTGTCATTATCGGCAGAGCTTCACGATGGACAACGGCGAATTTTGCGCCTGACTGATGAACAGTGCAACGCCTTGGACATGTTAGACGAAACAAATCGGGCGCTTATACGAGGTCCGGCGGGTACTGGGAAGACATTTCTGCTGATGGAAAAGGCAAGGCGGCTAGCACAAGAGGATAAGCAAGTACTTATCCTGTGCTATAACCGTCCATTGTGTGAATATCTTCAGGCATGGGCGAGAGACACCAACCTTGCGGCGGACGTATATACATTCCATCACTTGTGTAGACTTGTGATCGAAAACGCCGGCATCGAGTTTAACCCACCAAAGGACGAAATAGCCAGCGATTTTTGGAAAAAGGACGCACCCAGTCTCATGTTTGACGTGTTGAACCTGTACCCCAAAAGATGGAATGCAGTCTTAGTTGATGAGGGACAGGATTTTGATATCCTGTGGTGGGTATGTGTCCAAGGTGTTCTAGCAGATAATAGTAGTGCATTTTACATATTTTATGATCCATCTCAGAGCATCTATGACGTAGAACAGGGTTTTCCATTTACAGAACCCAGATTTCCCATAAAGACCAATTGTCGAAATACCCGAAACATCTGTCATCTTCTAGAGGCAGCATTGCCAGACTATAAGGTGAAGATCCGTCCTGATGCACCGATAGGCCGTATTCCTCGCTTTATCAACATTGGCGAGGGAACCAATCCTCTGCAAGTACTTGACAACCTTGTCAATCATCTTGTGGGCAAAGAATCGCTCAAGCCTCAGCAGATAACCATTTTATCGCCTCATTCTCAAATACACTCGCTAGTAGCGGGCAGGAAGAAAGTAGGCAAGTATCCGCTTACAGATATGGAACAGAGAGCACCAGATGCCATTACCTTTTCCAGTATCTCCAGATTCAAAGGACTGGAATCGGACGTTGTGATTGTCGTTGACGTCGAGGCTGCAGATGATACTCGCTGTGCAAGACAACTACACGTGGCATACTCCAGGGCTGCGCAACTTCTCTACGTCCTTCATGCTCCGGGCTTTGTGCCACCCAAGCTGTCATATGAGCCCAACAGCCTCCCGTCTCCTACCCCCTCGTAGTCGAAGCTAGGCTAAGCCGGAACTACGTGTACTTACTGCAGCCGAATGCATCCATCACGAGCCTGACTCTACGAGCTCCCTAGCTTCTTTGGCACGAGAGATATTTTCAGTCCAGAAACCGAGGAATTGATTAAGGGTAGGCGGCACGTAAATCGTGGAAATATACTCATGCGGCTTAACCCCTTCAGGGTCGAATGCCTTTGCCCAATCAGGCCATATGCGCAGCAGGGTGCGGTGCCTTTTCTCCCAAATGGAACCTGCAGCAGGGGTCCCGTCCGGATTCATGCCATCGTAAATGGTACACCAGGAATCGAATTCCAATGTGCCTGCCTTTTTTCTGTCCAAGAACTCCCTTTGGATGTTTCCGAAATCCGTCGAAAAAGGTACTCCAAGTAGTTCAGTATTTTGGAAGAAATTGCGCTTAGAAGCTGTAAGTACTCTAGACCGCTTAGTGTTGTACTTACCTTCGATATGCATAACTGCCCGCTTCGTCACAAGCGTCCCCGCACGATCGATGGCATCCTCTTCGGCTGCGGGATCGAACTCAATGCCGGCTTCTGCTATCTGATTCAAGAAATCTTGACTTGTAAAAGGCGGCGCGTTGAGTGACTTTACCGCGGAAGGATTGATTTCAGACCTGAACTTTGATTCTGCGGGTAGAGCATTGAGAAGTTGTTGCACTCGGTAGGCACGAATTGCATCATTGAACCTTCCTATCATACTCGTGATTACGGATCCACCTTTACCATCGTTGACTTCGTGGCCAGTCCGTCTTTCGTGCTCAGCAATTCCTTCCTCTATAGCAAGCCACGTAGCCACTATTTGAGAAACGTCATAGCTCAGCGTCATATTTGTAAACATGCGCTCTTTCACCGCATCGGTATACACAGGATGATAACCGGCATTGAACGCCCGCACGATGTTAAGAGCAGTCTGCCCTGTACACGAAATCTTGAAGTGATTGTTGGGCTTCCCCACACGCGCTCTCACCACCTTGCTGTATCGGTCATTTGTTCCTTCCAACAAAATATCATCGAATACCTTGACCGCGTCCGCGAGATGGTCGTATATTTCACCGCCGGCGTAGGCAAGTTTTTCTTCATTGTCATGCCAATCTGGCCTAAGCTGAAACGCCACGCGTCCGAGTCCATGAAGAAGGAAGACAGATCGCAATCCGAGCATTGCATCAACTACAACCCACTCCGTAAAGACAGTCGCAGCCCAGTCGTCCTGCCTACCAGCTTTCAGCTGTTCCTTTGCGATTTCCTTGCGGAGTTCGCGCCACTTGTTTGGAACCTTCTTTATGAAATCCGATGCGGACTCACCGCGGATGTTACCCTTGCCGTCCAGGTCATCCTCACCCATAACAGCAATTGCCGGATTAGTAGTACCTCCCAAGCTACCTATCTTCCGACACCTAGCCGCTTGTAGACCGTAGTCGTTGAAAAACTGAGTTCGAGTTTCTCCATTCTGCCATGCTAGAAACAGCGAGACATAGTAGGTATCAGGCTTATAAAGGGCTGCGAAGCATTCCAAAAACTCCTGGACAGACCCGTACGGGTCAACTCCTTTTTCGGTTCTCCAAGACTCCGCCCATGCTATAAACAAATTGTCTCCCTTGTTTACGGCCAGGTCTTCCCTTTTGATGCTTTCCAGCACTGCGCATGCGGCTTTAGGAGATAGATTCTCCCACTCGCACACTTTAGATGAGGCGAGTGTTCGACATTTTACTAATGTATCGTCGGCTAACACAGCGTCGCCGTGGAGCTCAACATTCTGAAGGTTATGCTTCAGCTCAACTATTGAGTTCAACGAATCCGCAATACCAAGCATAAAGTCAATACAACGAGTTTGAATTACGGCATCGCCAGCGTTGAACGCACCATCAAGTGCCAAACCTACCTGCTCTAAGCGTCCAGGAAACTCTTCAGGCGTGGTGAAAAATAAGAGCTTCTGGCGGGCAATCTCTATATCCCAGCCAGGCATCATCCTGTTGGTTGAGGGATGTTCGCCTAGGACTAGATTCACTAAGGTTTGTGATGAGGCATCTAGGCAGTTATCGGAAAGCACCATTGACAAGACTCCTCCAGTATCCTCAAGTAGCCGGGCTGAAAATCATACCACTGCATAAAAGGCCCAGGCAACCGCTGAATATTCATGTCCCTTAGCTCAAGTATAGGCTAACACAGACATCACTGTCAAACCGAAGGGCAGACTATCGTGCCTGCGAATGACTACGAATTTAATCTGCGATGCGTTTTCAATGAATGCTTAGTACTAGAACGGTCCGGGGTGCTGCCAGCAACAATCAGAGAATCAGGCACCACGCCGCGTCATCGGAACCAACGGCAAGCCGAGGTCTTCTGCTAACACACCTCCCTGGTCAAGGAGATACAAACCATTCGGCAAAGAATAACGAATTGGATCCTATTTCGTTGCCTGTGAAACTTCAGTATGAAATACGTAGTGTATATTGTCAGCTGTGTATCACAACCACATTCTACTAGCTGATAAGTATCCGGTCACATCTCTACCGCATGAGCATAATGGCTCTGAACAACTCTGGCTGCTTCTTGCCAGCAATCCCTCCACCCCACTCAAGAATTGTTCGTTCAGTCCCCGGCCCGACATCATTGACAAGTAGGGAGACACGAAATATCTTCCCAGCAGCCGGTTCCGCCGGATCAAGTTCCGCCCAGGGAATTGCCACTTCGTAGACGGTGACGCCGACCGAGTCATCTCGTCTTATAGCAACATTTGCATTGTCAACTCGCCCGGACTGTTTCCATCCAGGACACTCATATCTCCATGCGATTTGACCGTTCTTTGTCAATGCGAAACCATACTCATAGTCGTCCGGTCCATAGGGTTCGCCGGGCAGTGCATTCGCGAGTGCATCAAAGCCGATTTGCATGCTATCCTCTGCATAGATCTCTGATTCAGGCCTCGTTTGAACATGCTGAGAATCTGCAACTTCTACGCCAATATACAGCGCCTTCTCATCCCACTCGAAACGAGCACGAGCGCGGCCGTCAGGACCAAACTCTAGTGTAGGGGAAGACCAATCCGACAGGGAGCCGTCTATAATTGGCTCACGCTGTCGATAAATCGCTCGCGCAGACGACATCGGGTAGGTAACAGTAACTGGTTGCGGAGGAGGGAGATCCTTGGCATTGCGCGACGCAGAAGGCGTGATTCGGATTAGAGTAACTGCATCAGACTGTAGGAGTACCCGTGTCTCGATAATACCCTGCTTTGCACTGGTAATTGCTTCAGCAACTCTTTCTAATGTTGAATCATTGCCCTGCTTGACAGGATTACTGTGCTCTAAATCCATAAGGAAACGCTCCCATCTAAGCCGCCCTGTTGGCAGTCCAGTGATTCTCAGGTTAACGCTTACCTGGTCGTCAAGCCCTGACCAATTCTCAGTCTTGCTAGTGCTATATAGAAGGATACACAGCTCGTCACCATTTCGACTAGCCAACCCATTCACTGAGGCTGTACCTCCGATAACGCGTACCCGCTCAGTCCCGAGCATAGCAAACATCCGGTATGCATAGTACACAGCTTTGGGATGGTTATTGAAGGTTATCATTCCCCATCGTCCCCAGTATTCCGAGTCTGCATTCCATCCGTCTTTGATTTCGAAGAACTGGGCATAATTAAGCGGGGAGTCCACCATATTGTGTAAGCATCGCGCAACGTAGGCCGCACCCCGCTCATCGTCATTTCCTGGATGCAAGCCAGCGTCGTAGTTCCATTCCGTGATCAGAAGTTCTGCGTCCATCCCGCGGTCATAGAGCCACCCCTTTACACGCCGTGCCATTTGCTTGTGATACTCCGGGGGCACCCGGTAGTCGTGCCAAGAAACAAAATCTAGGCGAAGCTTGTTCGCCTTGACGTAATCTAACAACAGCACAATCCACGAACCGTCCGAACCCGCAACGCCCGGACCGCCTACTTTCACTGTGGGGTCAGCTCTCAAGACGCCACGAACGGTGGCTCGATACAATTCAAGATACTGTTCTTTCGAGCCGGTCCAAAAGATGTCTAAGTTCGGCTCGTTCCAGACTTCCCAGTATTTCACACTCAGTTTTCTGTCAACATTCACGTGCTTTACTAGACGGTAAACCAATTCTTCCCACAGCTTCAGATCTTTCGGAGGAGATATTTCACGTTCACCTGATCTTAGCACTTGCGGAGTGTAGGCAATACATATCAGTGGCTTTGCGCCAGTCTTCGACAATACGTCAAGCCATTTGTCCAGTCGAGTGAAATCAACTGACAGCATCCCTTTATCATCAAACTTCACTTCGAGAAATCCATTCATAACCGTATCAGTTCGAACCAGGCGTGGGGAGAGTGGTTTCATCCATACGACCGTACCCGCTAGATACTCCGGGTCGACAGATTCACTTCCCTCTGCGAAGTCTCTCCATAGTGGCTGCAATTTGCCAACAACGCGGTCCGCATTGACTTCGATATCGGTATGTGTCACACCTGCATAGGTTTGAAGACAAATTGCCAAGAAAGAAATGACTAACAAGACCCTATACACTTTTCGCCTCCGTAGCTGTGAGCTATTTTTCACCAACCGAGTTTGCCACGATAATGGGATTCGACAATAGATAGGACATTCCCCAAGCTACATGACGCGCTGACAACCACCATTCCGTGGCGACACAATGCCTCAGTGACAACGTGTCACCCGTTGAATTGTGTCGTGTTTGGCTTCTCGTGACAGACTCTACCGCTTTGGAAAAAGACTACTTCGTTTCAGTCTATTCTCCTATTACTTTTACTACGACTCTCTTCCTGCGCTGACCATCAAACTCGCAATAGAAGATCGTTTGCCAGGGTCCTAGGTCGAGCTGACCGTTCGTCACAGGTATTATAACCTGGTGATGCATTAACAAGTTCTTCAGGTGTGCATCACCGTTGTCCTCACCAGTGGCATGATGTCTGTAGTTAGGATTATACGGCGCCAGCCGCTCTAACATATCATCAGCATCTTGGATGATCCCGGGCTCGTTGTCATTGACCCAGACGCCCGCAGTTATATGCATAGCTGACACCAGCATCATCCCTTCATTAATCTCGCTCTCACGTAGTATACGTTCGCATTCTGAAGTGATGTTGATATATTCTCGCTTCTTTGCGGTACTGAACCACAGATACGCTGTATGAGACCTCATTGATCCCTCTCCCTTCCACTAAGTTCGACAGCAAATTCGACGGTTGTTCCTAGCCATCCTTCTCTGTTCTTGGGAGGAAAGGCGACTCTCTTCACCGAAAGTACCAATGACACACTGTTACGAAGGCAGAATTTTCTGAACCCGAATGGAGAAACAAGATGGCTTCAGGATTACGCATTCGACTGAGTGTAATGATGTTTCTACAGTATGCCATCTGGGGAGCATGGTCGCCTTTTCTCTGGCGCATTCTGACTGCTCCTAAGGCCGACGGTGGGTTGGCGATGACAGATGTCCAGGCAGGGTGGATATTTGGACTTCTCTGGCTGGCATGTATTCTCGCCCCATTCACAGGCGGACAGATTGCAGACAGATGGGTACCAACACAACGTTTTTTGGGCGTTGCTCAGCTGGCAGGAGCCGTGCTACTGTTCATGGCGTCCAGAAGTACCACGTTTACGGCTATGAACTGGATTATGGCGGCATACTGTTTGCTGTATGCGCCAACCCTGGCACTCACAAACTCGCTTGCATTTCATCATCTAGGTGATCAGAAGGATTTCGGGCGAATACGCGTCTGGGGGACGATAGGATGGATCTTTGCGGAATTGATCCTTGGGGGTTGGCGGCTAATTGGCACACCAGCGAGAACTGTTGACTGTTTGATGCTGGCAGCGTTTTTCAGCCTGGTTATGGGAGCGTATGCATTCTTTCTCCCACATACACCTCCCGCAAAGGACAAAGCAACAGATCCTCTCGCATTTAGAAAGGCATTTGTCCTTCTCAAGAATACGAACTTCCTCGTGTTTATGCTAATCGCCTTCGTAGTAACCACTGAACTCCAGTTTTATTATGGGCCTACTGAGGAGTTTCTCGTACGCGGCCTTAGGATAAATCCGGCGTATACCCCCTGGATAATGCCCGTAGCACAAGCGGCTGAAATTATAGCCATGGCATTTCTGCTTCCCGTTGCTCTGAGAAAATGGGGGCTCCGAAGGACCCTAGCGGTAGGTGTGATAGCGTGGCCACTGCGCTACGTCGTTTTTGCCCTGGCTCCTCTAGGTGCAGTAGATGTGACACGGTTGGTCGTCGTCGCTTCTCTCACACTCCATGGGCTCGGCTATACCTTCTTCTTTGTTGCTAGCCAGATATTTGTAGACATGGTCGCGTCGAAAGATATCCGCGCATCTGCTCAGAGTCTACTGACCCTAGTCACACTGGGGTTAGGCAACTGGCTCGGCACACAGTTCACGGGTGCTGTGAAAAACTATTTTAGGCCACAGGACAATCCTGCAAACTGGACATATTTCTTCCTTGTACCGTGTGCGCTGACAATATTGTGTGCTTTGGCATTCTTGGTGTTTTTCAAAGATCCGGAGGAAAAGAAAATTTCAAAGACTGAACAAGCAAGGGTACAGGTGTAATAGAAAATGTTTGACTCATAATCGTAAGCCACGCATTTTGATTCTCGCTGTATAACCTGGAGCAACAACCTAATCTAGCTCTTGATAGAACTGCAGAGGACTGAGTTCGGTAAATTGGTTCGTGCGCATGCGTATCCATTTGCGCACATCCACACACAGATGACACTTGCCGATATACCCGCCGGGTAGCGGCTCATACCCGAATTCTTCAACTGCTATAACGTACAGTTTATATGGTCCGCCCTCGGTGAGAGTCTGGACAATAGGCAGGTTCTTTAGATCAAAACTTCGAAAGAGAGCGGCGAGTCTTCTAGCGTCTCCCAATGAAATCCCGGAGCAAAAGGCAGGAATGAGATTACCGTATGGGTCAAAATGGGCGTGTCCAGACTGTAGAAGTTCGACCGTACAGTGTTCACCTTCATACTGTTCGGCAGGTTTGCGTTCGTAGAATTCCCCTAAACTGTAACCTACCCTGCCGCCGGTTATCAGACCATAGCCATCCCTGATCATAGTCCCAGCAACTTCAGCACCCAATGTGTCAACGTACTCATTCAACTCAATGGGCTCATGGGTCCGAATCCTGGCAAGCTGACGGTAAAACTCGGGTATCCAGAGTAAAACATCAAAGACTTCCACCCCAACTCTTAGCGCTAAGTTCACACGTTCCAGAGGAATGCGCTCTGCGTGAAAAGGGGAGCAGGAGATCAAAATACATCGGAGACCAGCTTCTCTCAGTTGCTCGAAGCGATTCCGAGTAACGTCTTCATCAACACACCAAAACGCGTTCGTTTCCACATACTCAATTGGAATACCAAACTCGGTTGCCAGCTTCTGAATGTTTAGCAAACGCTCAAAATCCAGAAATGGTTCGCCACCCGCCAGATGAAAACCACGCAAGACACTCGTTGTTTCGATAAGCCCTTGGAAAATTTGAGCGGCATCATTCACATCCATGAACTCCGACCATCCCGGGCCTGCACAGTACAAACAGTGGCGACAGCGGCAGCTACACTTGTATGTGAGCATCAATCCGCCTGAATCGATAGACACGATGCTGGTCATGCATGCAACTCCAATATGTCTCTGTCCTCAAGGACGTGATCTCTACTCACCATCTGTCCATCATACTTGCCTTCGCCCCAGATTCGGGCAAATTTTAGCTTTTCAGCAAAGTCCTTGTGCACCATAGTCGCTAGGTCCAGAACAGTACTTCCTCTACGCAATACATACGGTGTATCCATATCCGGCGCCTTTCCAGGAACTTTAGTGTACACGCGCACTACGTCCAACATGCGGAAGACCTCGTGTTTGAGATCCTCAAGCCCGTGGCCGTTCACGCAGGATACTGCTATCATTGGAAAGCGCTCGCCGTAGAATTCACAAACAATATCAAGATTCGTCTGACTATCCGCTAGATCCATCTTGTTAGCGACCAGGATGGTTGGCTTCACCACGACTAACCCAGTTTGCTCGGATGAAGTGAGCCGATCCCAGCCATGCAATTTCAGCCTGAACCTCTCTAGCACTAACAGCGTTCTTTCCAATTCCTCCAGGACCGACGAATTACTAAGATCTAAGACAAACAGAACGGCGCCAGCATTTCGAACGATGGCAGCCATCCACGGCTCAGTAAATTCCTCGGTGACAGGCGGCATGTCGACAATCTGTATCTTAATATCTTCATAAGGCATCATACCGGGCAACGGTTTTTGCGTAGTGTAGGCATAATCTGCGATCTCCGGTTGGGCGTTGGTCAGCATTGACAACAACCTAGACTTGCCTGCATTAGGCGGGCCTACCAGAACAACCTGCCCTCCACCCTCTTTTTCAACGTTATACATGGCTTGGTATCGGCCGTGTAAGGGTCTCTGCTCTTCCAGCTGTCGTCGCAGTTTTGCGATCCTTGCCTTGATGTCTCCTTGTATATGCTCTGTTCCCTTATGTTTAGGAATGACAGCGAGCATCTCTTCCAAGGCATCAATCTTTTCTTCAGTTGTCTTGGCTTGGCGAAAGCGCTCCTCGGCTGCACGATACTGCGGAGTCAAGTTCGCCGGCATAGAGATCACCTCCAGGCGGTTACAAACTCAGTGTGGAATAGGTCGCTATATCTGGCGGATGATTTAATTCGCCAATGACTGTAGACACGCCTTTCTAGCGGATTATTCCGGACCATTGGAAGTCCATAGACAAGGTCAATGCCAAGCAAGACTCTTTACGCCGAAATAGCACAGACATACATGGACAATCGCTCAGTGTTATCAACCACAGACTAGTGATCAACAACAAGCTATGGGAGCTTATCCACGCAAATAGGCCGCCAAGTTCTTAAACAGTAACAGTCCGTCGGTGGAACCATGCCATGGGACTGTTGCTCGCTCGGGGTGAGGCATAAGACCAAATATCAGACCGGTAGAGTCACATATGCCAGCAACTCCACCAGGTGTACCATTCGGATTGGCTGGATATTCGTCGGTTGGGCAACCATCCTTTGAATACCAGATAGCAGGCTGTATACCTACCTCTGGAAAATTCGGCGGAATTTTGTCACCATTGACTTCTACCCGGCAGGGCCCTTCAACCTCCCAATAAAGCCTTCCTTCTCCGTGTGCCACTGGCATACGTAGAATTCGCCCTTCCAGTCCTTTTGTCCAAATACACGGGTTCTGTGAGACAATTAGCTCCACCCAGCGACTTTCGAATACGGCAGATCTGTTCTGCAGGAGAGCAACCTTCCGATGTCCAATATCGCGATCCGGAAGCAGTCCAGTCTCAACAAGAACCTGAAAGCCATTGCAGATTCCCAGTATTGGCTTTCCGTCCTCAACCAGTTCGGTAAGTTGATCAGCCGCATAAGAAACGAGATGTACTCCAAATATACGTCCTGCTCCCAGGTGATCACCCCACGAGAAACCACCAGGGATTATAACAGCCTGATAGTTTCTTAGACTCTCATCTCCTGTGATTACATTGTGGAAGTTGACAATGTGAGCACGAAGACCTACTTGTTCAACAGCAAACGAAGTCTCTTCGTGGCAATTGATTCCAGGAGCATATAGAATGGCAACGTTCGGATAAGACGATTGAAGACTCACCGCACTACCTCCCGAAATGGCCTCTCCCAAACACTGACAAGATGATCAATCGACACACCAAGCACCTCTTCATTCTCATCGTGTATCAACAGGCATGGCTGTTCAATCACGCGGCCTACTTCGAACCACGGCATTCCACCAAAGAGTTCTGAGACGTCGATTGAAGGATCAACCTCGAGAAGCAGTGCCCCTACAGCTTCGGCAAAAAGTGCCCCATCCTTCCTACCTGGTGGGAACTTGCTGAGGTCTACGGAAGCTCCTAATCCGGAACCCATGGCAGCCTCGAAGATTCGCAACAGCACACCACCCTCTCCGATGGCACTAGCAGACAATACTGGATTCCACACGGGGTAAGCCTCTGCAGCGGGTTGTTCTAAGAATTCAATGCTTGCGCCATGAGAGTTACGTGCGCCCCAGTAGATGTCGTGAAGACGTCTATACATCACCACGAGATCCTTTGACCATTCGTTGCCCCAGTCATGCAACTGATCCCCGCGTTCACCATAGCAGTCCAGATAAACAGATCCACCTAGCTTACTTGGATCAACCTGGCCCAGGACAATTAGTCTGTTGCCAGGCTTCTTGAATTCCTTGGTTACAACCCGCTTAACATCTGGTATTCGTCCCATTGTACTTACCACTAACGTATAGGGGACATCGATTAGCTCATCGTTATTCGTCTTGAATGTTCCCGAGCTTGAGTCCTTTCCTGAAACGAATGGGGTACCGAAAACTTCAGAAAGCTCGGCGATTGTATCTACCATCGCCTTTAGGTTCCAAGCTACGTCGGGACGGATCTTGGGCGTATAAAAGTTGTCACAAAGGACAATATCATCCAAACTAACCCCAACTGCAACAGCCTTCGCGATGGCTTCTATTACCGCCAGCCGGGCCATCCCCGCAGGATCTATTTCACCGTAGTAGGGATTAAACGCCAAAGTCGTTACTACCCCATAGGGTTTACCGTGAATCGGTGCCGACACATAGGCGTTGTTTGGCATACGTCCGTTCTTGCCTCCGTAGGGGCCAAGGACGGTGCGGCCTTGTACTGTCGAATCGAACTGCATTCCAGCAGCTGATTGGTCACAGCAATGGAAGTGGGACAGAACTCTTTCGATAGCTTGCTGCCACTCTTCGGATGTAAATGGCTCATGATGCCGGATGGGCTTCAGGTCGCGAACAGGCTCGACAATTTCGATCGATTCGACGGGACAAGCTTTCCACAGGAAGGACATTTCCAGGTCAGCTACGAGAACATCCTCATGATAGGCAACGAACCTACGGGAATCCGTGAACGTGCCAATCACTGCATATTCCACATCGTATCTTTCTAAAATGTTGAGAGCCTCGTCTAGTTTCTCCTGGGGAACGGCCGCCATCATGCGTTCCTGAGACTCGGACAACAAGATTTCCCATGGAGATAGACTTTCATCTTTTAAAGGAACTCTTGCCAAGTCAAGGACAACGCCAGTATGCGCACCCATCTCACCAGCCGCGCACGAAATACCTCCTGCGCCCAAATCTGTTATCGAACGTAAGCAGCCGGCATCTCGCAAAGCTGGTACGGCAGTCATAAATTTGCGTTCCGTGATTGGGTGTCCAATCTGAACGGCAGCCGCATCTTTGTGAATGGTCTCACCTGTCATCTCGGCTGAGCTTGCAGTTGCACCGTGAATGCCGTCTCTGCCGGTCCGGCCTCCGAAGAGCACCACTGCATCTCCAGGAACAGGATCGAGCTTAAGCGCATACTCTTCTGGGATGATTCCTAGTGTGTGCCCGAGAGCAAAGCATTTTGGATAGCCTGGATGGACACGATAGACCGGATGCATCATGGGAATGCCCATTGGATTGCAGTAGTAAGCCGTCGCACGAATGGATTCCAGCAGCACAATTCTCGGATGAAGTGCCCCACTTGGCACGTCGGAATCAGATATCCGTGGATCCATTGTGCCCATAATTGTGGAGCCACCGATGGGATATCCACCACGACCGAAGCCGATCGCATCACGAATCACGCCGCCGTGCTTAGTCGCTATTCCCCCGAAAGTGGCTATTGATGAAGGGAAATTGTGAGTCTCGCCTTTGATAAGCACGACCTGCCCGTCGTAGAACCTCATCCCTCCAGCATTATCCTTGAACACTGAGATTACAAGCGGATGGTTTATTTTTGCAGTTGCAGCTTTCAATTTCTCCAACAACCCGAGACTGCGCCAAGTGGTGTGATAACAATGATCAGACCAAGATTGAATCGTTATCTCAATTTCCGCATCCGTGAGAGGTCTGCCAATCTTTTGTTCGTATTCCTGGAGTACCTTTAGCTGAGATAATGGTGCGTACCAAGAGTTAGTTGTGCTCAGCTGTATGAGCTCATCATCAGATAGTGAAGCGAGACTGATGTACCGTATACCCTCTGGAACTCCGTGAGGTCTGAGTGAATCCCACGGATGTTCAGTTTCGATTCTGGTCTGAACTATCGGGTTGAATAGGCAGTCTCGAACTATACGTTCCGCTTCCTCCTGCGTGGCTCCCACGAACTGGTATCTATGACTCAGACGTGCCCATTCAAGACCCCCGACGCCAAGAGCTTTCGCACCATCAAAAATCGAAGGTGTCTCTGGGTCCGTCACAGCCCGTTGGTAACCTATTTCGATGATTGGGCCATCCGCAGGGCTAAGAGACGAACTTCGCGACCAAGTTTGATATAGCGGGTTTACAAACAAAGGCAGAAGGGCCTCTGTATCTACTGAGCCTTCCAATCGAATGACTAGCTCTATGCGAAGATCATTCAGAGAATAACCTAGTTTCTTAAGTCTGGCCAGCAGGCTATCTGCTTCTGGATCTTGCTTAAACTGTACGTAGAGATTTATCAGGGCCATGTGTCTGTCATCCTCCTCCCGTATTATAACTTAAAGACACTGTGCTTGCATATAATTAGCAAGACTCACGCAGATTGCACCGTCTGCGTTTTCACGGCTAGGCATGTGTTTGGTCGGATCGTACGCCCTTGCTTTCATAGAGAGCAAAATGATTAGAATGCAAATCGTCATTTCGTGATGTGAGACATCCAGCCGGGCAAAATTCTGTGGTGGAAGATAGAAGTGCAATTTCAATCCACGCGTTGACCTACGCTGCATGAGGTAGTAATCCGGAAAGGTAGCACCGACACCTGTTATGAGATGATGACGAAATACCTTCCTAGCCAGATGAGGAGATTTCATCCAAAACCGATGTGGCGTGTGAATAGAAGCGCTGATAAGCGGAACATAAATATGTGGGTTCGCTAGTGCTTCCGCCAAGGATTATGCGGTACTTACAGCAACCGCCGTAGCAGTAAGGTAGCCATGGGCACTCGTGACAATGGTCAGACAGTTTAGCCTTCTGCTCCCCAAATTCCCTTAGTTTATCGGAAACAAGCAACTCGCTCAGAGGAGTCTCATTCACGTTTCCTAATCTCCATCTCGGCAGTACGAAGAAGTCACATGGAAAAACATCCCCTGTGTGCTCGACTACAACATACCCCCCACAGTAAGGCTTTGTTGTACATGTCGTTGAAACATGGCCTTGACGTATAAGCATGAAATCATCAAAGTCGCGAATAGAAATGTCCATCGGGCTATCCAACCATAGGTCAAACAGCCTACACAGGAAATCGCCATACATTTCCGGATTGACTGAGTAGAAAGCTGGACTGTGCTTAGGTCCTGGTTCCACACAAGGAACGAACTGAAACCATTTGACCCCTGTAGCGCACAACGCTTGGTAGACGCTGTCCGGGTGCTGCACATTTTGGTCATTTACCAAAGTAAGAATGTTTACTTCCACACCTTCTTCCATCAACATACGAATGGTTTGCAGCGCGCGATCATACGTCCCTTTCCCGTTCCCGTCTCGACGATAGTGATCGTGCAGGCTCTTGGGGCCGTCCAAGCTTACACCTACCAAGAAAGCATGTTCACGCAAAAACTTAGCCCACTGCCGGTCTAGGAGTGTACCATTAGTTTGAAGAGCATTTGATACCACCTGCGCGGGACGTAAATGTCTCCCTTGAATCTTAACTACTTTCTTAAAAAACTCCAGGCCCATAAGAGTCGGCTCTCCGCCTTGCCAAGAAAACATGGCTAAGTCACTGCCGTAATCCATCGCTTGAGCAATAAGGTTCTCCAACGTAGACTCAGACATGCGGTGTAGTTTGGATTCTGGAAACATGCCTGCTTTTTGCCTGTAAAAACAGTACGTACAGCGCAGATTACAGTCTGGCCCGGCTGGTTTCACGAGCACTGAAATTGTGGAGGCTTGACTAGACATTAGCAGATCCTGGAAGGGCGACTAGAAATAGTTCACGCAACATTCGAGCTAGTCTTCTTGTGATCCGGAACTCTTCACTTCTGCACCAAGGTGAAAGCCCTGTCCATAATTCGGGCACGCAACATAATAACTAGAAGGGGAGTCCACAATTGTGGACTCCGCCAATCTTGAATACTATACCAACCATCTGTAAACGCTTAGAGCAGTTTATAACCCAACCTGTTCATTGAAACGACTCTGATAGTTTTCGATTTCACAGTTCTCGATCTTGGTTATCGGCACTGGCGCGCCCAATTCGGAAGATTCATAAAGCGCAATAGAGATGGCTTCATCCTTCATGCCTTGCACACCATCCATCTCCAGCGATCCACCGTGAAGTACAGCTTCTACAAACTCATATAGCTCAGTGGCAATCGTATCCGTGATGCCGAAGGGAAACCACCTTTGCTTTTCCTCTGGCGATAGTTGCCCCATATAGAGATTGACCAGATCTGCAATGGAGACTTCTCGTTCTCGATTCTTGAGTCCAACACCCCATTTGAACGAGCCTTTAGAGCCGTAGATCACTCGCTCACTGAAGCTATAACCTGGTGCTGCCAAGGTGTAGTTCCACTGACCGGTAACACCATTTTCGAAATTTAGAACTGCGAATGTACTATCCTCGGTCGTCGCTGGAATTGGATTCTCCAATGACTCGGGTTTGCCATACCGGAATGGGTGGTAGGCTTTGGACACAGCGTACAGATCTTTGACTTCACCGACATGGTACCTGAACAAGTCCGCGAAATGAACTCCTCCATCCATGGACCATCCACCACCGGCTTGCTCGACATCATCACGCCAACCCCACGACCACAATCGTTCGGTAACGTCCACCCAGTAGATCATCCTTAGGTCACCGATCATCCCCTCTTGGATTGCCCAATTCAGGGCACGCTCTTCCGGTGCTCGTCTGTAGTTTTCGGCTGTCTGAAGAATTCGGTTATTCCTTCTGGCCGCGTCAATAATGGAGTGACATGCTCGCATCGTAAGGCCCAGCGGTTTCTCGATGGTGACGTGCTTTCCTGCCTGCAGACAGGGCACAGCGATGGAGTGATGTAGTCGGTGAACCAGAGCTAGATCCACTGCCTGCATATCAGATTCTCTCGACAGCATTTCGCGAAAATCCGCATACACTCTAGGTCTGGATCCCTGCCATTCCTCAATACTCCTGGCCATATTCTCTGCGCGGTCCATGTCGCAGTCACAAACCGCTGGAATGACACAAGAGCGATATCCTTTCTCCCAAAGCTGTCTGAGGCCATTAACATGCGCGCCCATGATACCGCCACAGCCAATTAAACCCATTTGTAGAATATCGGACATGCTACCTCTCCCTGACATTATGTTGTGCTTATCTTCTTACATAAAAGAGATTCTGCTACTACTTGGAATATTCCTTCGATATTTCGAGTTACGCTATCCCACACGTGCAAAAAATAGTTAGCGAACATTCTGTCGGTAGTATTGGAACACCAGGGGACGAACCGTAGTGTCAATATACTGTCATCATAGGATCTGCTACTTCACAAATTCTGCCAGTCGGTCTCGAAGGATCTTGTTCACGGCTTGAGGATTTGCACGCCCTTGCGTGTACTTCATCACCTGTCCTACTAGAAAACCCAAAACCTTGCTATCTCCAGCCAAGAATTTTGCTACTGCGTCTTCGTTTTCGGACAGCACCTGATCAACGACAGGGTAGAGTTCAGCCTCGCTCGTAATCTGGGTCATGCCCTTACTTTTTACAATTTCGCCAGCTGACCTTCCTGTAGCAAACATCTCCTCAAAAACGGCTTTGGCGATCTTTCCACTAATGGTGCCCTGCTCTATTAAGTTAAGTAACAGAGCTAGGTCTGCTGGACCAATCCTACAGTCGGAAATCTCGGTATTGCTGGCGTTCAACAACCGGCTTAGATCGCCAAGCATCCAGTTGCTCACGCTTTTTGGATCCCCCGAAATCTTCGCTGCGTTCTCAAAATACTCGGCAAACGCCCGGGTCTCAGTGAGGCGCGCTGCTTCATAAGCCGACAGGCCGTACTCGCTCATAAAGCGTGTTTTCTTTGCATCTGGAAGCTCTGGCAAAGCCTCACGTTGTGCCTCAATGAAGGCTTCGCTGAAACACATCGGCACCAAATCGGGGTCAGGAAAATAGCGGTATTCCTGCTCGAACTCCTTCACTCTCATGGTGGTAGTCATTCCACGCTCATCGTCCCACCTACGCGTTTCCTGCACCACGCGTCCACCTTCATTTAGTACTCTCGCCTGTCGCTGAATTTCATAATCTATTCCTCGGTAGACCGCTCTGAATGAATTCAGATTCTTCAGTTCAGTCTTAGTTCCATACTTTTCGGTACCCAAAGGACGAACAGAAATATTCGGCTCACACCGGAGGCTACCTTCTTCCATCTTGCCGTCATTGACACCTAGATAGGTGAGAATCGCTCTGAGACGGACCAGGTATTCACGAGCCTCTTCTGCCGAGTTCATATCGGCTTCACTGACTATCTCCATAAGTGGAACACCACTTCGGTTGTAATCTATGTAGCTTTGATTACCACCGGCGTGGATAAGCTTGCCGGTGTCTTCCTCGAGATGAACGCGCCGAATGCGAATACGCTTTGTAGTACCATTCAACGTTATATCAATCCAGCCGTTTCGACCAATTGGGTTATCGTACTGGGAGATTTGGTAATTCTTCGGCAGATCCGGATAGAAATAGTTCTTTCTGTGAAAAACGCTATTCTGATTTACCTCGCAGTTGAGCGCCAGCGCTGTGCGTATAACATACTCAATCGCCTTCTTGTTTGGCACTGGAAGGGCACCTGGCAGGCCTAAACACACTGGGCATGTCCTGCTGTTGGGCAGACCGCCGAAATCTGCACTGCAACTACAGAACATCTTGCTTTCTGTCAGCAGCTCAGCATGAACTTCCATTCCTATAACGCCTTCATATTCTGTCATTTCCACAATGCCTCATGACATCACAAACCTGATGATGTGAAAAGTAGTTGGCAACCTCAAAGTTGCACACCCTAAATTAGCTGCTACAGCCTCGGCCTTTCCTTGTGATACCCAGTGTTCTGTTCAAAGGTATAGGCAACGCGCAGCACTGTCTCCTCGTCAAAAGGTTTACCCATGATCTGCAAACCTATAGGCATTGCCTCATGGAAGCCGCATGTCACCGAGATTGCCGGAATACCGGCTAGATTGACGGGAATAGTACAAACATCGGACAACTTCATAGCGAGAGGATCATTGGCACGCTCGCCGACCCTGAATGCTGTTGTAGGCGACGTTGGGCAAATAAGCACATCAAACTCTGAGAAGGCTTCATCGTACGCTTTGCGCACGAGCGTCCTCACCTGCTGGGCTTTACGGTAGTATGCGTCATAATACCCTGCGCTCAATGCATACGTACCGATCATTATTCTCTGCTTCACCTCGGAACCGAAGCCCTCATCACGGCTCTTGTTAAGCGTGGCCAGTACATCCGCAGCATGTTGTGTACGATGACCGTAGCGAACCCCGTCGTATCGAGCTAGGTTTGAGCTAGCCTCAGCGGGCGCTAAAATGTAATATGTAGGCAACGTATATTCCATAATGGGCATGGAAATCTCTCTATACTCCGCTCCCAATGATCCCAGCAACTCAATTCCTTCCCAGACAGCATTACACACTTCCGGTTGAACACCTTGCGCGAAGAATTCCTTAGGCACCCCGATCTTTAGACCTCTAACATCATTCCGCAGCGCTTGTAGGAAGTCTGGCACAGGTAAATCAACCGAAGTTGAATCCAGAGGATCCTTTCCACTGATTACCTGAAGGACAATAGCGGCGTCAGTGACATCCTTCGTCAGCGGACCAATCTGATCCAATGAAGAAGCAAACGCAATCAAACCGTAACGAGAAACCCGGCCATAAGTTGGTTTCAACCCAACTACTCCGCAGAATGAAGCAGGTTGGCGTATCGATCCGCCTGTATCGGAGCCGACAGCAACGATTGCCTCATCTGCAGCTACTGCAGCCGCTGAACCCCCGCTCGACCCGCCCGGCACACGGTCAAGGTCCCAGGGGTTGCGAGTAGTGAAAAAACCTGAGTTTTCGGTAGACGAACCCATGGCAAATTCGTCTAAATTCGTCTTGCCAACTATTACCACTCCAGCATCTGCGAGAAGCTTCACAACAGTAGCGTCATAGGGCGGCCTGAAATTGTATAGGATTTTCGAGGAGCAAGTAGTCAGCAAACCTTTCGTGCATATGTTGTCCTTAATTGCGGTTGGAATGCCAGCGAGCAGGCCGAGGGTCTCTCCGCGGGCTCTGCGTTCATCTATGATGCGGGCGGATTCCAAAGCCTCATCTGCAGTTATGGTTACATATGACTTCACCCTGTTTTCGACAGAGCTAATCCGCTCTAACACCGATTCAGTTAGTTCCCGGGAGCTTATTTCCCGGCGTTCAAGCATATCTCGTGCCTCGTGAGCTGACAACGCAAAAAGGTTCACGTCAAGTCCTCCGCCAAATCGACACTACATCTCAACTACTTGAGGAACGACAAAATAGTCATCTTCCGCTTCAGGCGCATTGGACAACGCCTCTTCAATCAACAGACTTTCTCTCGCAATGTCATCTCGAAAGACGTTCTGAATAGGAATTGAATGAGAGGTCGGCTCTATATCAGCTGTATCTAGCTCACGTAGTTTCTCGAAATGCACCATCAGTTGGTTCAAATGGAATGTGAGTTGCTCTTTCTCCTCTTCCGTCAGTTCGAGTCTGGCTAACCAAGCAACATGTTCAACTTCTTTTTTGCTGAGTTTCATGGTCACTCACCAACACGGGGAAATTCGGATGCACAGAACCATCGCAGTGATTATACCATTGCCACACATCATGCGCAACTTAGCGGCGTAATTGCCGAAGCACTAGAGGTATGAATCGGAAGAGGGTCTGTAGGAGAGCGCTACTACGAGCACTCTCCTACTGGAAACGAGAGTAGCTAGAGTCCTAGCTTTGTATAGCTGATACCAAATGCAAAGTCATCACCATTAATGAGAGCTATGTCGCCTCTAAGGGCATCAGTAAGCGCTATTCTCATACCAACGTTAAACACGGAGTCTTCGCCTAGTACGTCTTTTATCGCAATCTCGTTAATGAACTCTCCCATGACAGAAACTTTGGGAGTTATAGTCCAATCTACAGCTGCGAAAAAGCCCTTGTAGATGCCCCCACCGATCCCAAGGTATCCTCTAATCGGTTGTACAGGTTCGCCAGTGATGCCTGTGGCAGCAGGCGTAAGATTCTTGCCCAACACGACGTAGAAGCTCGGATCATCGCTGGGGTCCAACTCGCCGCCGACATCTAGGACACCGAGAACTACGGACGGTCGTGCAACAGTCTCGGGCAGTAGGCGATACTTGCCGCTAATAACAGTGCTGTTATCAGCACCGCTTCTTTCAGGATCAAAGCGGGCAATACCCAACTCCAAGTTTTCGATCACACCCATATTCACACCGATGACGCTTGCACCGTCATCCATCTCAAAACTGTGGAAATTCGCTGCGAAGTCTCCTGGTTCCAGCACTATGTCATCCGGAGTCAAGATATTTCCTGTAGAGCCCAGGAATGATGGAGCTGCCAATGCAATGCTTGACAAGAGTAGTGCGACTGCCATACTTGCAGCCATTGATAAGATCTTCATGTTCCCCTTCCTTTCTTTAAGCAGTTTTCCACCTCTACGAAAAGCAGTCTAGCCTCTTATATATTCAAAGGCTTACTTGCTTTCACTTCGTGTTTTCGCCAACAATGCTTGAAAATCCTCCATAACCACCGAAATTTCTTATAGAGGAATGTTCACGACACGCCACACATGATATCCGCTTGTATCCACCATCACGGCTCTCGAATACGAAACCACGATGTCAGGAAGATTCATACCTTAACCGATAGAAAACACTCGCACTGGAATCGTTACCAACGATGCCGCTGACTACAGACCAGGGTGCACGATAGCGAAGACGCGAACCGTCTTCCCGTGGCGGAAATATACTCTGACTGCGATGGGTTGGCACCCACCATGCAAAGTATCCTATCAGTAACATCACGATCACTATGAGCAATATGATCACGAACGATCCACATACGATCGATTGCTTATTCTTGTCGTCATTCCTACTCACATTCTACTCACCCACATGCCTTCTCCTGTGATAATATGCGCCCTATCAAGGCCGCCTTGCCGATACTCAAGTACCCCGGATGATATATGCTTCAAACTTACCAAGCGAACAAGTACCAGCTCATCTAAAGATCGGCAAAGAGCGTTGTCCAGAAGAAAGTCATAACACAGTGTCTTTCGACTGGCGGTAGTAGCGGCTAATGCAACATTCCTGCCTTCGAGTGCTTTGCACATAGTTTCTGCCTGACCGGTGTACAGCATCGATATACCCATTTCCTGCAGCTTGTTCGGCAAGTCCTTGTAAGGGGTTGGCGCATAGGGCATGCTGAGGACGATTTCTCTCGGTATGAACCACGCTTATGTTGGTGTGCCTAAACTGGATGCATTTCAATAAATATTAGTACTAACTCTATTAGCATTGGGATTGGTCATAAAGAAGAGCTTCCTTAGAATTCGCAACTACTTGTTTTCGACAATGCGTACAAGTGCGATACTAAGAGCATACAAGCCAATGAGAGGGGTACCCAGCATCAGCATAGTGATGGCGTCTCCCGAAGGGGTGACAGCGGCAGCAACTATACATAGAATGACAATCGCCTGCCTCCAATAGGACTGCAGCATCTTCGAAGTAATTAATCCTACCTTCGCTAGGAACATAAGGACGATGGGCAACTGGAAGACCAATCCAAAACCGAGATACATCCTCATAATGAAAAGAAGATTCTCCTGGATCTTCGGCATAAATGTGGCGCCGGAAGGTATCTGAGCAAGCAGCCATTTCGTACCGGCTGGCAATGCATAGTACGCAACGATTACGCCCAGAATAAACAACAAGATCGATAAAGGCGCTACTAGCTTGACTGCTCGCCGTTCTGACCTTGTCAGCCCTGGTGACACAAAGCCCCACATTTCCATGGTCACCAACGGTAGAACGAGTATGAGGCCGATGATTACACACATCTGAAGCTTAATCGTGAATCCCTCGGTAATGCCCGTGACAATGAATTGTCCGCCCTTCTGCTTGAGAATCGGGAGCACAGGGGAGCTTAGCAAGCGGAAGAAGAAGTCGTACCATATCCAGGTCACTGCCATTCCCAAGCCAACATAAAGGATACTGCGAACGAGTCTCGTCCTTAGTTCGCTCAAATGATCCATCAGGTCGAGCTCTTTGTCAAAAGTCTCATCATCAACATTTGTTCCAAGTGCAGTGTTGGCCATTTCGATAGTTCCCAAACAGGCATACGTTAGATTGGCAGTTTATCTACAAGACACGAATGGCGGGAACGCAAGCTCCCGCCGGGTATCCATATTTGGTTAGCACGCCATTCCCATTAGATTATTGTGTCAAGGCCAGGGTCTGGACAATCTCCATTTCTACGTCGACCGGTTCATTCGTTGAAGCAACCCCGGTAGAGGGCGCCGCAGACCACATACCAGCCGAAGGATACTCCATAGCACCGGAAATACTATCTGGCTGGGGCATTGCATATGTTGGCACGGGCATGGGTGTTGATGCTATTCCTGGGTTCACCAGCCCCTGGGTCAGGTTGCTGATTACGGAAGGCGAAACACGTGCTCGTATGACTGCTTTGGTTACAGAAGAAACTACTTCTCCCACTTGGAAGCCAAAGTATGTCGTTGTTTCGCCACTTACGACCTCAACCGGCTCAACAAAAACCTTTGAAAATGGAATTCTCATAGAACCAGAGAAGGTGCTTTTGATCTTTGCGCAAGGCTGGCCGCCCTCCCATTCCAAGGCCTCAAGCGTATTCACGGTATTCGCCTCTACACCGGCACCAGTCATGACGTCCCGGAAAATTAAGTCCTTTTGGTACCAGACATCGCCGATATGCACTCGCTGAGCAGGTAAATTTGGAAGATTCACACCAATAGCAACACCAGGAGATGATGACCTCATAACATACGTAACCCGCCCCATGGCGTCCTCGACATCGTACAGCGCCCTAGTCGTGAGTCCAACCATGGGCACGGCTTGACCCTGTTGATATGTCTGCAATACTCCATCAAGTTTTTGCCGGACAAGGACTGTACCACTGGACATGACGTCCTCTATGCTCCTCTTGACCACTCCGGATGCGCCCTCGACAGCTTGACCAACGGTTGAGGCAACGCTTGTAGAACCCTGCGCGCTCTTCATATTGAGGACGTATTTGAACTCATACTTGCACGCATGCGCAACCCTTTGATTGTACCTAAGTTTCAAACCTTCAGATGGCATGAACTTCGCCGCGTTGTTCGCAACAGAGACAACTATCTCTTTGGGGTTGCCAGATTTCCTACCAGCGGCGTCATAAGCTTGAACCGTAATAGTATGTCTACCGTCCTGCGCGGGCGGAATCTTCTGGTCGGGGTTGCCCTCCTTAGTATTCCAATTAAAAATGAAATATTGACCATCCTCAGATTTTGCTGCGGTCGCACACTGAAATTTACCATCCACACTGCACGTGATAAAACCGTCTTCCGGGACGCTATCCACCGGCACAAGAACCTTCACGGTCTCACGTACGACCGAGCCATCTAGTGGCCGAACAATGTCTACATCTCTCTGCGCCCAAACACGATCAGTTACAATACCCACCAAGAGGGTCGCTACAAGCGCAACTCCTATCAGAAACCGCCCCATTGGCATACCTTCCTGTCCTCCAAAAGCCCAAGAACTGGCTCCTGACCAAAGCCAGTAGCCGATCGTTCTTGGGAGCGATTATCCCTCTGCAATGGTAACACACCGCATCAGCAAAGTCAACGAAACGTAATCAGTCTATTTGTATGACACTTCTGCTGGCCTTACTGTTCCACGCGTAATTTGAAGATTTGTGAGCAGAACAGTTACCAACATGGCAAACAGGAGGCTACCTGCTACCCCCTGTTTGCCTATGCATTGACCAATGTGTTTACCCTAAGATCGAATCAACGCTAACCCACTGTTGTGTCTCAGCCGACTTTTCTACTGCCTCGAGCACCGCCTGGCACATCAAGCCATCGTAGAAATTGGGCGTTGGGTTGACGCCTGCAGCGATCCCTTCCATCAAGTTGTAAACTTGATGCACGAACGTATGCTGCCACCCAATGATGTGTCCTGCAGGCCACCAACCTTTGATGTATGGATGCGGCGGATCTGTCACCAGAATTCGTTTCCAACCTTGGTAAGCCTCGCTATCCTTCCGGTTGAAGTATTCGAGTTCGTTCAAGCGCTCCAGATTAAACCGAATGCTACCCTCGCTACCATTAAGCTCAAAGCGATTGCCATTTCGATTACCACCGGCAAATCGTGTGGCTTCGAAGGTCCCTATAGCACCATTCTTAAACTTAGCTAGAAAGATGGTGGCGTCATCGACTGTAACTTCTCCCATTTCTGTCGAGGCCTCCGCACTCAGTCCACCAGTTTGCTGAGCAAGCAGAGGGCGCTTTTTGATGAAGGTCTGCATCAAACCGCACACCGAATCGAACTCGCCGCATAGGAATCTCGCTAGGTCAACGATATGAGCATTCAGATCTCCATGAGCACCTGAACCAGCCTTGGACTTTACCAAACGCCAAACCAGCGGGAAGTTTGGATCCATAATCCAGTCTTGCAGGTACACGGCTCGGAAATGATACGGAGTACCGATCATGCCATCTTCGACCATCTTCTTTGCCAAGGCAACTGCGGGTACAGCGCGGTAATTGAAGTCAATCATATGGATAACGCCCGCCTTCTCCACCGCGTCTATCATTTCCTTGCATTCCGCCACGGACATCGCCATGGGCTTCTCGCAAAAGACATGCTTACCATTCTTCGCGGCAGCCACTGCTATCTCTTTATGAGTATCGTTGCCTGTCGAGATGTCTACCAGATCAATATCGTCCGCTTCAACAAGGTGTCTATAGCCCTCACTGGCTCGCTCCCAACCATATTGTTTTGCGTACTGCTCAGCCTCAGACAACACCAAACCACTAATTTCTTTCATCACCGGCACGGCCTTCACATCGGGAAACGCAAATGCCACATCTCGATAGCCTACACTGTGAGCTTTGCCCATAAACATATAACCGACCAATCCGACATTGACTTTCTTTTGGGCCATAGTTGCTACCTCCTTGTTCCTTAATGATTACGGTCTCTGCTGGCTGCAGGTACCGAAATACCGCTAACATAGAAACAGACCCGGGGTCGACTCCAATATGAAGGTCCATCACCCCCCGGATCCAAGCGTAGCCTCCAAATGTATGAACTACTGAGAAGGCGTCGGTGTTGTTTCTCCTGGAGACGCAGGATGCGCCGTGTCTTCGCTAGCTGGCTCTGACGGTGGCGGAGGCGGTGTCTCAGACGGCGGCGCTTCCTCTAGGTCCTCTTTCGCAGGAGGCGGCGTAGTAGCCTTTGCAGGCGGCTGAGCGGACTTGGCCTCGGGCTTCGATGGTGCAAGGAAATTCTCGATCTTCCCTTGGTTCCTCAGGCTTAGCATCAGGGTATTGTACTCGTCCGGTAACCTTCTCTGGAAAATCGCTTCAACCAGTTCCTGTCGATTCTTTCCGACAGCAGTCTTACCCAATCCTGTCAGTTTGATAAGGTGATAGCCGTACAGGGTCTTTACCGGAGCGCTGACTTCGCCAACCTTCTTCAGTTCATCGAACACAGCTTTCGAAAACTCGGGAAGCATGTCGCCTCTTTGGAAGAACCCGAGATCGCCTTTTTTGGCTTTTGAGCCTTCATCTTCAGAGTATTTGGCAACGGCGTCCTCGAAAGACAGACCGTTCTTGATCTCTTCAGCAATCTTCTCTATCTTGGCCTTAGCTTCAGCGTCTTTCGGATTATCTTTTTGCTCTTCGTTGGATGGTCCGCTTGCTTGTACCCTGATTAAAATATGGCTAGCTCTCCGGTACTGGTCTGCCTCTTCCGGAGTAATCTTGATTCTCTTCTTTATTATGCCCTCGACCTGCATCCGCATCTTGAGGGAAGCAAAAATGTATCCGGGAGTTATTCCCCGGCTGCGCATCATCTCGTCAAAGTCCTGGCCAAATGCGCTGTTCTGCTTCTTGATTTCGTCCAGGCGAGCTCTAACTTGCTCAGGTGTAACATTGACACCAGCTTTCCTAGCCTCCTGTCCGACCAGACGCTGCATGATCATTTGGTCGAGCACCGATAGGGATTGCCAATCAATGAGGGTGGATATCAACTGGTCTTTGGTAATCTTGTCGCCGTTTACGACAGCCACCACGTCCGGGAGAGACTGTGCGCACATACCCGGAACTGCAGAAGCTATCATGACAAGGACGGCAAGGACAAGAGCTTTTCTTAGCATATCGTCACTCCTTTCGAAATGCGTCATCAAGGAATGTTACTATAAAAGTGCATTAGAGTCAACAGCAGATTCCGCTAACTGCCTAATCACAACAACCTACACAGTGTTCATGAAATCTGCAACTTGCTCAGCGGTTGGCAGGGACGACTGGGCTCCCAACTGCATCACTGATAAAGCTGCCGCAGCGTTTGCGAATTCCACAGCGGTGAGAATGTCATGTCCAGAACCGACAGCGACTGCCAAAGCGCCGACAAAAGCATCGCCAGCCGCTGTAGTGTCCACGGCCTTCACTTTTCGAGCTGACACCTGCCAGGCCCCTTCGTGCGAGACCACCAGCGCCCCACGCGCTCCAAGGGTTACTATAACAATTTCCGGTCCTAGGTCTGATAGTCTGGATGCAAGACTGCTGTCGACGACTATATCATGGCTAAGCCCTAAAATGGCACGCGTTTCGGACTCGTTAGGTACAAGGATATCAACATGCTGTAATAACTGGCTGGGTAAACCACCGGCACACGCTGGCGCGGGATTTAAGATGACCTTCAGACCCCTCTCCTGGCCCAATCGAGCAGCGTGGGAGACAGACTCAACGGGAATCTCAAGTTGGAGAATCATGACAGAGGACAGGGAGATTACGTTATTCGCGGATTCGATATCTGATGGTGATAACCGTGCGTTTGCGCCAGGAGCCACAGCTATCATATTTTCGCCCGCTTCATCGACCAGGATCAGAGCAACCCCGGACGGACACCCCTCATCCCGAGTGATAAATCGGGTGTCTATACCCTCGTTTCGAAGCTGTTGGATCGCGTTGTCACCAAATACATCACAACCTAAGCGAGCTACAAACACGACATCCGCACCAAGTCTTGCGGCTGCAACTGCCTGATTAGCCCCCTTCCCGCCTGCAATCATTCTAAACTCTTGGCCAAGAACAGTCTGTCCAGGGCAAGGCAGATGAGGCATTTTCACTACCATATCGGTATTGCTTGAACCGACCACGACGATTTGAGGCATATCAACCCACCCACTCAATACAATCTCACCTTCACACGTGGCGCATTATCAGGTATTGCTTGGGAATTCCCAGTATACGTAGGAGAATGTTACTGCTTGGTTACCTACTTTGTCAAAACAGGACTAACCGGAGAGTGAATTACCGACTGGACAGCAAATCACTTAGTGTCACGAACTGATACCCTTGCGCACGCAGTTGTTCGATGACGACCGGGAGCGCACTACAGGTAACGGGTTCTCCGTTATGCATAAGCACGATAGCACCATCGCCGGCGCCCTTCACAACGTGCGCTACTAACTCGTCTTTAGTCGTCCCCTCGTATCGACTGCAACCGACAGTCCAGAAAACTGCCTTGAATCCTTGCCGTGCCGCCGCCTGTTTTGTAGCCTCACTGATGTGGCCGCCTGGAGGACGAAAGTATAACGACGACTTACCCGTTACTTCATAAATGACAGCCTCCGTCTTGCTTAGCTCAGCTTCCACATCATCTACGCTTAGTTTGGACAGATCTGGGTGTGTATACGTATGATTTGCTATTTCGTGACCTGCTTCGTGAATTGCCTTCATCAGGTCGGGCTGGGTTTGCGCGCGAAAGCCAACAACAAAGAACGTAGCCGGTACACCATACTTGGCCAGGATATCAAGGAGTTCAGCAGTTCGTTCGTTCGGACCGTCGTCGAAGGTAAGGGCTATTCTCCTGGAGCCACCAGGGCCTTTGCTTATCTCAGCAAAGCTAGGGGAAACGCCTCGCAGCTGGTTTACAAGCTTACGTGCGTCACGGTATCCTGGTTCATAGGCCACAACGTATTGTAACTGAGTTAATGCCTTACCAGTATCACCCGCCTCCAGGTAAAGCATTGCCAGTTGATATCGCATCATTTTCTGAGACACCGTCAACCTGATACAGTTCCAAAGCTTCCTCGAAATGTCCTGGAAAGCCTCGCTGTTCTTATCTCCATCATTCGATAATCGTCCTGGGTTGTTCACGTGTACCCAGAAAGACTTCTGACTGACGAGGACACCGTATGAGTCCTTCCCCTCCATTCTTATCTCGTGAAGACCGTTCGAATACTTTGTAGTGTCCAGGACGAACTCGTATGGCTCCCAATTGGTAACGCCGACGACAGCATCGTCTACGTATAAGGCAACAAACGAGACACCAGAAGACCTACTGGCATCTGCCCTGAGCGTCACTCGGCCAGACACAATCCGTTCATTCCTTCGCTCACCAGGTTTCCATGTCAGCTTACTTTGCGGCAGCTTGATCGGTGACTGTACATCAAACGTAGCCAAAGGTGCGCGCTGCTCCTCAAAGCCCAATTGCGTTGACCCCTCGACCAAGTTCTGAAGGCGCATGATCGCCTGTTCCCTTCTCCCTGCTTTGGCGTCTATCGCACTCATTAACTGACCAGCAAGAGCCGATGATTTCATGCCATCAAGAGTTGTGGGTAATGCTTCACCGGATAGGAAATCAAGATAATCCAAGGCTAGCATGACCTCTTCGGGAGATCCACGATGCTTTCCTGCGGTTTGAATGATCGTTCTCGCCTGAGAAATCTGCTTGCGAGTTAGATAGATCAAGCCGAGTGCATACTGAGACTGCCAATCTTCTGGATCCGCCTTCAGTGCTTTTTGAAACTCAAGCTCAGCATCACCAAGCCGATTAGTGTGCAGATATATGATGCCCATCAACTTGTGACCCAGCGTATCGCGGTCGTCTAACAAGCTTACTCTGAAAACCGCTGCCGCTGCTTCATCGTAAGCACCCCGCTCTATATCTGCAACGCTGCTTCTGATAGTTCCCCAGTAGTTGGCACTCACCGCTACACTAGCTGACAGGTATATGACTAACAAAATGGCAAGCGCAGATCTTAGAAGTCCAATCATTTTTCACATGAAAGTCCTTTGCCATGATACACGCTAAACACAGTATCCTATCCTGAATGGAAAGTCAATTGTGGTGGAGAGAGCTTTCAGACATGAAGAATAGCACAGAACACGGTGCAATTTCAGTAGCGAAAAATGTGGAAATGGCTATCATTTCAGCATCTTGACAGAAACTCGCCTGTACTAAAAAGTTTCTGGCGACAACATATCTCTACACGAATTTCGTTTGCGATAGTATCAATCTGAACTACAAGGTATTCGGCGTTAGCATCACCGCAGTCGGCCAACGCAGCATCCATAGCCCTTGTCACTGCGACTTGGAGGCTAGAAATCTTTTCTACACTCAGACTCATGCTACGCCCCATCTCACGAACAAACCTACGCACGAGAGAAAATGCGGAAGCGTCGGCGGGCAACGTGAACTGCATTACCCGACAGGGCGTGCCGGATTTCGCCGTTCCTATCAACACTCTACTCCTTCGACCTAGATGTCCCAGATCAGCGCCTCTAGGGGGTAGGTAGGCGCTTCATATGAGCAGTATTGCTCATATTACAATAATACCATACTGCACCAATTTGGTCAACGTTTTTCACGATTTTTTCGGACTAGGGACTAGCCAGTTCTAGACACGCCGCGCACTCTAAGCTGTTTCAGCAAGATGCACCTATTTTTCAGGTCTCAAATGATGATACAGCCAGACTGCAAACAACACGCCAACAATAACTGCTATTACCGCATCTGCTCCATGGAAATATGCGCGTATAGATTCCCAGTTTTCACCAAGACTTTTACCCAAATATGCAAGGAAATAACACCATGGTACCGAACCAACAAATGAATAGGCCACGAAGCGCCCGAAATGCATCCTGGAAACCCCTGCGGGAAAGGAGATAAAGGTTCTGACCACTGGAAGAAGACGGCTGATAAAAACAATCGGCTCTCCGTACTTCTCAAACCATTCGTCTGCCCTGTCTATGTCTCGCTTACGAATTAGAACATACCGGCCGTATCGCTCCAGGAAGGGCCTACCGCCACACATGCCCGCATAGTAAGCAACCACAGACCCGATTGCACATCCTAGTGCACCTGAAAGGGACGCAAAGTGCAAATTAAACCTGCCTTCATACACGAGAAATCCAGAAAATGGCATTATTATCTCGCTCGGCAAGGGTATACATGCGCTCTCAATGGCCATTAGCACTACCACACCGGCATAGCCGAGCGTCGATATCTGGCTCTTCACCCATAGGGCAACTATATGTACTAAGCCCTCCAAGAGCAACCTCCTAACAGACCCATAATAATAAGAGTACTTCTCGAAGATTAAACACCGGATTTTGCACACGTCATGGAAATGTCTAGACTTCCATGATCACCGGCACTACCATTGGTCGACGTCGTGTCCGCGCATAGAGCAATTTGGCCACTGGGGTGCGGATATCGGACTTAACCGTAGTCCATTCTGTGGCAGCATCCACCGTTAGACCTTCAAGGATTTCCAGAACGAGCTTTTTCGCGTCCTCGATTAAGTCTTCAGCCTCTTCAACGTACACAAAACCTCGAGAAATGATGTCAGGTCCTGCCACTACGTCGCCCGTGTTTCTATCAATACCAACCACTATGATGAATATGCCATCATTTGCCAGCAATCGCCTATCGCGGAGTACGATATCCCCGACATCGCCCACGCCGATTCCGTCCACTAGAACGTCCCCTGCTTGGACTTTCGCACCGAGTTGCGCCACGCTCTTGTCAATTTCCAGAACATCACCGACCTCCATTGAAAACGCATTATCTGGAGGTATTCCCATATCCCTAGCAAGTTCGATGAATTTCGCCACATGACGACACTCACCATGCACTGGTATTACGTAAGTAGGACGAATAAGACCGAGCATCAGCTTGAGCTCGTCACGATTTGCATGGCCTGACACATGTACCGGAGCAATTGCGTCATATATGACATTGGCGCCATGTTTGAACAAATGGTTAATAGTACGAGCAACTAGATCCTCGTTCCCGGGTATTGGAGTTGCTGAGATGACTACTGTGTCCCCCTTCTGGATTTTGACTCTCTTATGATCGTTCATCGCCATCCGTGCAAGCGCCGAAAGAGGCTCTCCCTGGCTGCCAGTTGTCATCACAACAATCTGTTCGGGAGGATAATCGTCTATCTCGTCCAGTCTGATCTTTGTATTTGCCGGAATTGCAACATAGCCCAATTCCTCGGCGATATCTACGTTCTTAGCCATACTCCTGCCCGCGATTGTGACTTTTCGGCCATACATCGCAGCAGTTTTGAACACTTGTTGAATGCGATGAATATTCGAAGCGAACGTAGCAACGATGATCTTTCCTCCAGCCTGAGCAAAGACATCGTCGAACACCTTACCAACTTCACGCTCGGAAGGTACATAGCCGGGTTTTTCAACGTTCGTACAATCACACAGAAGCACGAGAACCCCCTCGTCGCCGAGACGTGCAAGCCGGGAGATATCCACGGTTTTTCCGTCGATGGGGGTTAAATCGAACTTAAAATCTCCGCTATGCACAATCGTTCCCATAGGCAACCTGACAGCATAGCAAAGTCCATCCGGGATGCTATGTGTGACACGGATGGCTTCGATATCGAAATCACCGATGTCGAACCGATCCCCTGCTTCAATGAGATTTAACTCAGCCGCCTCGACCAGTCCGAATTCCTCGAGCTTAGCCCTGACAAATCCGAGAGTTAACTTAGTACCCCATACCGGAACATTGATCTGTCGTAGAACATACGGTAAAGCCCCTATGTGATCTTCGTGGCCATGGGTAAGGATGATTCCTCGAACACGTTCTTTTCGCTCGAGTAAATACGTAACGTCGGGGATAACTATATCGACTCCGAGCATGTCTTCATTGGGAAACATTAGCCCAGAGTCGATAACTAGCAGTTGGTCGGCGTACTCAAGAACGGTCATGTTCTTGCCGATTTCACTTACGCCACCCAGAGGGATTATTTTGATGTGCTCGGTGTCTGCCATTGTATCATTTCGGAGAAAGAGAGGGCCAACACGCCCAGTTGTTTGCCCTCCAATTCACTAACTACTGAGAACGAGATTGCGCGTTACGCGATACTATAAATTAATATAGTCGCGAGCGGTTCGTCTGAACCGCTAACGACCTTTGATCATGCCTCTAGAAACCAGCAATTCCGCAATCTGAACAGCGTTCAGAGCTGCACCTTTCCGAAGATTGTCAGCTACAATCCACATGCTCAACCCAGTTGGAACGAACGGATCCTCTCTAATTCTTCCTACGAACGTTTCATCTCGACCTGAAGCGTCAATCGGCATGGGATACGTCCGGCAGTTAGGATCGGCATCCGTCGGCCTGGGACTATCAACTACTACAACGCCTGGTGCTCTAGACAATAAATCACGAGCTTCATCCGCGGTGATTTTTTCTTCCGTTTCGATGTACACCGACTCCGAATGACCATTAAAAACGGGAACACGGACAGTGGTCGGAGTGATATGAATATTCTTATCCCCAAGGATTTTATGCGTTTCCTCGATCATTTTCCACTCCTCTGTGGTGTAGCCATCTTCTCGGAAACTGCCAATGTGTGGTAGCAGATTGAAACCAATCTGGTACGGATACACCGGTCCGGCATTGCAGGTCTTACCATTGACAATTAGTTCAGCTTGTTCATGTAGTTCCTTGATTGCCTCCCGGCCTGTCCCTGAAACAGCTTGATAAGTACTTACCACAATCCTCGTGATTCTCGATCGATCATAAAGCGGCTTGAGTGCGACGATCATTTGAATTGTCGAGCAATTGGGGTTTGCAATAACGCCCTGATGCCATGACACGTCATCTGGGTTGCATTCTGGAACGACTAGTGGCACTCGTGGGTCCATGCGAAAAGTAGAAGAATTGTCGATGACGACTGCTCCGCGCTCGGCGGCCTCCCATGCAAAAATCTTACTTGCACCCTCGGTACCTGCAAACAGCACTATGTCTATGTCGTCAAACTCTCCTGGAACTGTCTCTCGAACGTCATAAGCGACACCATTTACAGTAATCTGCCTTGCCGTTCTGGCCAAGACCTTCAATTCGTTTATTGGAAAGCTACGCTGAGCCAAGACATTCAGCATTTCCTCGCCGACAGCGCCGGCACCTACTACTGCAACATTATACCTCACTCCAAGGCCTCCTTACATTTATGGTCTTCACGGTTTGACCACTCGCGGTCATTACTAAGCGCTCATAAGTTGAAAATCGCCCAGTAACCGACACTCCTGTGTGCCTTGTGCTAACATCCTCGTTATCCCGAGCATCGTCGCTCGTTGGTTATTACAATAGATTCTCAAGCCCGTACACAACGTCCTTCAGACCGATAGCTTTCCGGAGGGCAAGAAGAACACCGGGCATGAATGATTTTCTGTCATACGAATCGTGTCTGATTGTCAGGGTCTGCCCGAGTCCACCAAATATGACCTCCTGATGGGCTATCAATCCTGGCAGACGTACGCTGTGAATACGTATACCATGAAAATCGCCACCCCTGGCGGGATCGGTCGGGTCTCCGGCTGCTTCGTGCTTGTGAACTCGGTTTTCCGCTATCAGTTCTGCTGTCTTGATCGATGTACCAGACGGCGCATCAAGTTTCTTATCATGATGCAACTCGATGATCTCGACAGCGGGCATGTACTTAGCGACTTCAGCGGCCATTTTCATCATCAGAACGGCTCCGATTGCAAAGTTAGGCGCGATAATCGCACCTGTTCCGTAGCGACTAGAGAGTTCCCTAATCTCCTCCAGATTCTCCTGGCTAATACCAGTTGTTCCAACCACGGGAACAGCCTTTGCGGACATTATGCACCGGATGTCGTCCATTGCCACTGACGGAATGCTGAACACTACGACAGCGTCTAACGAGACGGAGCTCACTACCTTATCAATACTCTTTTCGATAATCACTGGGCAGTCTAAGCCCAGGACCTCCGAAATTGTGTTGCCTGCAAACGCAGGGTCTGCAGCACCGACAAGGGTAAATTCATCGCGGGCCTCTAGCACAGCATTTACTACTTCGCGCCCCATTCTGCCCCCGGCGCCTGATACCGCTACCTTTATGCTTCGTTCATCCATCAATTCATCACAACCTTCGTTTCATCGAGTGGACCGATTGTCGCCACGGCAATCGGCGAGTCTTTAAACAGTTTTCGAGCTACGCGATCTATGTCGTCGTGAGTCACTTTTTGAATTAAGCTGATCAACTCATCCAATGGGATAGGCCTGCCGAGATAAAGCTCAGACTTTGCCATGCGAATCATGCGACTACTCATGTTCTCCTGACTAAGAACCAGACCCCCGCGAATTTGGTTCTTCGCTCGGACAAGTTCTTCCGGGGTGATATTATGTTTCATGACCTTAGCGAATTCCGCCTTAATTAGTTCCAACACTTGACCCATATTCTCTCTACTGGTACCACCGTAGACCACAAACAGTCCACCCTCCCGGAAAGACGCAGAGTAGGAACCTATCGTATAAGCTAGTCCCCTTCTTTCTCGAATTTCCTGAAAAAGCCGAGAGCTCATACTTCCCCCAAGTGCCGCATCGATAACTGCAAGAGTATAGACATCGGGGTCGAGTTGTGAAAATCCCGGCGTACCTACGCAAAAATGCACTTGTTCTGTAGGTCTATTAGTAAATGCAGAGGATCCCGAAAATATAGGTGCTTCATGCCTAGGTTTGGGACATGTTCCTTCTAGCCCCCCGAAGAGCGAAGCAATCTGTTCTACCAAAGCCTCGTGCACCAGGTTGCCAGCAGCTGCGATCACAATGTTATCTGGTGTATATCTCTCTTGCATGAACCTAACAAGTACATCACTTGTCAGGTTACTCACGGACTCCCATCTGCCTAAAATCGGGTTCCCAAGTGGGTGGTTGTCCCAGGCTGTCAATGCAAACACGTCATGCACAAGATCTTCCGTTGTGTCTTCGTAACGTTTGATCTCTTCCAGAATGACATTCTTCTCGACTTCTACGTCATCCGGCCTAAAGAGCGAGTTCAGGAACATATCCGCAAGTATGTCTACCGCTTGATGCAAGTGCTCTGAGAGAACTTTGCAGTAGTAGCAAGTATATTCCTTCTCCGTAAAAGCATTCAACTGGCCGCCTAGGAAATCGAACTCATCTGCAATCTGACTTGCAGACCGACTTTCCGTACCTTTGAAGAGCATATGTTCAATAAAATGGCACGCTCCTCGACGATCCAAATCCTCGTCCCGTGCACCGGTAGCAATCCAAATACCGACGGACACAGACTGAACATAGGGTACACTCTCTGTGACAATCCGTACGTTGTTAGGAAGAACTTCCTTTCTCATCATTATACAAAACCTGTCTATTACCAACCATTGCTATCGCTAGAACACCTGACGAGCCAACGCCATGGTATACTCTGAGGTTGTATCGACATGCTTGTATACAAGGATGTCGATTGGCGCACCGGAGTTAACGATAAGTATACCGGCCTAGGCTGCTGGCTCCATGTGTCGTAGCCCTGACCGGTCATCAAGCTACCGCCTAAACTACCCTTATGCTATCGCTTCGGCCGGAACTTGGCTTGAGGCAACCCTGTGACTGAAGTTTCGCGCTGGGTCTGGGCACGCTCGAAGTGTTTTGCGGGAGCAGGCGATTCTTCCAATTCGGTATCGCCTGGCTGTGGTACTCCCTTGCGCGTCAGGTTTATCTTTCCCTGTGGGGTAATCTCTGTTACTCGAACGACGATTTCGTCACCAACATGGACAACGTCCTCTACTCGCTCGATTCGCCTTGGAGCCAGCTGTGATATGTGCACGAGACCTTCTCTGCCGGGCAATATTTCTACGAAGGCTCCGAAGGCTGTAATCTTTGTAACGTGGCCAACATAAGTCTCACCGACCCGGATTTCGCGTGCAATGTCGTCCACCATCTTAAGGGCACGCTCACCGCCGCTCTTATCCACCGCAGTGATAAACACATGACCATCTTGTTCGATGCTGATTCTGGCGCCTGTTTCTGCTTCTATCTTCTTAATCACCTTGCCACCTGGGCCAATGACTTCGCCAATCTTATCAGGATGAATCTCGATGATGAGCACTCTCGGCGCATATGGCGACAGTTCAGGCTTAGGCTCAGAGATGACTTCAAGCATCTTGTTTAGGATGTGCAAACGAGCGGTCTTTGCCTTCTCAAGGGCATCTGCCATTACGTCTAGAGGAATGCCCTTTATCTTCGTATCAAGTTGGATAGCCGTAACGCCCGTTGCACTTCCCGCAACCTTGAAGTCCATGTCACCGTAGAAATCTTCCATGTCACGTATGTCACTCAGAATGACATACTTATGGCCATCGGTTATCAATCCCATGGCAGCACCTGCCACCGGGGCTTTGATTCGCACTCCTGCATCCATAAGAGCGAGTGTGCTTCCGCACACGCTTGCCATGGATGTTGAGCCATTGGACTCTAACACCTCTGAAGTCACAAGAATTGCGTAAGGAAACTCATCCTGGGGGGGAATGACCGATGCTAAAGCCTTCTCAGCTAGAGCACCATGACCGATTTCACGTCTGCCGGGCGCTCGAAGAGGGCGCGTTTCACCAACACTGAACGGCGGAAAATTGTAAAAGTGCATGTAACGCTTGATACCGTCTTCCTCGACAGTGTCCACGATCTGCGCATCCTCAAGAGATCCCAGCGTAACCGTGGACAGGACCTGAGTTTGCCCTCGCGTGAACAGTCCAGAACCGTGTACTCGAGGCAGTAGTCCCACCTCGCATGAAATTGGCCTGATTTCGTCTGGAGTTCTGCCGTCAGCACGAATTCCCTTGTCCAGAATGAGCTTTCTCAGCTCTTCTTTAGCAATTTTCTCAACTACCTCAGCAACTTCCAGTTCTTGCTCTGGAAACTCCGGTATCAGTCGGTCAACAATCTCAGCAATGCCCGTCTTTCTCTGTTGCTTTTCTGTCTGCTGAATTGCGTTGATGATGTCCTCACCAGCACGTTCTCTAATCTCTGTGACTAGTTCTTCCGGAAGAGTATGGAGTGGAACGTCTGACTTCGGCTGACCGACCTTATGCACCAAATCGTCTTGAAGTTGGATAGCCTGTTTCACGTATTCGTGACCCAGTTGGAGCGCCTCTAGAATTACGGATTCTTCAACTTGGTTGGCCTCCACATCTACCGTGGTGATCGCATCACGGGTACCAGCCATAACTACATTCAAATCTGCTAGTTCCGCTTCTTCCCAGGACGGATTTACGATAAACTGGCCATCAATTCTGGAAACGCGGACAGCACCTATGGGACCTTCAAATGGTATCCGAGATATACTGAGTGCGGCCGAAGCCCCGATTATCGCAAGGACATCCGGTGGATTTGCCAAATCGACTGACAGAGGAATTGCGATAACCTGCACTTCATTCCGCATTCCTTCAGGGAATAACGGGCGAAGCGGGCGGTCGATCAACCTCGAAATAATGACTGCCCTTTCTGAGGGTTTGCCCCCGCGCTTGACGAAGCCACCGGGGATTTTACCAACGGCATACTTACGTTCCTCGTAGTCACAGACCAACGGAAAGAAGTCTATACCTTCTCTTGGTTCGTCGCTCATGGTGGCCGTAGCCAGTACTCTGGTGTCACCCATTGAGACGACAACCGCTCCGTCGGCCTGCTTGGCCATCTTCCCCGTTTCGATGCGCAGAATACGGCCATTAAGGTCCAACTCAACGTGTTCTACCATGTATTATCAGCCTTCTCCTATCTCCTCAAGCCCAGACGATCCACTACAGAGCGATAACGCTGTATGTCCTTCTTGCTGAGGTAATTTAGCAGCCTGCGGCGATGTCCAACCATCATCAGAAGGCCACGACGGGAATGATGGTCCTTCTTGTGCTGCTTGAGATGCTCGGTAAGCTGATTGATTCTCGCTGTCAATAGGGCAATTTGCACCTCAGCTGAACCCGTGTCGCCGTCGTGTGTTCGGTACTCGCTGATGATAGCTGATTTTGCTTCCTTCTGGAGAGTCATCTGTTCAACAATCCCCCTGATCAAAACGGGTCGCATGCGGGCTTGCAGTTTCCGGAGACGGATGGGAGGCAATAGACAAAAGGCTGTGGACCTTGCGATCCCAGGATTCTTTCTTCCGAGCAGCACTACGGCCCATAGGTTATCGTCTACCGGACTTCTCACGAAATATCGAGAGCTACTATATTACGCCAATTCGCATTGGGTCCGCAGGCTTTCGTCTACCGCAACCCACCCGCCGCAATAGCAGCCGGCATGGCCCGGGTTTACTATTTCGTGAAGTTTACCACACTGCCCACATTGTGTCAAATAGGCTCAGGTTTCTTACTCCACCAGTCCCCTAGCTACCTCAATGTCTCGAATGATTTGCTGTCTCAAGCCCTCTATGTCCGGAAAACATTCCTCATCTCGAAGGCGATGATGAAAAGCCACTTCCAGACACTGCCCGTACAGGTCGCCGCTGAATCCTATCAAGTGCACTTCTATAGACTCTCTTTTCGTCTTATCCGAAATCGTTGGACACCGCCCTATGTTTAGTACGCCGTTGTATTTGTTATTACCCAGATTCACAGACACCGCATACACGCCTCTTGCCGGAATAACCTGGTTTGCAGCTGGTTCGATATTGGCAGTCGGAAACCCGATGGAACGCCCAACACCTTTTCCAGGCACCACCTTACCTTCCAAAACAAAAGGGTGTCCTAGAAGAACGTTAGCTTTTTCCACCTTACCAGCAGACAGCAAGTTGCGAATCGCCGTGCTACTTACTAGTATATCGTCCAGCCGAATCGGAGAAACGGCAACCACTTCGAATCCACGCTTTGCTCCCATCTGCCTTAGTAGATCAGCGTTTCCAGTACGGTCTTTGCCAAACACAAAGTTCTTTCCGACGACGACTTGAATAGTGGACAACTTATCACAAAGAATTTTTGAAACGAAATCCTCAGCTGGCATATCTAGAAGCCAACGTTCTGCCGGGAGTACCAGCGTGGCATCTATACCTTGCTCTGCGATCAGTTCCAGTTTTTGCCGAAGGGTTGTTATGTAGCGTATCTTACTCCCAGAGCGTACTACTTCAATAGGGTTGCGGTTGAACGTGACGGCTACTGAGCGTGCCCCTAGTTCGACGGAATCAGCTCTTACTATACGCATGATTGCTTGATGACCTACATGCACACCGTCGAACACTCCAATGGTTACAACCGATGGAATTCCTGGTTTTATTTCTTCTAGATGGAAAATAGTCTCCAACGCTCGTATCCTGTGACAACAAATTAGCTGACTACTGAAACTGAATTCAACAGAGACAGGGACGCGTCTTTCTTTTGTACAACATTTTCAGCGCGGAATAAACACTTTATCTGGGCGCATACTAAGGGTTCCTCTTGGCGACCGAGATATGATGCCTATACCTAACAATTCGCCCTTGGGATCATGAATCCTAACTGGTAACCGCTCTACCACTTCTGTCTCACCGGGCGATACGGTGACGTCGCCAATTGGTATCGCCACTCCGTTTGCTACAGCAGAAATCTGAGAACCTGATACTGTAACAAACGGCAGATGCTCTAGGGCTTCGTCTATGGTATACGCAATTTCAGATAACCTGCCGCTTGAAGCCATCTCTTCAACTGTCTCCACGGTGACCGACTCATCAAGAGAGAACTTGCCGACGGCAATTCGAACAAGTGATGACATAAATCCACCACAACCTAGCGCCCGACCTATGTCTGCACACAGGGTGCGAATATAAGTTCCGCGGGAGCATTTTACGTGGAGTACAGCTTCTGGGCGTGTCCCAGGATGAAAGTCCAACAGCTCCAAATGATATACCTCTACCGCTCTAGCCTGACGCTCAACAGTCTTGCCAGTCCGAGCTATCTCATAAAGCCGACGGCCCTTGTAGTGCACAGCGGATACCATTGGCGGCACCTGCATGATTGAGCCAACAAATCTTTCCAATACGTTCTCGACCGCTAACCTACCAATGTATGAGCAATCCGATTCCTTTACAACTCTGCCTGTTTGGTCTTCGGTATCGGTCTCAGCACCGAGCACTAGTGTAGCAACGTACTCTTTTGGCAAGTTCACAAGGTACTCAGTTATACGAGTGGCATTGTCGAGGCATATTAGGAGAACACCACTCGCCGGGGGATCGAGCGTACCTGCATGGCCGATACGCTTCGGATTAATACTTCTGCGGAGCCGAGCAACTATATCATGCGAGGTAGGTCCGGTAGGTTTGTTGATATTTAGGATTGCATCCATTTTTGGACAGCGTCTACAACAAGATTGATCGCCTGGTCCAAAGGCGCACTAACAGTGCACCCTGCGGCAGTTCTATGACCACCTCCCCCGAATAAGTGGGCAATTTGGCTAACATCCAAGCCATCTCTCGAACGGAGGCTAATCCTAGTGGTCCCATCTATTCCTTCACGGAAAAGAATTGCCACCTGCGCCCCGCGAATAGCCCGAATGTAATTCACGATGCCTTCTGTCTCTGCGTCTGCGGCTTCGGAAGCATCCATGTGCTCGCGTGTTATGCTAGCATACGCAATTCTACCACTTGCGGCTGTCTGTACACCCGCAAGAGCCATACCGAGCAACCTTACGCTAGAGAGCGAGCGTGTTTCGTAGACTCTTCTAGCTACTTTGCTGGCTGATGCTCCTGCTTCCATCAGTTCGGCGGCAGCTCTTAGAGTCCTGGGTGTAACATTGCTGAATCGAAAAGATCCCGTGTCAGTTACAATCGCAGTTAGCAGACACTCTGCAATCTCGGCAGTTATAATTGCATTGGCTTTCTTCAGTAATTCGAGAACTATTTCTCCGCATGAGGCAGCTGAAGAATCAGTCAGGCGACAATTCGACTGCTGTGTGCACACTGGGTGATGATCTATCTCCATGACGCAGTCACAGCGGGACAACAGTTCTTGAGCGGGCCCAAGTCGGTCTAGGCTTTCGCAATCAATTACTATCGCAACGCCAAATCGAGTACCTTCCGGGGCATTCCTGCGTATCAGATCGCTGCCAGGCAGAAACTTATATAGTTCGGGGACACCTTCGGGACTTACGGCCAGGGCACGCTTCCCCAGTGATCGAAGAAATATCGACAACGCACAGATGCAGCCCAGGCTATCGCCATCCGGGTTCACATGGCCGACTAGAAGAAAATCGTCACGTTCACGGAGAATACGAGCAGCTACGTCGAGGTCATTTGTCTTCATCGTGTTTCACCCGCTGCAGCAATTCAAATATGCGCGCCCCGTGTTCGACGGCTGTATCAATCTTGAACGTGATTTCGGGGATTATCTTCATGTGGACGCGTCGGCCAAACTCTCCTCGAATGTAACCAGACGCTGACTGAAGGACCGCGATGCTCTCCTTTTTAGCTTGTTCATCCCCAAATACGCTAACAAACACCTTTGCATGACGAAGGTCTTTCGAGACCTCAACGTCTGTAATTGTGACAAACCCCAGACGTGGATCTTTGATAGCCCGCCGAACGATGTCGCTTATCTCTGTTTTCAACAGTTCATTTACGCGTTCCTGCCTGGTAGTCATGTTAATCTCCAATCTACACGAATTCTACCTGGCAACTCTCGATACTAACCCGAGGATTTGCATTCACACTGTCGAGCACCTTATTCAGGACGCTATTTGCAAAACTCTTGTCGTTACTGACGCATGCAACACCAATCACGGTTCTGCGCCAGATGTCAAGAGCGTCTATCTCCGCTGCAGATACATTAAACTTGTTTCTAATCCCGTCCAGCAGACTCTTTACCACCTGGCGCTTATCCTTCAACGAGTTGCTCTCAGGAATGAGAAGGTCCATAGTAAGAATACCGACAACCATAGTCATTCAATGCAAACAAAACAATACATACTCAAGAGTGCGATTATTCGACCACTTAAGGGCTGATGTAGATGCCAACGCTCCACACTTCTTACGAAGTTGCTTCTAGATCTTCCTAGCAACTTCACGAACCTCAAACACCTCGACCGTATCTCCAACCTCGAAGGCATCAAATCCATCGATCATTATGCCACACTCGAAACCAGCGGCCATCTCCCGGACATCTTCCTTGATATGCCTTAGAGAAGATATCTTGCCTGTGTATATCACTTCACCGTTGCGAAGGACTCTGGCTTGGGCGTTTCGAACCACCTTGCCATCTGTCACATAGCTCCCTGCAACGACTCCGCCTCTCGGGAGTCTGAAGAGGGCACGCACCTCTACGTGGCCCAATATAGATTCTTCGAGTACCGGCTCCAGCAGACCTGCCATTGCGGCTCTCACTTCGTCAAGAAGTTCGTAAATAATCTGATATGTACGGATTTCTATGTCCTCCGTATCCGCCATGCGCTTCGCTAGTGGATCAACCTTAACATTAAAGCCAATAATGACTGCATTCGAAGCAGATGCCAATAAGACGTCTGACTCGCCTATATTCCCTACTCCGCTATGGATTACGTTCACCCTGACTTCTTCAGTGGACAAGCGCTCAAGAGATTGACGAACCGCTTCAACCGAACCCTGCACGTCTGCCTTGAGAACAACATTGAAGTCTTTGACACTTCCCTCTTGGAGCTGCTTGTATAGGTCGGCTAGTGTAACGCGTCGAGACGTTGAAAGCCGCTGTGAGCGGTCTTCCTCGGCACGAGATTCTGCTACCTGCCGTGCCTCCCTTTCCGTTGCATAGACCTCTAGCTTGTCACCAGCCATCGGAACAGCGGATAACCCGATTATCTCGACAGGAGTAGATGGTCCAGCTTCCTGAATTCTCTGCCCACGATCATCCAACATAGCCTTGATCCGGCCATAGCAGTGTCCTACCACAACCGCATCGCCCTGTCTCAGCGTTCCAGACTGCACCAAGACCGTTGCCACAGGGCCCTTGCCCTTATCGAGCTTTGCTTCTATGACTGTGGCTTCTACTGCACCCATAGGATCCGCCTTCAACTCTTGCAGTTCCGCGACAAGCAGGATCATGTCCAAGAGTTCGTCCACGTTTTCGCCAGTTTTGGCGGACAATTCAACCGATACAGTATCACCACCCCAAGACTCGACGACGAGTCCATGCTCAGCAAGCTGCTGCTTAGTGCGGTCGACGTTAGCCTCCGGTTTATCCACTTTGTTAATAGCGACTATGATCTGGACGCCCGCAGCACGAGCATGGTCCAGCGCCTCGATAGTCTGTGGCATCACACCGTCATCCGCAGCAACCACTAATACGGCGATGTCCGTCACCTGCGCACCTCTGGCGCGCATAGCGGTAAATGCCTCGTGACCGGGGGTATCCAAAAAAGTGATTCTCTTACCCTTAACATCCACCTGATAAGCACCGATGTGCTGAGTGATTCCGCCGAACTCCTGCTCGGTTACGCTTGTTTTTCGAATGAAGTCCAACAGGGTGGTCTTGCCATGGTCGACGTGACCCAAGACGGTCACGATCGGAGGGCGAGGCACAAGCACCGGCTCCCGAACGGGCTTGGGCTTCTCAACCGGCGGTTGTGGTTGGGGTTTCTTCCGAGGTTCCCCGACTTGCTTTCGTTCCACCGGTACAGGTTCTTCTACCGGCTCAACGGTCTCAACCGGCTCAGGTTCTGGTATGACAACGGAATAGCCGAAACTTTCCGCAACCTTTCTTGACAATTCAGCGGGAACAGTCTGGTTTACTGCAACGAGTGCACCATGTTTGACAAGGGCCTTCTGGACGTCCGTGGTAGCCACTCCCAGGAGGTCAGCCAGTTGCCGAACGGTGACCTGTTCAGGCAGGGTTATTTCCTTCCCTTTCTCACTTTCTGTCGAAACAGCACCACCGTTCTTATTCAGCAGATCTCTTACCATACTAACAGTCTTCTCATCCAAACCGCTAGTATGGCTCTTGACGCTAACACCAAGTTCGGCCAGTGCGGTCATAAGGTCATGCGTACTAATGTCCAACTCCTTAGCTAACTCGTAAACTCGCACGTTTGCCACTCTACTAATCACCTCATCTCAGAACACAGAGCTTGACCATACTCTCGTAACAGGTCTCATATGGGGTCGGTATACCTCGGTCCTCTTTATGCATAGTCGCTACTGCGATCGAGATGTCCGTGTGGTCCCGCACTCTAGCCGACTGTTGCTCTGTGTTCTACATCTCGTCCGACCCTTGCTTTATAATTTCTTCCAGACGCCGAACGGCATCTTCATTTACTTCTGCTCTTAGCGCCCTTGATAGTCGTTTTTCTTTTCGCGCCCGGGCCAAGCACTCTACAGACGGGCACAGATATGCGCCTCTACCCGCCATTTTTCCGGTAAGATCCACCGTTACTTCCCCAGCAGGTGTTCTAACGACGCGCAGCAGGGCTCGCTTATCACTGGTTGTCCTGCATGCAACGCAGGTTCTAATTGGCGTTTTACGTTGTCTCATCGGAATTAGTCGCAAAGCCTTCAGCACACGAACTATCACCCAGTTTACTTTCTGCCCTAACGACTTCTTCGGGCGATTCAGACACTTGGGAAGGGCAATCGTCAACATCAGTCACTGCAGCGTTCTCATTTTCGGCACCCGGTGACTCAACGGAAGACTCAAACAACTCGCCGACTTCTTTCTGGTCAGTAGCTGTGGATTCCCCGTCATCCTCTTCAGGAATCTCCGCCGTCAGCACAGACCGAGCTATCTGGGATTCGCTTCGAATATCAATACGCCATCCTGTCAATCTGGCCGCTAGTCGAACATTCTGTCCGGCCTTACCGATGGCCAAAGAAAGCTGGTTGTCAGGAACAACGACGAAGGCGCTCTTTGTTTCTTCATCGGCGTCCACAGAAATGACTTTCGCGGGACTAAGTGCTTCAGCTATGAATCGCTTTGGATCCTCGTTCCAGCGAATAATATCTATCTTTTCGTCGTACAACTCATTGACGACAGCTTGAACACGACTTCCTCGGTGTCCTACGCACGCACCAACTGGGTCCACTTTCTCCTCTGCGGATGCAACAGCGATTTTTGATCGCGACCCAGCTTCCCTGGCAACCGATTTGATGACCACTGTGCCATCATGGATCTCGGGTACTTCCAATTCGAACAGTCGCCTGATCAGGCTTGGATGTGTTCGCGATACGATGACTTGTGGACCTTTCGGAGTCCGCCTGACTTCCAAGACATAAACCTTTATCCGGTCATTGAACCTGTACGGCTCAGTCGGAACTTGCTCACTAGGTGGAAGAAGAGCTTCTATCTTACCAAGATTGATATATACATTGCGCTGTTCATGCCGCTGGACTGTACCGGTAAGAACCTCGCCTATTCTCTCGCTAAATTCTTCAAATACGTGCTCCCGCTCAGCCTCCCTAATGCGTTGCATAACCACCTGTTTGGCGGTCTGTGCAGCAATTCGGCCGAAGTCCTCTGGTGTCACTTCAACCTCGATTACGTCGCCGACGACAGCTTCGGGATCGACAGTACGCGCCTCTTCAAGAGCAATCTCCGTATGCTCATTCAGCACCTGATCGACAACAGTTTTCTCGCAGTAGACCTTGAAACCCGACCTCAATATCTCGACTCGCACCACGACGTCGCCAGTAGCTGCGAAATTCTTCTTATAAGCAGTGACGAGCGCAGACTCAACCGTCTCAAGAAGAACCTCGAGCGGAATCTCTTTTTCTTTTTCGATAGCTTTTAATGCTTCTAGGAAATCTCCGTTCATAGCGTACCTTCCAATAAACCTGGTCACTGCAACCCTAACATAAAAGAGTGGGTCGGATACCCACTCTTTTACTGCACATCAGGCTTAACCCGACATAAGTATACCAAATTACACAAACAGATGCAAGGGTTTTCGTCCCTCCTATGAACACTCGAAATGACCTAGTTCGGGATGCCCGCTCAGTAGTTGTAACACATATTCTGGTTTCATACCCCGCGGAAGTTTCATTCTGAGCACAACAGTACGACATCCCTCGCTAGGCTCTGAACCGGCTAGCGATTGTATAACCGCCCCCTTGCTCGTCAACTCCTCAATGATATCAGCTAGTGTTTCAAATCGGTGTTCGGGTATGTCAAAGCTGAATTTGCATGACTGGGTCTTGCCCAAAGATGGTTCAATTCCGCGCACAGTGGATAGAGTCACAAATACAATGCCGGTCGCAAACGTGGCTAGGGCGTAATAGCTCGGACCACCAATTCCAACTGCCATGCCGATAGCAGCTACAGTCCAAAGGCTGGCCGCGGTGGTCAATCCACGCACGATATTGCCCTGTCGAAGTATTGCACCACCACCTAGGAATCCAATGCCGCTCACAATCTGTGCCGCAATTCTACTAGGGTCGCTGCTATTCCGACCGAACGAAACAGACACTAGTGTAAAGACGGCTGCACCCATGCAAACCAAGATATGCGTACGCAGACCTGCAGGATGTTCGTGAACCTCTCGTTCGTAACCAACAAAACCGCCAAGTAGACCTGCAAGCAGTAGTTTGAATGCCATCACAAGAACATCAGGCATAAGGCCCTCCATTAGCAATCATATGATGCGGCCTTTCGAAAGTGAGAAAGCGCCATATACTTCATAACGATAAACCCCAAGTTCCGACCACACTCCAATCGTTCATAGACGTCTACGCGATTGGACGCTAGAAACCCGCGAATCGGAGTCTAAATTTCAGGCGAACGGCGGCTACGGAACTTCGCAAACAGTGCTTCGCAGAATTGCGCTTTGGTTACAGTTGGACTTAGTTCATCGATTATAGGATCCGGGGGCGGCCCTAATTCGTCCTTCGGTCTCGTATATCCTACCCACGTATCGTCCATCGAGCCGTCTATCCACGGTTCGATTCGGGATAGCCAGCTCTGCAGTTCAATCAAACTGAGGGGTGCGTCTGCCGACCCCGCTTTGGTAATACCGAGGTTCTCCAACTGTGTAAGGCTGGCTTCCTCCGTCCCTCCCCCAGCGTGCTTCATGAAAGGACCATAGGCAGGCATGAAATCACCGATCCGAATGCAGCTCATCAACACCTGGGCGGCCTTACCGCGAGTCATCGTCTCTTGAGGAGCCGCAATGTAGGATGGGAACAAACCGCGGGTGCCGTAGAACTGCATAGCTTTAAATTGCTCGTTTGTCACCCCTTGACCTGGTGATAGAACATCGGTAAACGCAGTAATCACTTGGCCCTGATCGAGCAGCCAACACTGAAGGCGTTTCACTGGCACATCCCTAGGTTCCACATATAGCCTCCTTGCCAGATGCGCTGCTGTCCCTGCTGCTTGCCCCATTGCCATCCACACTGGCTCCATTCTCAATGTACCAAAGCCTATGTGAGTCCCTGAAGCTGCACATGGAACCAACAGAGCATCCACTGCCTGAGGAACCATGACTCGATAAGGAATCTGATAGGGCTGCGTCATACCACCCATCCAGAAAAAGCCTTCCATCGTATCTTCACGATTCGGCTCTTTCTTTCGAGTAGCATGTGAATCCATCGCATACCCACCACAGGCAATACTGTCAAAATGAATAGGCGTCCGAAGAATCCCAGGCGCTAGCAACGCGTCGTGAGCAGTGAAATTGTACAATCCCCAGATGCGCCTGGCCTCGCGGACATAAATCTGGCGAGGAAAATTTTCATTATCCACAAACTCATCCTTTGCGAATCCCCACTCACGACACTCGCTTTTCAGTGATTCAGGCATTTCCGGGTCATTCTGGAGGAAGTAGAGAAGACCCATAATGTAATCTCTGTGTCGCTTAATGATCTGTTCGCGCTCTTCCCAGGTTGCCTCGGGATATGCATAGTTTTCCTCTGGAAGATCTGTAGAGATTAAAGCACGGGGCATATTGTTTGTGTCTGACTTGTTGTTTGGAATTCGTTCAATATTGAGTACATCGTCGACCCTCTTTATACGACCGCGCTTTATCGAATCCAGCACTTGCAGATACTCATCGCGGTTGTAGTTCTCTGGTTTTGTCGGCATGACACGATTGCTTGGATTATTCGTGAGACACAGCCGGAAATTGTAGGCTTGAACTCTTTTGTCGCCTCTGCCAGTGGAACCTGGAAGAATCATTCGCGTGTAATGATCCATGTAGAGCACGCCTGCGAAGGGCTCTCCGAACTCCTCTCTGGACTCCCTGCCGACCCGGTACGCACACCCGGCCATTGCGGCTATATCGCCTTCATAGGTCGCATCAATGAACACACCGGCTCGGATTCCGATACGCTTCTTGTGCCTTGTGTCCACAAATTCTACGCCATGCAGGCGGTTCCCGTACATAACTACTGCATCCGGTCGATAGTAGTACCTAACCTTGATCCGTTTCTCCGCCTTCACCATTCGATTCAGAATCTTCTCGGCAACGGATGGTTCAAAATAGTACCCATTGCTGGAATCCTTAACCTGCTGCGAATCTGCTCCGTATGTGTCCACGTAGTACGCATACACGTGGTCAATAAACTCCTTAAATATCCCTCCTACGGTCTGCCGCGGCCCTATGTCGGTTCGGCCCAAGCCATTGGTCATCATGCCACCGAGGTGATCTTTCATTTCCGTTAGGTAGACCTCCGAACCACATCTAGCTGCTGCAATCGCCGCAGTGATCCCAGCGGGAGTCGCACCGACTACAAGGATATCGGTCCGGATTCTTTCATCGGGTGGAGCAACAACATTGTAACCAGTGGAGGCAAAACAAAGAGAAGCAGAGGAACCTAGAACAAACATGAGCAAAATCCCAATTGTGTACATTTTATCTAGAAGCATGATCACTTCACCTCAACCCTGAGTGTCAGTACATGCCCATATATTATCAGCAGTCATGTCTCATGGCAAGTACATTAGTGGGTTGCGAAGCACAGGCGGCTATGGTAAACTTCGTTGTTCCGCTTCACCAGCGATATCTAAAATAGAAACTTACTGTTAGGAGAAACATCGTATGGTTAGTGATTCCACATTCCACTTACAGGAATACGAGCTTAGGATAAATCGCACGCTGGCATCTCTTGAGAAACAAGGTTTCTCACAGCGCTTTTGGGCGCGCGACGTCTCTCTGTGGAGACAAGGACCGAATGGTGACAGTGTTATAAGAGAACGACTGGGATGGCTGGACGTATTCACCAAGATGCGCGATCAACTACCAGAGATTACAGGATTCGTGGATGACGTGCGACAATCTGGATATCAATGTGCCATACTGATGGGAATGGGCGGCAGCAGTCTTAGCCCTGAGGTTTCACAACTTACTTTCGGTACGTCTGAAGGATTTCTCGAGTTAATAGTTCTAGATAGCACCGTTCCGTCCGCTGTATTGGACGTTGAGAGAAGGATAGACGGAAGAAAGACACTTTTCATAGTCTCTACAAAGTCTGGTGGCACCGTCGAAACGATATCCGCCTATCAATACTTCTCACAGGCCAGTCATCTCAAGCAGCAACCCACAGCCAATGATTTTGTGGCAATCACTGACCCTGGTACCAGCTTACACCAACTCGCACAGGAGCAAGGATTCAAGAAAGTATTTCTAAATCCGCCGGACATCGGTGGCAGATATTCAGCGCTGTCGCTATTCGGGCTGGTGCCTGCTGGGCTAATCGGAGTTGACCTCCAGGCTCTACTGGATCGTGCGTCACAGATGGCTATGCGCTGCGGACCCGACGTCCAAGTGACAAGCAATTCTGCCATTTTGCTTGGCGTTGTGATGGCTGAGTTGGCACTTCTGGGGCGGGACAAAATGACAATGGTATTCTCTCCTGAAATAGGCGCCTTTGGTTCTTGGGTTGAGCAACTCGTTGCTGAGAGTACCGGAAAGAATGGCCGCGGTATACTTCCAGTAGACTCGGAGCCAATTATGGACGCAGACCGCTATGGAGACGATCGGTGGCTCGTTTATACACGCCTGGCGTCATCCGCTAACACCGATTTGGACACCGAAATTCTGCGCCTAGTAGACGCTGGCATACCCGTTGTTCAAATTGACATAACGGACAAATACGATATCGGTGCTGAATACCTTCGATGGGAGATTGCTACGGCCGTTGCCAGCGCATTACTGGGAGTCAATGCATTCGATCAACCAAACGTACAAGAAAGCAAAGACAATACTGACAACCTACTGAAGTCATTCTTAAAGAGCGGAACCCTACCGCACGAAACGCCTGTGCTTTTGGGAGAAGGTATCCAGATTTACTGTGATTCCAAGATGAAAAGTGAGCTGGATTCTATAAGAATGACCTCGAAGATCGCTGAAGACAACGTAGTCGCAAATCTGAAAGCATTCCTAAGTATGCATCAGCCCTCCAATTACATTGCAATCATGGCCTTTTTGCACAGGACGGCAACCACAGACAAGTTGCTTCAGACAATACGGCAGTCTATCGTGAATTCACTTGGAGCATCCGTGACCATCGGCTATGGTCCGCGGTTTCTACACTCCACGGGACAAATTCATAAAGGTGGGCCGAACTCAGGATTGTTTATTCAGTTCACGTCTGATGATTTGGAGCAAGTCGAGATTCCAGGACAGGCGTATAGCTTCTCCGTTTTGAAACAAGCCCAAGCGATCGGAGATGCCACCGCGCTACGGCGTACTGGACGGCCTCTGATCCGCATCCATCTTCAGTCGGATTTTGAGGCGGCCTTGAAGAAGGTTGCGGGGTGGTTCGAAGCAGCAACAAGCTAACGCAACGGGTGGCCACAACGGCCACCCTTCTCTATCCTTTCTCAATTGCGGCTTTCCGGGCAACAATTTGGCGAATTATGTCCGGCGCAAATTTCGGCTTGCGGTCGTGTGTATACAGTCCGTTGACCTCCTGTTCCACATCCGTGAGCTGCGTATAGCAAAACCCCGTGATCTGAGAATTATCCAACAGCGTGTTTGTCAAACCTGCAAATCTCGTGAGAAATTCCTCCTCACTAGCAGGGCGTTTGCCATAGCCCCATGCGTTTTCATCATTCCGCTCTGGATCCCACCATATCCCCCCATACTCACTAACAACAACAGGCTGTCCCGCATAAGGTGGCTCGTGAACAGGGTCATTTCTGTATAAGTCCTCAGCTCTTCCAGAGTTTCCGAAAGTAGCATACCGCTGTGCAAACGACTCAACGTCTTGATCGTAATCATGCAGATCCCAAACATCGGTTTCCACATGTGTATACCCACTAGCATCTATTATCGGGCGAGATGGATCCAAGCGCTTCGTAAAGGCATAGACGGAACGCACAAAATCCGGATTGTAGCGATCACTGTCAAAGTGAGCCTCATTCAGGGGTACCCAACCGACAATAGAAGGATGGTTTCGGTCGCGAAAAAGAACTTCCATCCATTCGCGAAGGAAATTCTCTCGTGCCTGAGCGTCGTGTTTGATGGAACAACCCCAGTCAGGAAACTCACTCCACACGATATAACCGAGCCTGTCCGCCCAGTACAAAGTGCTGGGCTCGAAAATCTTTTGATGAAGCCGAGCGCCATTGAAACCCATCATCATACTGCGCTGGATGTCCGCCCGCAAGTCGTCGTCGGATGGTGCTGTATAGACCCCTTGAGGCCAAAAACCCTGGTCTAGAATGAAACGAAGAAAAACAGGTTCTCCATTGATCAGAATACGGTTTCCGTCGATACATACATCTCTCAGGCCAAAATACGAAATGACCTCGTCTACTACATCTCCATTGTCGAGCAGCCGAACGCGCAAATCGTACAGAAAAGGCTTTCCCGGTCTCCAGAGAATCGGATCTGGCAACTCCAAGACGGCGCAGTTCGTGTTACTGGCATGCTTCAACTGTCTGCAAACTATAGTTTCACCATCGACAACCACGATTATATCAAGAGAATTACTGGAAGATGGATTCTCGATGTCCACAGCGAGATATACACACCCATTCCAAGGGTCTGGCTTAATATTCAAGGAGTCGATCCGCGAATTAGCCACAAGCTCCAACCAGACACTTTGCCAAATGCCTGTCGTACGCGTATACATGCACCCTGATGACTTCAGCGAATGAGATTGCTTCCCAGAGGGTTGTACGGAGGACCGTTCATCATCAACTGCATAAACCACAAGTTCGTTTTCATCATAAGGATCAATTACGTCAGTGATATCAGTGCTAAATGGAGTATATCCTCCGAAGTGACGAGCTACTTGTTTTCCATTGACCCAAACACTTGCTGCATAATCAACAGCCCCGAAATGCAGCATTACCCGTCGTCCTCGAGCGTAGTTCCCAACTTTGAACAGTCGCCTATACCAGACGGCTTCCAAAAAGTCGGCATTTGCAATTCCGGACAGACTGCTTTGAGGGCAGAAGGGTACTATGATGCGCATGGGAAGATGCACGCCGGTTTGCCAACCTTTTTCCCGCCCAGACTTCTGCGTGTCGATTGCAAACTGCCATTCTCCGTTTAAGCTCTGCCAGGCGCTGCGCTTGAAATCAGGTCTGGGGTGTTCGGGTCTTGGTACATCAAATGTCATGATGCTTCCTCCATTTAGCGGCAGAGTTTGTGGAAAGAACGCGTCGGCAATAAGACAGACTCTCGCTTGATCACTTTTTAGATTAAGTAAGTGGTATTGTACTACGAGGCTAACTAACACCGCAACGAATAGCGTCTCTGCACGAGGATAGCAATTCTTTATATGCAAACGTCTAGGTATAGTTAATGAACACTCTGACTTGCCAAAATCATGCAGGAATTCTCTGACCACTCACGAAACTGTTGACATCAGAAACCGAATAATGACTCTTAAAATGGTTTGGGAGGCTAGTATGTCAAAGCGCATCGGTCGTCGTACGTTTATCAAAGGTTCAGCGGCAGTAGGAGCAGGTATTCTGTTTCTACATGACAGCCGCCTGGCATTTGGAACGGCTGCAAACGAGAAGTTGAACATTGCCATAGTCGGATGCGGTGGAAAAGGCGGGGGCAACCTGGGGGCTGTCTCAAGCCAGAATATCGTGGCCCTCTGCGACGTAAACGAAGGCCCGGTACGTTCGAATGCAGCAAACTTCAAAGAGGCAAAGACTTATTGGGACTACCGCCGGATGTTCGACGAAATGCACAACCAAATAGACGCTGTTGTGGTTAGCACACCCGACCATTCCCACGCACTCCCATCACTTATAGCTATGCAATTGGGCAAGCATGTGTACTGCGAGAAGCCCCTTACACACAACATCTACGAGGCACGACTCATGCGCGATACTGCGCGCAAATACAAGGTTGCGACACAAATGGGTAACCAGGGGACGGCGGAAAACGGATTGCGCGAGGCGGTAGAAATCATTCGAGCAGGACAACTCGGCAAGGTGACGGAAGTACACATCTGGTCAAACAGGCCAGTATGGCCACAGGGTTGCGAACGCCCTAAGGAAACGCCGCCAGTACCCAAGGACCTACATTGGGATCTTTGGCTTGGGCCGGCTCCTGAAAGACCCTATCATCCGTGTTACCAACCGTTTAATTGGCGAGGCTGGATAGACTTCGGCACGGGCGCAATCGGTGACATGGGTTGTCACACCATGAATCTACCGTTCATGGCGTTGAAGCTCAGCAATCCAATATCAGTATGGGCAGAAACGTTTGAAGGCACCAAGGAGAGTTACCCCAAGCGGTCCATTGTACACTACACCTTTGAGGGGAAAGACATGCTTCAACCTCGGAAGTTGGTCTGGTACGATGGAGGTCTGAAGCCACCCTCGTATGTAACCGGAGACAAAGATGTACCCGGAAGCGGCTGCGTTATTATCGGCACTGAACGCACTCTATTTACTCCGGACGATTATGGGGCACACTATCAGATAACACCGGGCGATTTTACGAAACCCGAACCTTCCCTGCCACGTTCGCCAGGTCACCACGAGGAATGGATAAGGGCTTGTAAGGGCGGCGCACCGGCGATGTCCAACTTCGACTATGCCTCCGCCCTGACGGAGTTTGCACTGCTTGGCAATCTGGCGGTGATCGTTGGAGAACCGATTTATTGGGATATCGAGAGGATGAAAGCCATCAATTGCCCGAAGGCGGACTACTACATAAACACACCATACCGGCGGGGCTGGAAACTATAAACACCACCAGTATACCAGCGGATACGGGTATAGTCTGGGCACATGTTTTAGCAAGAATGACAGTCTTTCATTACAAAGAGGGTGGGTATACCCCACCCTCTGTTATCCAAGTCAACACATCCACAATATAAGTTTCTTGAATTATGCCCCCAAGCCACCACCAGCAACAGTTCGGTTGGCACGTTCTTTGCTAACCTTCTCCCAATACCCACTTGCCCGAAACGCCAATAGCGGATCTGGTTCCAGTCCCATCTCCTCACGCACGACCTTCAACAGCGGTCGTACGTCCATGTTGAATGCTTCAACCAAACATTGCTCAGCCGAGACGACGTCCTTAGCAGCCTGAGCGTCTCTGAGTTTCCGGCGGTCAACACAGAGAGCCTTGGCGTATGCCATCTGAATTTGCTCAATCGTTTGAATCATCGCCTCAATCTTCGATTTGACCACGTGTGCTTGGTCAACCATGTAAGCCACTGGAGGATTGCTATTCGGTGTGTCCTCCGCTTTCACCAACTCGTTATATATCAAGAACAATTCGTACGGGTTTATCGACCCGGCTGTCAGGTCGTCGTCCGCGTATTTGTGGTTATTGAAATGAAAACCGCCCAAACGTTCTTCATCCAGTAGAAAAGCCACAATGTGCTCTATATTCTGACCTGGGAAGTGATGTCCTAGGTCCACAAGAACATGCGCTCGAGCTCCGCATTTTTGGCAAAGAACATACGCCATTCCCCAATCTGCGATGTCTGTGTGGTAAAACGCTGGTTCGAATGGCTTGTACTCGATAAGCATGCGCATATTCTCAGGCATCGCATCGTACACTGTTTTCAAGCACTCAGTCGCCCATTGCTTGCGCCGCCTGAAGTCACCTTCCCCAGGGTAATCTGTACCGTCAGCAAACCATAGGGACAGAACATCAGAATTCAAGCATTTACCAATCTCTATCGACTCGAGCATGTGATCCACTGCTCTTTTTCTGATAGCAGAATCTTCGTTTGTGATACTCCCCAACTTGTAGTCCTGATCTTGAAAGACATTTGGATTGATTGCGCCTATCCTTACTCCCAGAGACTCAGCATATGATGCCAAGCCTTGACAATCTGCAAGGCCGTTGGGAAAGTCCCACAAGACATGGACAGCCACACTTGGCGCTACACCAGTGTACTTGTGAACTTGCGCAGCATCAGCGATCTTTTCATCGATACTAACCGCTGCACCCGGTTGTCTATAGGTACCGAAGCGGGTACCCGCGTTCGCATAGCCCCAAGATGGTGTCTCGATTTTTTGGTTCTTCAGGCGTGATTTTACCTGCTCAAGATTCACCCCGCGGCTCACCAACCGCTCAGATAGCAGTTCGTATTCTTCTCGATATCTATCTGCCATTCCTGTTTTCCTTTCGTGTGCAATTCTCATGTTGCAGTTTCTACACGCCAGCGGCTTAGTCCTGCTAAAGCTCAGACTTCAGTTTAGTAACCTACCATCGCTTCGCCCATGATATGAGAAGGACACGAATATGCTTCTATAGAACATTCTAGACATGTGTAAAGCATTGTTGGAGGTTTTCGGACATGTCCTTCGACCCAACGAGAGTTCTGTCACTGGCTTTGGTCATTCTCGTCCTAGCTACGCTGACCTCGGCATGTCTGGGAAAAGAGTTCACAGCAGTCATAATTAGCACTAGCGTACCTAACGAGGACAGGACTCTTATAAGAGCGTTGAATCGAGAACTTGGACTAGCCGGCTATCGTGTCCGACATATAACCATAACACACCCAGGCGACTTGCAGGATTTGCATAGGGACAATGTAGATTTGCTTGTACTTTCGGATTCATCTACTCTACCCTCGATGTCCATACCGGCAATTGAGTCGTATCTTCGAATGGGCGGGCATGTTATCGCTCTGAACACCCCGATGTGGAGGAATATCCTAATTTCGTACAACCACCAGCTGATGAATAAGCATGACTATGAGCGTTTGAAAGCAAATGAGTTGCCTCAACACGTAGTTTTCGATTTCAAAGATAGGGACTTGTCTCGATGGGTCGAATCCAACCACCCAGATGACACGGCATATTACGAGATTGTGGATGACGGACCAGCAGGAAATCGTGCAGTGCACGTGGTGGTTGGTAACCAACGAGGTTGGAACACCTTCTTGTCCCCAGATCTAGACAACCCCTTCCCTGTCGGAAACACACTCACAGTATTCTCGGCGCGAGGAAGCAAGAGAACACATCAGTTGGGTATCGAATGGACGGAGTACGATGGTTCCCGATGGATAGCAGTCGTTCCCCTTTCAACGGAATGGCGCTCCTATATTTTGAAACCAGAAGACTTCAAGTACTGGCCAAGCAACCCTAACCGGGGCGGAACAGGAGATTGTTTCCGTCCAGAAAACGCGCGGCGATTCAGCTTCGGCGTAATGTTCAGCCACACCGGAAACGTTGGCGGAAGACATGAATATTGGGTGGGTCCAGTAGGCACTTCCCAACACAATTCTGAATACGAGGAATACATCCAAGCTAAGGATGTACCTGTGCTTGATACACTTTCACCGGATTATAAGGTTTTTCGTGTCACAAATGCGGTTGCGCTCAAAGCGCGAAGCGATCAATTTCTTCAGCCGATCAAAAGCGTGACACTTCCAAAGCTCATGTGCTCTCCTCATCCTAGACCACGCGGTGCGGGATTTGCCAAGGGTGGATTCTGGCGATGGGTGCCATTGGTGGATGCTAAGACGAAGACTGGTGATTGGTGTGGTTCGCCGGTGGGCCTATTTCTTCATTTTGACGGAGCGTATAAGGGTGGCATATGGGCATCCTTCGGGATACAAGACCCGGATTGGTACCGGACCCCGGTTGCACTCAGAGCGATTCGAGAGATCGCACTTCGAATGAGACAGGGCACTTTCTTGGTAGACGGCGGAACGGATCATTACACCTATTTCGATGGTCAAGCGATCCAGCTTGGGCTGGAAGCCGTGAACCTTGGAAGCCCCACCGTTCAAAACGTTGAGGGACGTGTCAGGCTGCTTAATTTGATGACTAAACAAACGGTTGTTCAACGAGAATGGCACTTCCAACTGCAATATGGAGAACGTCGAGTCCACGCTCATACGTGGCGCCCTGAGCAGTGGCCAAACGGTGGATTTCTGGTCATTGCGGAATTGATCAAAGATGGAAAGATTATAGACCGGGTTTCCCATGAAGTTCACGTCTGGCATCCGAGGAAGGAAAAGAGATTTGTGACGATCAAGGACGGAGACTTCGTGTTAGATGGCAAGCGGTGGAGGCCGCATGGTGTAAATTATATGCCATCATCTGGAATTGGCACTGAAGATAAGGAATACTTTGAGCATTGGCTTTGTGCGAGGTCGTATGACCCCGAGGTAATCGAACGCGATCTAAAGCACATTAAGGACATGGGTTTCAATGCGGTGAGCATATTTATCGACCGCCGATGTATGGAAGCTCAAAACTTACTGGACTTTTTGCGCCGGCTTGAAAAGTTTGGTCTGAAAGCTAACCTATCTCTACGCCCTAGCATGCCAATGGATTTCGACCACCAATGGCCATTGATCAAACCAATCATTGAGTATTACAAACTTGCCGAGAATGACACGCTCTTCGCCTATGACTTGACATGGGAACCAATGTGGGGCACACACAACGACCGGAAGCGATGGGATGCCCAATGGGAAAAATGGATTATCGATCAGTATGGCAGTGTAGAGAATGCCGAGAAAGACTGGGGATTTGCTGTTCCTAGGGATACCAATGGAACAGTGACCAATCCTTCTACGGAACAAATTGAGCGTGATGGTGAATGGAGGAGGATGGTCTCTGCATATCGAAGGTTTTTGGATATTTTGCTATACAAGGAATACAGTGCAGCCAGGCGATTGGTGAGAAGCGTTGATCCGAATCACTTCGTTAGTTTTCGAATGTCAAACGCCGGAGACCCTACCATGCGATGGGAAGGCCGGCTGGCGTATGACTGGCCGTACCTAGCTGGAGCCGTGGACATCTTGGAGCCAGAAGCGTATGGTCGAATCGGTGACTGGGAATGGGTAAGAGCTGGGTGGTTTCAGTTTGAGTATGCACGAGCGTGCGCCCCTCACTTACCCATGATTTGGGCCGAGATGGGGTACAACATATGGCAGACGGCTGTGAATGAGCCCACTCCAGAATCCCTAGATTTGCAAGCACGCTTCTACGAGGATTTCTACCGAATGATGATATCGAGCGCAGCTGACGGCATCTTCTTCTGGTGGTATCCCGGCGGATTTAGGGTTCATGAAAATAGCGACTTCGGTATCATCAACCCAGATGGTTCAGACCGTCCAGTTACTAAGGTTATTCGCAAGTACGCGCACAGATTCATAAACGGACCTGATGCGCGACCGGTTGATTACTCGATTGAGATTGACCGCGATAAGCGGGCAGACGGAATAGCAGGCATATACGAAGATGTACAACAGGAATTCTGGAAAGCTGTTGACAGCGGTTATGCGCCTGGTTTGAAACTTGCAGGTGCAGGATTGACTTCAATTGACTGCCCAAAGATTGCTGTTGGTAACTCACCTTGGACAGGAAACAATGCCCACAAGTACTTGGACGGTGTGTTCGATTCGGTACAACTCTTTGATATCCAAGGAAATCGAATCGAAGTCCGAAATGGTGATGTCATAGAGGTTTCCAGTTCCGACTGTCCCAAGGCAACAGTAACTGTAACCAATCTGGGCATGGCTGAATGGGTACCACCATCTGAATACGCTGGCAGCGGCACAGTCTATCTTAGCGTCACAAGTGACAGTAGCTTAAGGCATCCGTTGATTTCGCACGTTAAGCATCTAGACACAATATGTTTGCAAGGAATCACTCTAACACCCAGCCCCGTCACTCAACCACTGGATATTGTCTTAACACTGGAGGCTGACGGTTTGGGTGTATTTGGAGAGAAATTCAGGTTCAAAGTTGCACCATCAACGCCGGAACTCAAGTAGCGGGATGGACGGCTGCAGGTAAATTTGTCAGCTTGTTTCTTTGCTCGTGCAGCCGTAGAATTGTACTTGAACACAGCGCAAGCAGGATTGGAGACGAGTGTCATGCGAGGAATTATTCATGGAAAGCCGTTGTTGCTTCTCATTTTGAGTGCGCTGATACTGTGCGCGCCAAAAGACGCATGCGCTACTGTCGGCGATGACCGGTTTGCAATGAGTGGCTGGGCTGGCTGGAGCAAGTTCGACGAGGTCGGATCTTGTTGGTGGCTAAATTGGGGCATGAGTCTCAGTCCAACTTACGCAAATGACAACTACCCTTATGTGCGTATGTATTGGCGGACTAAGGCTGGCCAGTACACAGACGAGACAATCCAGAATTGGGCCAGAACAGCCAAATCGCTATATGGTCCGGGCGTAACAGTCTGGTGGACAGCAAGCAATGAGCCAAACGATCGTGGTCAGGCAAATCAGACTCCTGCTGAATTTGCGGCCGGCTACTACCAATATTACAAGAACTTAAAGATTGGTGATCCGACGTGCAAAGTCTTGGGGCCGGGAATACTCAATTGGACTTTTCAAAGCGACAGTGTATGGAAGAAGGGCAAGGAATGGTATGAAGAATTCCGGCAGATATGGGCGAACGATCCTGTTTACTCTGCGTATAGCATGTCAATCCAGGGCAATCCATATCCACCGATGGATGGTTTCAATATGCACACTTATGACCTCCGAGGCATTCAAGGCACACCCTGGCAAGGTCCCCCAGACTGGAAATACCTTCGTGATGAAACCCTCGCCTGCTATGCTGATATCCAAACATACCCGGAAACACGAAACCTCAAGATCTGGAACACGGAATACGGGTCACTGAGATGTTTAAACATCACCGAAGCCGCTGATACGCTGGGGCCTATTTGCTTATGGTTCAGGCAACAACCTTTTATGGCAAGATGGTTTTTCTTCATTCTCAAGACAAGTGATGGCAGTTGGCAACAGACCGTGCTACTTGATGCCAATAACAATATTAATGCCCTTGGCAGAGCTCACTTTGCTCTCAGCACGATGGGAGATGAAGAAGTTTACAACCTACCATACAATGCTGCATACGACTCGGGCACGGCTTATACCCGTTCTGGATGCATTTATACTACAAAGTTTGTGGAAGATTATAATCTCGGCTTGAATGTGTATCCTATCCAAGGCTATTCCTATAACGCTGGTGAAATGAGAGGCAGAACCTACTTCGCTGGCAGAAGGATTAAGAGATTAACCTTCAACTATCGAATGACCTGCAATCCTGTGCTATACCAAATAGAGGTAGACGTACCCGGCCATAATTCGGTTTGGTCATCAGGGCAGAACACAGGAGACCAGTGGGCAGATATAGATCTTACACCCTATAACACAGACAGAGTCAGCATTGCCCTGTATTGTAAAGCAACAAATACCTATACAGACCCCACTGGAACAGCGATCGCCAAGATAACAAACATCACAATGTGGCTTTATCCTCGACCATCGACACCTATAGTTAACGACAATGGTCCCTTTACGACAAGTACGACTTCACTGAGCGCCTCCTGGTCGTGCGAGTCGCCTAAAAGCCCTGTGGTTGAATACCAATACTCTGTAAGTACGTCTACCGGAACACAGATCGTTCCATGGACAAGTGCGCAGCAGAACACATCAGTCAACCTAACCGGGCTTTCTCTGTCATTGAACACGAAGTACGTCTGGTATGTGAAAGCTAAGAGCGCAGACGGCGTGTGGAGTGAAGTCGGCAATTCGCCAGGGATTACTGTAGTCTCAGCGACAGGTACGCCTGGGGAGATCAAGAACAATCCCACCGGTACTTTGGTTGGCTTTTCGGGCATAGTCACTGCGAACCCGAGCAGTATCACCCGTGCCATTTTCGTTGAAGCTCCTGATAGGTCGTCTGCGATTAGGGTCTATCAGACTTCTGGCGTTCCAAACCCAGAGGTAGGTTCAATAGTCCATGTGGTCGGTACACTGACCGAGACTGGTGGTGAACGCATAATAGGAAGTCCAACTGTCACAATCGATGGAATGGCATCAGAACCTCTGGAACCTTTGTATTTAACAAACAAGACAGTTGGAGGCCAAGCACTGAACTCCTACACCCCTGGGATAACATATGGATTTGGCCCATACAACATTGCTCTTCTGGTACAGACGACTGGAAAAGTCTTGGCTGTAGACACGGTATCCAAAATCTTTTTCATCGATGATGGTTCGGCAGTACCAAATGGCGACCAGCAAGGTGTGGCAGTAAGCTATGCAAATGCTACTACGACCATTACACCTCCCAGTGAAGGGCAAAATGTGATTGTAACAGGGCTCAGTGCCATTCGGAATTATGCCGGAAGTCGCTACCCCTTGATCCGTCTGCGAGGACAAAGCGACTTAGTTGTCGTGGAATAACACAGGAGTCGGAACAAATACACGCCGGGACCATGGAATATCCACACTGGTGGAGATCCGTTCGGTCCGCTTGTTCGGGACGAAATAGCTTTTGCCGAGAAGGTTGCAAACTTGAAACGCATAGGCTATCATGGCGTGCAGTTTCACGACGACGATGTTGTCGATGCGGAAGCAGACGTAGCAACGACAGAGAAGGTTGCGGCACAAGTTAAGAAAATCCTGGACGATCACGGCATGGTTGCCGAGTTCGTTGCACCAAGGTTGGGGGAACATCCGAACACCATAGACGGCGGTTACACAAGTAATGACCCCGCCATGCGTCAGTATGCGTTGGACAGGTCAAAGCGCACTATCGATATCGCCCGCATGATAGGTACGAGAAATATTGTTCTTTGGCCAGCCCGCGAGGGTACCTACATTCGCGAAGCCAAGGATCCTGTGTTGGCAACTCAGCGAGCTGTAGACTATATTAACGCATTGCTGGAATACGACAAGGATATAAGGGTCATTGGCGAAATGAAACCTAATGAACCCATGGATCAAGCCTACAACCCGACAACAGGCCGTTTTATTGCTCTAGCATACAAGACGATTGATCCTGATAGAGTGGGCGTGAATATTGAGAGCGCGCATGCCCTTCTTGCGGGTATCGACCCGTCCGACGAAATGGCCTTTGCAATGTGGCATAAGAAGCTCTGGGCAGTTCATCTAAACGATCAGAACGGCCTGAAGTTCGACGAAGATAAGGCATTTGGAGCCGTAAACCTACGCTGTGCGTTCAATCAGGTTTGGGTACTGGAAAGGTACGGCTATGGCCGGAATGGTGAAATGGTCGGGTTTGACGTGAAGGCGATGCGGACCACCAAACCCGAGAAGCGCTACCAACACTTGATCAATAGCAAGGAAATCTTCGAGCGTTTACTGACAATTGTTCGCTCTCTCGACAACACGAAAATTGAGGAGTTTCGAGCGGCAAGAGACTACGAAAGCCTTGAGATGTATATCGTCCGTAAGCTTATGGGACAATAATCTGTAAGAACGAGTAGCCAACCAGGGCTGTCTGTCTGATAGAGACAGCCCTTTTTCTTTCTAGCTTGCGGGAGCAGGCTCTATGATTCCGGTTTTACATCAACCAGCTCGATTCGGAAGATGAGCGTGGCATAACCAGGTATCTTCGGCGGTGCACCGCTTGGCCCATAGCCCAAGGTATGTGGGACGACAAGCTTACGTATGCCACCAACCTTCATAGTGGACAGACCTTCTTTCCATCCTTGAATCAGACCGGTTAGTTTGAACTCGCTAGTCTGTCCCTCTGGCGTACTGTCGAAGACAGTTCCGTCAGTAAGCCAGCCCTTGTATTTCACAACAACGGTATCGTTCGGCCCTGGTGACGGTCCTGTTCCTACGACTATGTCACCCCACTGTAATCCAGATTCGGTTACTTCTAACGTTATCGGCTTACGTTCCTTCGGCTCTATATAGTACGTCAACGTTGTGTTCGGTGGAATTCCTAGTTCAGAGTTGCCGGTAGAGCCATATGCCAAGTCAGGAGGCGCAACTAGCTTCCGCTTACCGCCTACACCCATGCCGACGATTCCTTCATCCCAGGCTGCTATCACCTTGCCGTCACCAACAACGAACTCGACTGGTGCGCCGTCATCATATGTGCTTTTGAACTGCTGACCAGTTGGCAAGAAGCCTCTGTAGTCCATGAGCACCGTGTCGCCATAGCTGATAATGGATAGAGGACTCACAAAGAAATCAGAGTATTTTAGACCAGATGATGTGGTTATCAAGGGGGGCTCAGGGATAGTCTTTTGGTTCTCCCAAATACCTCCCCCACAGCCGACAATAAGCGGTACAACTGAGATCAGTATACAGACGGCAAATATTCGCATACTAGGCTCCTATTCATAATTACATGACACAAGAGACGACCCCAGTTGGTCGCTAGGACTTGATGTCCAGCAATTTGACTTCGAAAATCAGCGTCGCTCCTGGCGGTATAACGGGTGGAGCACCTCTTTCGCCGTAGCCCAAGTGAGGCGGTATAATTAGTCTCCTCTTTCCCCCAACTCTCATAGTGCTTATACCTTCATCCCAACCGGCGATCACCATACCCTGCCCCAAGACGAACTCGAACGGCTCACCTCGGTCTATAGAACTGTCGAACTTGGTACCATCCTCCAGCCAACCAGTGTAGTGAACGACGACGGTTTCTCCCGGCTTCGGTGATCTGCCCACGCCAATCTTCAAATCCTGATATTTCAAACCGGATTTGGTGCTAATCAACTCTACATTATCGGCAGAAGAACGGTTTGTATCTTCAGTGCTGCTCTTCCTGATGCTTTCGGCACTCTTCGCATGCAGATTATCAGCTGTATGACTTCCCTTGGTGGAAACATGCTTTTCCCTGAAGCAACCAAAGCAAACTGCGATTGTCAACAGCGATAACACGATTATCCTCGAGATGGACCTCACCTGCTATATCTCCTTCACTCATGGCTATCTTACCAAAACGGACTATTTCAGATAATACCACTAACTGCCCATTCCGGCAACTGAAATAGACTGCATAACGTCATTCCGGACAGCAATGATGTAGTGAAGCCTGGAACAATCTCTTTAACGGATAAACATCCTATTCTTCCTTCAGCAACATCTACCTTTGCCCGAGTTCACGCACAAGATCAAGGTAGTAAAGGGCGTTGTCTATCGGAACGTTATGTGGGATATGGTTACCGACAGCGATGAAATACCCAGGGCAGCGCTTGCCCAGATTGATGCACCGCTCAACCTCACGCCGTATGTGTTTTTTATCACCAAAGGTAAGCACGCGAGTATCAACGTTGCCTATGATCACCTTCGTAGAACCGTATCGCTCAACGATGCACTGCAGGTCAGTCAGTGGCTCGAAAATGAACCCATCTGCCCCCGCTTCGGCAATATCATCTACAAACTCCGTAAAATTGCCATCGGAGCAAAACAGACTTTCTTTCCGGCTTGTTTCAGAATAGACCAGAGTTTCCGGTAGCGAGGAAAAATATACTTTTGGTACCAATCGGGATGAAAAACCGCACCCTGCGTCCAGACTATATCATCGTGACAGATGAAAACTGGCGCAGTGGTATGTGCCCACGCTATGTAGTTTGCAGCTGATATTTCGTAGAAGCCCTCAAGTACACGGTCAAACTGCTCGGGATCCGACGCGGCGGAACTGAGGAACATTTCCCAACCAAACACATGGATACATGCAGAGAAAAGTGTCTTATAGTATCCTGCGGTAAATATCTGTCCCGGGTAAGCGGCTTGGCCCGCAAGGTATGCCTCCTGAAAATAGACAGCTCGCTCTTTGATATCGGGCACGCCTGTTTCAGCTATCGGATCGAAACTCAGAACTTCATCAACGGACTGAAATGGACAGTATACATTGGGATCGAAATCGACACCACCTTCTTGGAATTCAGCATGTCCCATGCTTGTCACGCGACCCTGCCACGTAGGTCCATCATTCGCGTTCCATATCAGATCAAGACCAATTGAATCGTAGAACTCACGCCAAGCGGAACTATCTTCACGAGGATCCGTACCCGTGACCGCGCGTACCAACAACGGGTGGGAGCAGTATTCCGTGTGCCCTACCCTCTCGGGCATTTCGAGATTTATCGCTTGCCAACCGATATCATAGCTCATGACAGTTACGCTCCCGCCGCCCCAGGCGATGCACTTTAACACCCCATCCCAAGAGTACTGACTACGCGGGAACATGTCAATCGATCCTGCTACTTGAGAATTCCCACTGAAGATTCAGAAAGACGTAGAATCGACAAACATCACCCAGTTGGCGATGACTATGACTGATTTCTGTGTTTACATAGGAGGATAATTCGCGCTTTCTGCCTAAGTAACACTAGAATAGAGAAACACCTCATCACCTCAATACCGCAGACCCTGGGAACGATTTATGGATTCTTTTAGACAGCTGAGGTTCGCCGCGTTAGTTATAGTGGCGCTTATAGGTCTGGGAACCATCGGCTACATGTTCATAGAAGGATGGTCTCCTTTGGACTCTCTTTACATGACGGTCATCACATTGACCACTGTCGGTTACGAGGTAGTGAAACCCCTATCCAGAGCCGGAAAGGTTTTTACCATAGTATTATCAATGTCAGGAGTCTCGCTTGTATTTGCAGTTGTTTTCTATGCCATAGGCAATGCAATTGAGATTACTTCTGCAGAGCCATTGCGTCACATGTTCTGGAGAAGAAAGATGGAGAAATTAATCGCGTCCCTAAAAGACCATTATATCATCTGTGGCTACGGGCGAATGGGTCAGGCAATTGCTGGCGAATTTCGCACTCAAGGTGTACCGTTTGTGGTTGTCGAACACAACCCTGAGCAGCTGCCAAAGTTGGTTGCTGAGAAAGCTCTTTTCGTCGAAGGCGATGCGGCCGATGAGAGAGTGCTTATTGCTGCGGGAGTCGAGAGAGCAAAAGGGTTGATTTCCGTTGCACCAACCGATGCAGACAACACATTCATTGTACTTACGGCAAAGGGCATAAATCCTGACCTGTTCGTGGTAGCTAGATCTATTAGAATTGAAGACGAACCCAAGCTCCGCCATGCTGGCGCCGATAGAGTGATGTCCCCGTATATATTGGGTGGCAAGCGGATGGCCTGGGCAGTCCTCCGCCCAACAATCGTGGATTTTCTGGAAAGCGCAGTGTATAACGAATCCCTTCAGCTAGAGTTAGGCGAAATCACTATACCGAAGGGCTCCGGTCTAGCCAATAAGACACTTCGGGAGTCTGGAATTCGCGAGAAAGCCGGTGCAACTATAATAGCGATTAAACAGAGCGGTGGAGCACTCATAACTAGTCCCTCACCAGATACTGAATTACACGAGGGAGATGTCCTAATAGCCATAGGCACGTCAAGTCAGCTGCAAATATTGCAAAGATTGGCTTGAGACAAGGAGGATTTTTCAACTAGCGCATTGAATTTGGTGTCGGAAGATTTGTGTACAATAATGCGTTTGGTTGTCTATAATGCAACCGAGGGCAGGAGGTTCTGTTTAGCCTAAGTCATTTTGCCGATGGAAGGAGGTGACGTGAATGGAGGCGTATTGCGTAAAGTGCAAGGCAAAGAAGGAAATGAAGAATCCCGAGCAGATCGTTATGAAGAACAATAAGCCGGCTACAAAGGGTATTTGCCCGACCTGCGGCACGAAGATGTTCAAGATCGGCAAGTAATCGGTTTCGCTTGTCAGTTGTTCAATTTTACCTCGGGGGCAAGGACGTCTATAAGACGCGCCCCCGGCTTTATTTTCTGTTTTGCATTCTGCTATGGAGGGACCTCACAAGCAAATGAGATGTCTAGTCACCGGTGCCGCAGGATTCATAGGTTCTAATCTTTCAGAGCGTTTGCTGGAACTCGGGCACACAGTGATTGGGGTCGATTCTCTTACTGACTACTATTCCCCCGAATTGAAGCGCTCTAACTTGCGAATAGCTCAGAGCATGCCCGGCTACCAGTTCATAGAAGGGGACTTACTCGAGTTAAGACTTGAGGAACTACTTGCCGAGGTAGACTGGGTTTTTCATCAAGCGGCGCAGCCTGGAGTCAGAATGAGCTGGGGTTTGCATTTTGATACCTATGTAAGGAACAATATCCTTGCTACTCAAAAGCTGTTGGAAGCGGCTAAGGCCTCTAATATACGGCGGTTCGTTTACGCTTCATCCTCTTCTGTCTATGGAAACGCTCCTGAACTTCCCCTAAAGGAGACTGCCCGCCCACAACCAGTATCTCCATACGGAGTTTCCAAATTGGCTGCTGAACATCTTTGCCACCTTTACTATGTCAATTACGGCGTTCCCACGGTCAGCCTGAGGTATTTCACAGTCTACGGGCCTCGTCAACGACCGGATATGGCGTTTCACCGGTTTATAAAGTCAGCACTTTCGGGGGCAGAAGTAGTAGTTTTTGGAGATGGAGAGCAATCTCGGGATTTCACCTATGTCTCCGATGCAGTTGCAGCCAACATCCAAGCTGCAATTATCGACAACGCTGTCGGCCGCGTCTTCAACATAGGCGGAGGATCCAGGGTTACTCTCAATGTAGTGATCGAAATCCTCAGTGAATTAGTCGGTCACTTGAACATGCGATATGAGGAAGAACAAAAAGGTGACGTCCTACACACACTGTCGGACACAACCGAAGCACATGAGATTTTGGGATACACCCCTACGGTGAGCATCCGAGAAGGCCTTTCATATGAGGTGGAATGGATGCGCGAACTGTTATGTCGATAACAGAGTTTCCTCTCTGCCCTCGTTATCCAAACACGGAATACGCAAAAGAAAGCCGCCGCCACATTCTTTGTGGCGGCGGCTTCTGCATACTGTCCGGTAGACCATGGTCTGCAAGTCCGGCAATATGCAGACCTCAACTCTAGGCCAGCCGAGAAACTATGCTCTCCGCCTCCTGGCCACGAAACCGGCTAGGCCTACTAGGCCAGTGCCCAGTGCCAACAGCGAACTAGGCTCTGGAACCGGCAGCATCTCGAACTTGAACTCGTAGCCGTTCGCTATCATCGATGCGTGGTTGAGAGCAAT